>AUXO014690335.1_pt1 | contig 18429 bp, 14 predicted proteins | sample 768731 | NCBI WGS metagenome assembly AUXO01 (sample SAMN02715735, study PRJNA202380) | gut metagenome | biome: sheep rumen | host: Ovis aries | place: New Zealand: Palmerston North
CTGGCGTGGGCTAACTGCGTTGTCTATCCTGTGTGGGTTGGGCAATGCGAAGGCCTGTAGTCCCAGGATGGGCAGAAGAACAGACACTCACGCCTTTTTCGTACGTAAGCAAAACTTAAAACTATTGATATTAAGGCTAAATCATGGGGTGTCGAGGAGGCAAAATGAAACTACTATGTCACAGAACAAAACTGTTATTCAAGGTTTGGAACCAGCAGAAGAGAAAGGTTATAATACTGGTGTAAATCCAAATTTTTATTCTAGGAATGCTCATGCAGAACTCCGTGGAACAGTTGTCCCAGGTATGGTCGGAAATGTTGAACAAAAGCAAGTTTTTTCTAGACAACCTCAGAGTTCTACCTCTTCCTCAAATAAACCTGTTGTAGGCTTCCTTTATTCAGTCTCTCGAGATTCAGTTGGAGAATATTGGCCTCTTCACATAGGACAAAATTCAATTGGTCAGAATCCACAGAGCGATATAGTACTTTCAGAAGGTACGGTATCTTCAGATCATGCTATTTTGGTAGTTAGAAAAATGAAAAATCCAGAGAAGGTTATAGCTTCTATCAGCGATGCTCGTTCTACTAATGGTACCATGATAAATGGCGAGAGTATTGGCTTCTCTGCTGTAGAATGCAAAAATGGTGACATCATAACAATAGGAGATAATTACGAATTATATCTTATTCTCATTGATACATTTGCATTAGGTCTTAAAGTTCAAGAAGATTTTATACCTGTAAGTTCTTCTGAAATGTCTGCTATAGGTACACAACAGGGACCAATGCCAGGCTATACACGCCCATTTGAAGATACCCAATCATCTGGAGCCCCAATCGCACCACAATTTGACGGAGGATATGTGCCATCTCCTGGCACAGTTGGTTTTGACGGCATAATGACTGGCGATAAAGGTGGCACAGTAGGAATTTAGTCAAGTATGCCATCTGTTTACCAACGTCCGAACGATCCATACATTTACCTATATGTAATGGGGGAATGGTATTGTTATAACCCCAACGAAACTCCCTTGGGGAGTGGAGCTATGGGTGTTGTTTATCGTGGCTATCGTTGTAAAAATGGATCTATAGTTGCTGTAAAAAAAGTTAAGGATGCATATTCAAATAACAAAATGATAAGGGAGCGTGCCAAACAGGAAGCTTCTTTAGCATTTCGTCATCCCAATCTTGTTGAGATGATAGGATATTGTGAATATGCTCCAGACAAGGGCCCAATTTTTATACTCAGCCATTTTGTATATGGTGAAAGTATTGATAAATACGTTAAGAGATTTGAAAATAATCCGAATCGTACTGAAAAGATTTGTTCAGCAATTTGTTCTGTACTAGATGCTTTGGACTATGTCCATTCGCGAGGCGTAGTACATCGTGATGTGAAACCGTCAAATATCATGATTGAAAACGATTCAAATGTGCGTTTAATGGACTTAGGTATCGCAAGACTAAATGGTGGCAACAAATTTTCTTCCTTTGGTTTTATTGGGACACCAGAGTATTCTGCGCCAGAACAAATGTTGCGAGAACAAAATGGAAATAGTGTACAGATTAATGCAACGACTGATATCTATGAGTTAGGTATTACCTTTTATGAATTGTTAGCTGGAAAAAATCCTATGTCATGTTTGTCAGAGGCAGAAACTTTGACTAAACAGATGAAAGAACCACTCCCAAGTAGTCCAATGATTCCCAAGAGACTCATGAGGGTAATTTGGAAAGCTACAGAAAAGGAACAAGCAAATAGATTTCAAACTGCATTAGAGTTCAGGAATGCCATCCAGGCCGCATTGTTACCTAATCCAACGCTATGGGAACGTATGCGTAATTGGTTTCATGAACATTTCTCTGTTATTATAACGGCTATCATTTTTTCTTTTCAAAAGATGTCATTATTATAAAAAGGTATGGTATTAAATCAATTACATAGCAGTGATAATGATATCCTAATAGGGTTTGCCGAATCTCGAATTGGGGGGCGACCAGAAAATCAGGATTCCTATGCTTTTAAGGAAACAAAGTTTGGATTCCTTCTCGTCGTTTGTGATGGAATGGGGGGAGGCCCTGGAGGGAAAGCTGCCTCATCTATAGCAGTGAAGGAGATAATAGGAGGTATTGACGAATCAGATAAAGATGAAAAGATATCAAATATCATCATAAAATCGATTCGTCGTGCCAATATGGTTGTAATAGAGGAAGGCAGTAAAAATCCCTGTTTACAAGGTATGGGCTCTACAGCGACTGTTTTGTTGCTTTCTAAGGAGGCTGCTTATATAGCATATGTAGGTGACAGTAGAATTTATCAAATTCGAGGACGTCATAAGGTGTTCCGCACTTTTGACCATTCAATGGTATTTGATTTAGTTAAACAACATGTCATCACAGAAGAGCAAGCTAGACTATCTGCTCAATCTAATGTAATTACTAGAGCACTAGGAATGAAACCGGATTTAGAAGTCGAAATTGCAGAACTTCCTTATGAGAAAAATGATCGTTTTGTATTGTCCACAGATGGTGTCCATGGTGCCATGCCTGAGCGTGAACTTATCAAAATGCTTTCAAATAGGGGAATTGCCTTAGGAGCAGTTGTTGATGGTATTGCTACATATGTAGATGATTTGGGACATAACTATGGTGGTAATCATGATAATCTAACAATAGCAATAGTTGAAACAAAGATTAATTCAAAACTAATAACTTCAATGCTGAAAAAATATAAACGGATAATAATGCTTTTGTTTGTCGTATGTATTGTCAGCTTAACATGCAATATACTCCAATATACAGCAAAAAGCAATGATTCTGGACTTGAGAATATGGCTAAAGATACTATCATTGTCGAAAAGCAAAACAAAAAGGGAGATGTAAACAAAGCTAAAGTTGAGAAAAATAATGACTCAAAACAGCGTAAATAGAATAATTAAAAGGTAAAAACATATGAAAGTATATTCAATTGGTAGAGAAATTGGCTGTGACATTATCATTAATGATAATTCAGATGTTATCAGTCGACGACATGCTACACTTAATGTGTCTTCAACTGGTAAAATGACAATTGTGGATTTAAGCCACAATGGAACTTATGTAAATGGTATTCGCATTTCACCTAATGTTCCGTTTCCTGTAACACGGAAAGATCAGGTATCCTTTGCACATGTAGCTCGCCTGGATTGGAATCTAGTAAAGAATACGAATGCTGATATTATCCGCTGGACAATAATCGGGCTGGCAATTGTTCTATTTGTGATTTTGGCAATTTGGGGGGCTGTGAAGTTGATTTCAACTCCACATGAAACAGAAAGTACCCCTGTGCCTGCAGCTGTTGATACAACCCAAATAAGGAAAGAAAAAGAAGAAATAGTAGCAAGGGAGAAGTTCCTTCAAGATTCTATAAGAAAGAACGTACAAGATTCTATCAATAAAGTACGTCGGCAGAAAATTGATAAGAAGAAACTAGAAAGAACAAAACCTGTTCAGAAATCTACTGATAAGAATAAGGATGGAGATGTTGTTTCTCATCGCAAACGTGGATAATATTAACATAATTAAAAAAATAAGACTATGAGACTTTTAAAGATTGGGCGTGATGCCTGTTGCGACATTGTGTTGCATAGTGATAAGGTAAGTTCGCTTCATGCAGAAATTACCCTAATGGATAGTGGTGATATTTTATTGGAAGACAAAGGAAGTTATAATGGCACCTTTATTCAAAATCAGGCAATAAAATCTGGGAAACCAGTCAAGATTCGTCGTGGTGATGCTGTCCGTTTTGGAGATACTGAATTACAATGGTCCCAAATCCCAATGCCTGAAGATAATTCATCGTATAAAGCTATTTACGGAATTGGTTCACATTTCAACAATGAGATTCAAATTTCTGGTAATACGGTGAGCCGTTATCATGCCACTATTAAGGTTGGAAAAAATGGTAAGGTATATATTGTTGATCACAGTAAAAATGGTACTACTGTTAACGGACAGAAGATAATGCCAAACAATCCTTATCCTATAAAAAAGAGTAGTATTATTGTATGTGGTGGCGTTCCTGTGAAATTAAATCAGACTCCTATTGAATGGCCTTATTGGAGGATAACAAGAATTATAGCAGCAGCAGCTGTCTTGCTTCTTTTAATCGGCGTGGGGTTTGGTGTGAAAAATTTATTAACAACTACGTATGATGACGGAGAATTATATGCAATGTATAATAATTCTGTTGTTTATTTGGAAGGAACTTATCATTTTCATGTAACAGGAGTGCCAGAGGAAAAATTGCAACAATACAATTTGCCTGTCAATTTCTTTATTCATGATAATAGTATATACAAACTAGAGACTGTCGATGTCAATAAAATGCCATTTTATAGTGGTACCGGTTTCTTTGTTTCAAAAGATGGTAAAATGATAACCAATCTTCATGTGGTAAAACCATGGTTGTATGGTAATATTATTGAAGAAGCTGAGGCAATCTTTAAAAAGCATTTTGCAAAAGTTCTTTCAATTCAGGATTTCAGAACTAAAGGCATATATAGTGCGTTAACAGGTGATGCTGCTTATATCTCTCAGATAAAGGTAGAAGGTGTTTTAGACAAATTGTCTTTTGTACCACAGGGTAAGTATTATTCTAATGAAAATGTGGTTACGTGTAGAGTTATATCTGCAGGAGATAATATCGAAGAGGATGTCGCTTTGATTCAATCGGAGAAAGGAGAATTGCCCAATGGAGCTCGTTGTATAAATATTAGCGATTCTATGGATGTACAGAATAGTTCATTGGCTGTAGGCGAACATGTTTATACAATAGGCTTCCCACAGGGGCAAAACTCATTGTTACAAAGAAAGACAAATGAAAAAGGTATTCAAGTAATTGCACAAGGAGGTAATATTATCCAACAGGATTCTGAATATGATTTTGCTTATAATGCGCCTACAACCGGTGGTGCTAGTGGCTCTCCTGTTTTTAACAAGTATGGAATGCTTGTAGGTGTTCACCATATGGGATTGAGTCAGGTTGTTACTCAAGGCTATAACTATGCTGTAAAAGCGAAGTATGTTAAGAATTTAGTTGAGTCACCACATAAAGTTAAATAACAATGAAAAAAATATTTTCAATAATAATTTTTTCTTTTGTAGTAAATTCGATCAATGCGATTATTGTTCAAAAACTTAACCTGAAAAACGGATCAGTATTGAGTGGGTTTATTCAAAAGCAAGATAGTTCCGGTAAATTAACATTTCATTCTGAGCGGGCAATAATTTGTCTGAATAATAAGAATGTATCTATATCTAATGAACGGAGTTACAGTATAAAGGACTTGGATCAGTCTTGGATTACCTGGGCTGAAGAAAATGATGCATTTAATGGCATCGGTGATAACCGTACACTTGATTTAGCAGATGTTTCAACGGGAACAAAATCTGCATATAAGGTAAAGATAATTGAAAGAGGAGTAATCGTAAAATATCTGGAAACGAGCTCTAACACTTATCAGATTGAATGGAAAGATGTGGAGTCAATAAAGGGCGATAGAAGATCAAAGCTATCTCTTTCTGGCATAAATAGGACATATCATTTGAAATCTGGTACTGAGTATGAAGGAGAATTTGCAGAAGAAAATGATTCTATTCTTTCTTTATATCTTAATAATGGAATTCGTCAATCTTTTAAAATTAATGACGTTGTTAAATATACATTCCGTGCTATAAATCCTCATCAAACATTATTCCAACAAAGCGAATTGTTGGATATCATAAATACAAAAAATGGGGATATTATTAAAGGAATTATTATCGAGCAGAACTATTCTAATAAAAAGGATACAGAAAATTATTTTCTAATTCAACAGTTGTCAGGATCTATTCAAAGTGTTAAACTTTCGGATATCACTGAAACCTTAAAAGAAGAAAATCCTGATTATAGTCCACAATATGATATTTTGTTAAATAAAGATGAGGTGGTCATTAATCGTCAAAAGGCATTTGTTGTTAATGTAAAAGAAAGTAACGATGAAGTATTGTTGGATAGTATTCCTCAGAATATGATTATTCCAAAGGCTACCAATGGCGGAACAAAAATCTCATTGGAATATCTGAATCCAGGAAATCCTAATGTGGAGTTTTACCAGATGGTGAAGGTACAGACCAAAAAAGATAAGAAAAATGTTAAATATTTCTTTACTTATCGTGAATTGGTTAATGCTTCATATCGGCCCACAAAAATAGAAACCAGTATTAATAATACAACAAAAGTAGACTATTCAATTTGGGGTGAGGGAATATTTGCATTGTATGATTCAAAGAAAAAACATGCGATTCCTTTTGTGATAAAATAACAAAAAGTTATTAGAATGAACTATAGGGAAATAACAATAGGTAGATCAAAAGACTGTGATATCTATTTGGATGATCGTTGTGCTTATGCAAGTAACCATCATGCTTGTATATTCTTTGACGGTAATCGAATCATGTTACGTGATACGAGTAGTAATGGTACTTTTGTTAACAATATACGTGTTAATCATCAAGTTGTTCCAATTCAATATGGTGATAACATAATGATTGCAGGTAGGTATCCTATAAGTTGGTCACTACTCAATACATATTTCCCACAGTTCTCTCGTGATTATCCAAAAGCGACAAGATTAGAAATGCCAGTACATCAGGTCATAGGGTCTTACTCAACTAATGTTCCTTCAGTAAATCTTTCAAAATGGAATTGGGGCGCATTCGGACTCTATGGCCTATGGGGCTTTTTTAATGGGTGTTGGTGGGCATTTTTAATAGCTTTGTTTTTTGGCTGGCTTTTCCCTATACCGAATATTGTCTTTGGCGTTAATGGAACAAGGTGGTCTTGGGAAAATCGACATTGGAATAGTATACAGGAATTCCAGTCATCTCAATCTACTTGGGCCATATGGGGTATTGTCGTGGTCTGTCTTAACGCTCTTTTACTGTTTGGGTGGATTGGTTTTATATTTTCATTATCAATATAAAGTAACATGATGTCAGAAATTATTTCACACGCTATTTCTCTATCTGGCTTTGCAATCTCAAACCAAGGGGGACGAAAAGAAAATCAAGATGATTGGGGGTATGCTGATACTCCTTTAGGGTTTCTGTTAGTTATATGTGATGGCATGGGCGGTGGACCTGGTGGAAAGACTGCATCAGGAATCGTTAAAAAGGAATTGATATCTTCTTTGATGTCTAGCTCTCCTCAGAATTCTCGTGTAGATGCCATAAAGAAGGCTGTTAGTCAAGCAAATGATGCACTTGATTATGAGGCAACACAGAATCCTAGTCTGAAAGGAATGGGATCCACCATGGTTGCTATACTGATAAATGACCAATCTGCGATAGTAGCTCATTTGGGTGATAGTAGATGCTATCGCATAAGTAAAGGGAAGATAGCATTTCGTACAATAGACCATTCCTTAGTAGGGGAGTTAGTTCAAAACAAGGCAATGACAGAAGAGCAAGCTCGTCTTTCTCCTCAGTCTAATGTGATAACTCGAGGTTTAGGCTGCACAGATAATCATGTCTGTGATATTAAAGAGGTCCAATATAAAAGAGGTGATAGATTTGTCTTATGCACTGATGGGGTATGGGGTATTATGCCACACAATCAATTAATTTCTAGATTGACATCCCAACAGGATGTAGGTTCTTTAGTAAATAATTTGTCCTCTGAAGTAGAAAAAATAGGTATGGATTCTGGTGGCGATTATGACAATCATACATTAGCTATTATTGAACTAAAAGATGCTCCGTTACATCAGAATGGATTCAATAAATATCTTAATATCATATTAATTGCTGCCCTCATATTGTTGAGTATAAGTATTATTGTCAATATTGTATGTGGATACAATTTAAAGGACTATCGTAAAAAGGAACAGACAATTAAGTTATTAGAAAGTGAGAACCAAAGTTTGGAAAGAAACTTAGCACTTTATAAGAATATTAAGAATAATGATACAAAGGACCTGCTTACTCAAATATTCTCAATGCAGTCGGAAAACGAATACCTTAAAGAAAGGCAAGCTAGCCATCTCTTTAAGATTGATTCTTTGGAGAGAATAATAAGTAAAATGCAACATCAAGGCGAAAAGGCTAAATCTGATAAGAAAAAATTACAGCCACAAGGAAAATCCTCTGCAAATGAAATAGTGTCTCAAATTATTTCTCTTTTCAAGAATATGGAGGAGGCAAAGGGTGCTACCTGGCAAGAAGCTGCAGGTAAGAAAGCTAAGTTCCGTCTTCAAATTATAGAACAATTACAGAGTCTAAACATCAAGACTGATGGAAAATATAAATCAACTATTGATGCTGTTAAAAGGGAACTTGAACACAAAGACCATTTAACGGAGAAAGTTGCAATAAACATCAATAACAAAGCAAAAGAAGAATATGTCTCTACAGGAGTTGCGGCAAAGAAAATAAAGGAATTATCCGCAAAAGTTCAGGCAATAGGAAAACAATTGAATAAATAATACAGGAACGATGGCTATTATAAAATTACAAGGAGAAAACGAGAAAAAAATAGGCGCCTATTATCAGCTGGATTCGAACGATGATCCAATAGGAATAGGTGGCATGGGACAGGTCTATAAGGGCGTATGTGTTAATGAAAAAACAGGTACGACCCGTCCTGTTGCAATTAAATTTATGTATGATGATCTTGATACACAAACCATAGAAAAAGGACGTCGTGAAGCAAGTGTCCAATTGCATAATGATAACCTCTTGGAAATGATAGGATTCCTTGAAACGGAAGAACAAAACGCATTGGGATCGGTAGTAAAACATTATCATGTTATCAGTGAACTTCTGGAAGGTATTACACTTCAAGAAATAATTGATGGTAATGTTCCGGAAACGGACGAAGATAATGGATTTGGAATGAGCCTATATAATGATTATCGATACAAAAGACTTGAATTTTCGAAACGCGTTATTAAGGCAGTCTTGTCTGGAGTATTGGCGATGCATGATGCTGGTTATATTCATCGAGATATTGACCCATCCAATATTATGCTTACTACTGATGGACATATTAAGTTGATTGATTTTGGAATAGCAAAACAGATGACATCATTAACAAATAATGACAGATCATTTACCACAACAGGAAAGTTTATCGGAAAGGCTAAATATGCTGCTCCGGAACAGGTTACTGGAGATATTGCACACCAAAATAAAACAACAGATATTTATTCTATTGGTATTCTTTTTTATCAACTTGTATGTGGGCACTTACCCTTTAATGGTCCAGACCACGAGGTTATGCAAATGCAAATTAACAAGAGTTTACCTTTAAAAGAGATACAAGATAAAACTATTAGGAATATTATCAAGCGAGCAACAGAAAAGAACCAGCAAAAGCGTTTTCAGTCTGCCTCAGAATTCAGAGTGGCATTAGATAATCCATCAAAAAGCAGAAAGGCTCCAGCTTCCTTTACTGTTATTATAACTATTATGGCCATATTAGGCATCGCTTTAGGTGTTCTATTAGGTTTTTTATTATAAAGAATAAAAACATGTGAATTATGAAACAAATACTATTGTGTATTAGTGCTTTATTAGCCGTTTGTTTGAATTTGCACGCACAAAGCATCACAATTGGGGTAGACGTATCTCATAATGATGGTTATAAGACTGTAAGTGTGTCAAACGAGTTGCATACTGTTCAGGGAGCCAATGCTACCTATACGATTTCTGTTGCCGGATTAGGTAATATTGAACAGGTGGTAAGTTGTCAATACGCCTATAATGGAACAACGGATAATCTAGTCTATAATTTGAATGCAGGTATTTTGACCATTAATCCAGTCTCGAAGACTAACCTTGCTACTACAAGTACAGAAGCAAATAAATTTTCTGTTTCTTTGGTAGTTAAGGAAAGTGGAAAGGCTGGCAACACAGATTTGTCTGCAGTTGCTCAAAATGTATGGGTACATGCAGAACCCACCTGTGTTTTGTCAAAGGCTCCATCTCGTTTTATATATCAGGGAAGTACACCTAATCCCTTGGAATGGGAATTTACGGCAAAAGGAGGAGGTACATGGAAATATCAATGGACTTCCTCATCAGGCCATACAGGAAATGACAAGTCCTTTACATTGCCTGTAATTAACAAGTCTGCAACTGTAACAGTAACAGCTGAGAACATTGCGCCTGATAATGTTACGGTATGGAAAAGTTACCCCAGCACTTCTTGGGAGATTATTATATATGAGAAAGCAAATGCGAATGTTACTACTGAGAACCAATCATCGAATCCCAAACTATTATTCCAAAATATGTCATGGGGATTATCTGCTACTCCTGTAGGTGGCTATCCTGATGGCTGGACTTTTGAATGGAAAGACGCTGATAGTGGCGAGGTTTTAGGACGTTCTCAGACGTTCGATTTTAGCAATCCGCAAACAGATAATATAGAAAGCCGTCACATAACCTTAACAGTGATAAATACAGCAACTATTGGTGGAACAAGTGAAGAATGGTTTAGAAAGACATACAATTATTATGCAAAATTCTATCCTCTTCCAATCGTAGAATTCGCAAATTCCTATCCTGCTGATGTAATAAATGGCGACAAAACAACGATGAGTGCTACCATCAAGGATAGACATGGTAATGCGATTGATTCTGATTCCCAGTATAGTTGGACATATAAATGGAATAATGGAGAAAGCTCTGGTAAAACATATACATACACCGCATCAAATCAGAATAATAACGATGGTATATCAAATACTATCACGCTTGAAGTTACCGGCACGCTGAAAGGTGGCGACGGACAGATATATAATGCACCTCCTTGTCAACATGTTTTTGTGGCGTGGCCAACTCCAAGTATAGAAGATTTGTCAGAGAGCGGTGTGACCAAAGTTGAATGTGGTGGCCGTACTCTCGAATTGAAAGTAGCTACAACAGGAGGAATGAAAACTGGTTGGACATTCAAATGGTCTAAAGATGGCGAAGAAATATCAGGTGCAACAGAAAATATATATAAAAAGACTCTAGAACGTGGATCATCAGAGCCCATGATAAGTGAATCATACAGTGTAAGGGTAATAAATGTCTGTGAAGGCAAAAAACGAGCTGACAAGACGTTCAGTTATCCTATTCAAGTATATCCAGAGCCATGGGCTCCTGAGGACGTTGATATTACTGATGTCAATAGAAATGAAAGTCCTACGATAGGAATTCGAGAAGGTAATAAAGTAAAACTTGTTTGTAAGACTTGCTATGGAGGATATCCTAATGCTTGGAGTTATACTTGGAAAAATAATAATAGTATCATAAGTAATAGTAGTAGTACTGAAATTACAATTGACAATTATAGCTCTGGTGATTCTCAAGATAATAGTAGAACGGTGTCACTCCAGTGCAATGTCAACAATTCATATAATGGAATTCCTTGGAAGGATCAAACTTATACGAAAAATCTTGTCATTTATAAGAAACCACAGACGCCAAAGTCAATTGTCAAGAAAGGAAGTGGTGAGTCCGGAACGGTAATTGCCACGACAAACGTTACTGACGCAGACCTTGTGTCGCATGATTATTATTTGGTGTTTGGCTATATTGACAGCAATGGTATTATGCATGATGAGTCAAGCCTCCGTCAAGAAAATCCAGGAGCAGTCCGTTGGAGTGTACAGATACCTGCTTCGATAATTAATAATTCCAGCTACACTCTTTATGTATATGCATTATGGAAATATCCTAATGGCGAAGAGATAACGAGTGGACTTCGCACTGTTTCTGACGTCAATGAAGATTGGGATAATTCGACATACTCAGGAATGACGAGATCTGTAATTAGTAATTATGTAACTGATCTCAATGATGCTCAATTGAAATCATCTCAATCTGAAATTATAGAAACATATTCTGTTATCGGAGTGAGAACAAACAAGCATCATAAAGGATTGAACATCGTTAAGATGGGTGATGGTAGTGTTAAAAAGATTATTGTAAAGTGAATATTGCTATGAGAAAAAGATATCTTTTGTTTTGGGGAATCGTTGGCATATGGTGTATGCAATTCACGACTGTTCAGGCTCAAGAACTTACAGTGTCCCAACAGCGTATCATCCTTGATGAGGCTATTAGCACATTTGAGGACTACGAGTCATATGCTACCATAAACGACGATGAGATTCGTTATGCATTTGAGCAACTATTTACTAGTGGGAACGCTTTAATATATAATGATTTGTTGGGCGTTTCTACAAAAAACGAACTATCCGTTGCTGAATATAGCAAGAAATTACGTGAGGGACTTCTAAACAAAAAAGTAACTATTACCAATGTAAAAAAAGAGAAGTTATGGTATGAGAATAATGCCTGGAAGGTCAAGTTGTCATTTGACAAATCATTCTCTTATGCCAATAAATGTGGAGCTTATTTATCGAGTTCTGAATTCTATGGAAAGAATTATCATTTAGAAGCGACATTTGTCTATGACAATATGCTGAGTAAGTGCAAGATTGAAAAAATTTCAGGTTCTATTGATAGTCCGAAAAAACTTTCTGAGCAGTACTTTGTATATATGAAGACTGATAAAAGAGATGAAGATGTCCTATATAAAGGACAGAAGTTATCATTTAATAATTATAATCAGGCATTGCTTGATGGCCCATACGACAGAAAATCTTTACGTTATTCAGATCCAGACATGTTTATCTCTCCTGTTGTAGATGAGTGTGGAAATGTGTCAACGAAATACAAAGCACGCAAGTTTAGAATAAAGTTGCACTATGATTTCGGATTAGGCAATGCGCTTGAGCTGGGAGAAACAGGACTCCCTTATAGTAATAAGACTAGTGGCTCATCATTCGGAGTTGATTTCGGATATATGTTCCCATCTAAGAGTAGTTTTAAGGCAGGTTTGTTCTTAGGTGCTGGCATGACCCAGTCAACGTTGGAAGTGGAGTACAAGAACCCAGATTACTCATTCACAACGAGTGCAGATGTCGATGGTGATAGCTATACAAGGCATTATACCAACTTGAGCATGCTTCAAAAGGCAAAATTGACAGAGTTGACAATACCGTTCTATTTAGATTTAAATGTTACATTGCATCCGGTAGTCGCCCTATTCTTGGATTTGGGCGTGAAAATGAATTTAAATATGTCGCATAAGGTTGATAATCTAGAAGGCGAAGCCAACATTTATGGTGTTTATCCTCAGTACGACAACTTGAGATTAGATGAACAATGGGGACATAATGGCTTTGGTCAGAAATCTTTTTCTGATTCGGAATTGGATTATACCGAGTTGAAAGGGATTTCTAGTATGAATCTTGATGCTTTCGCAGGTGCAGGACTTCGAATCAATATACCAAACACCCCTCTGACTATCGAAATTGGTGCAAATTACCTGTTTGGATTGACAGATATATATAAGCCAGAAGGAGGTCTTGTTGACTTGTCTATGAATGGTAATTCACCACTTGTGTACAATACTATTACCGGGCTTAATAACTCAGAGCATGTTCATAATATGACTGAAGGTATTTCAAGTATTAAAAGAAAAGCACTAAGATTGAGTGCTGGAATCATCATAAAACTGTAAATATGGTACGAAAATTTGAATGTAAGAGTTGTAAATGCCGTTTTGAGGCAGAAGATAACAACCAGGTAATATGCCCGAGTTGTCATTCTGACAACGTGGAATATGCTCATTTCCATGTACCAGTAAAGGTATGGAAGATAGCAGGAGCAGTACTGGCTTTATTACTAATTATATATGTTCTCGTTCAATTCGATTGGAATACATCATCCAATTCTGAGAATTCTCTTGAGGATGGAGCTGATTCATTAGCGTACCAAATAGATTCTACCTATATAGAGGAAACTGGCCTAAGCCTTCCTCCAGTTATCAATGTAGGCGATTTGAGCTTTGAAAATAATGGGTATTCTTTTGAGGTAAGTATAGAAAATCCTCCTGCAGTAAAATGCTATGTAGCTGTTTTGGATGCTTACAATGCGAAAAAAGTTGTTGCTAAAAGCAGTAATGGGAAATTCAAGGATGTACCATTTAGTGAGGCAGATGGAGGGTACTATAATATAGCCTTATTTGATGCTTCTGCTGATACGCTCATTTGTAGCATCGAAAAAACTGGATTCATCAAGCAAAAGGCTGTGGCAAAGAAAATGACAGTCGCAGACTTACAAGCAAGAATCAATCAGCGTGATCCTTCATTGATGGGAGTTGGTGAGAATGATTATCTAAATCCTGAATATAAACTAAAGTTTGTTGGCTTACCCAGTGATGCTATGAACGTGCCTACAACTTTAGGAGAAGTATTCGATAAACTCGATAATGAAATATGGTCGTCTGTAAAAGTGAATTCGTTGGATTATGATGACATGAATCGCATATCTGTAATTAATTTAACCGTGAAAGAATAAAAAATACATGTTTTATGAATAACAATATTAAATATGCATTATGTGCAGGTATTTTCCTCCTGTGTGTTGGAATTGGTTTTCTGGCTACAAGATTAGGAAAAGACGATGTGAAGGAACAAGTGAGTGTGAATTCTGTTAATAAACCTACAGAAAGCGTAGTCACTTCATCTCCTGTTGCAATAGCGGATTCTCAAAAGATAGAGGTCGATGTGCCTGAATTAAGCTCAAACAGCGATCCGATAAGGCTAGTTTCTAAGGTTGTGAAGAAAGTGGGTAATTATTATACGTTGACTCTTGTTTGTGCCAACATCCCCAAAGATGTATTAATTATATATGAGATACCTGCTTTGAAGTTATCCAATGCAAATGGTAAGTTTACGAAAATTCCAGGCAGTAAATCTGGTAGCTATTTGGTAAATATTATAAATTCTAAAACCAAAGAGGTTCTCCTGTCAGAATCTGTTTCCGGATTCGTACAAATAGAGGAGGCAAAAATTGAAAAAATGACTGCTGCTCAATTCCAAGCTTTATTACTTAATCAGAATGACAATAGCCTATTAGGCGGTAAGAATCCTAAGATTGCAAAATCTGTTGCCTTGTCGTTTACAGATTTAAAAGAGGGAGAAAAACGTCCAAATGACATTCTTGCTGTTCGTGAAAAAATTGCTTTTGGAATATGGAGCTCTGCTCGGGTCGTTCGTGTTGGTTATGACGAAAGCGGACGGATAAATTCTGCAACGATACAACCTGTTTACTAATTAATTGATTATGAAAAAGTACTTAGCAATACTCATTGCAGTTCTGGCTTTTATGCCAGTAGTAACTGTCCAGGCACAGGATTATTCTAAGATGAATCTTCACTTTGTCTATATTGATCATGAGACATCTACTCCTGTCAATCAATTGTGTAAACGAATTCGAACTTTACGTGATGATGCAATAGAAGTAGAAGATGCTTTGATTGTTTATCTCTCTGATGGACGTCAATCTCTCTTGTCGTTCACTAATTTGAAAGATAATAATAATGAAAATCGAGATACGAATGAGGCGTTCGTGAATATTATTTCTGCTCTTCAAGATGCGAATTCACATGATGTTAATGCTAGAGAAGATCGCAAAAATATCTTAACATTGTTTGATGAATACAATTTTATAGATGAACAAGGTCGTTTCTTGTTTAATTCCGTAACAATGGATTTCTATGTAGGACCAGACTATTGGAATTTAGGAAATAATGAAAAGGTGATAGCTCATTTGTTTGTAGATTTCGATGCATCTTCGTTTTCTAAAACTAAATTGGCATTCAATATTTTCAAACCAAAAGGTGTTGAACTGAATTACCCCAATGGAATGCCATTTGGCGATAATAATATAGAAGGAATTAATCAGAAACTAAGTATATTTGAATATTAAAGAATTACAAGATATGAAACGTTTATCAGTAACATTTATTCTTAGCTGTATTATAGCCTGGAATGCAATGGCAGCTCCTCAACTGCCTGGTAATTGTACCGCGGGATTACCTTCATTGTTGTTGAAAAAGACCATTAAGGAGTCTGAGGTAAATGCTTTAGTCAAGTCTGGCAAATGGGGACAGACGAATATGGCTCAAAAATACTGGGTCGCATATAGTGACCGTAGTCATAATACAACTTACAACTCTCCGTCAACCAGTGGGGGAAAGTGCGATGAACTTGAGTTTAACGAGCAGGTTCGTATCGCAAAAATTGAAAATGACTTTGCTTTAGTTTACACTGAGAAACAAAAGGGTTCTATTTATCCGCTTATTTCTACTAATGCTCAGAGCCGAGGATGGATACCAATGAAAAACTTACTTCTTTGGGGATCATGTCCTACAGATGAGGCTGGTATCTATAACAAGGCACTGATTGTTATCAATATTGATGAGGCAAAGAAGAAAAATTCGGACATTGAAAAGAGATACCAAAATCCAGTTACTAAAGATGAGCCTCAAAGACTGGTTGCTGATATGAACTTCTACTTTGTGATGAAGAAGTCTGATAATGGATTGGTATTGTTAGCTCGCGAGTGTAAGATGGAAGGATATACCTATCAGGTATTATATGGATGGGTAAGTCCTGGTTCATTTGTTCCTTGGAGTCAGCGTACTTGTATTGAGCCGAACTGGAAACCATCTGTCGCTGATGAATTAAAAGGAAAGAGAGTCGCAGTATTTAAGGATGGTAGCAGAGCTACTGATATTGAATTGGGACGTACCAATAAAATTACTAAGAATCCTACAACAAAATATCGTCTTGAACCACAACTTATGCGTTACCCGCTATTGGCTAATGAGACGGGAAATGACAATACATACTGTGTGACAGCTTTTGCTCGTCCAGACGGAACATCGCATGTGCCCACTGTCCCTACAGGCTATGATAATTCCAGTGCAGGTATTGAAAATGAGGCTATCAAGGATATGAGTATAATCAATCTGATAGTGGTTATTGATGGTACCAAGTCAATGGAGAATTTCTATCAGCCCACTCAGAAAATTATTCAGCGTGCATATGATTTCTTTGGTAAAGAGAATAAAAAAGTAAGAGCTGGTGTGGTAATATATCGTGACTATACGGATGGGCAATATTTAACTGAACATCTAAGTTTGCGTGATGCTACAGACCCCTCTATTGCTAAATTCTTGCAGAGTGGAGGTAATTATGGCGTAAAGAGCTCTCCATCGGATCGTACATTAGCGGAGGCATTGTTTAAAGGACTGGAAGTCGCTTTAGATGCTAAAACTATGGGATACAGTAAGAAACAAAGTAATCTAATGTTTGTAATTGGTGACTGTGGAAATGATTTGGAAGATAATAAATGCCTTTCTCAAGATGAACTTGTAAAAAAATGTATAGAGAATCGCGTGCAGATTTCTGCATTTCAGGTTAGGAATGAGAACGAGCAGTCGTTCTTCTCATTCAGAAAACAGATGAACGCCATTGTACGTGCCAATATGAAAGCTCAGTATGGTACAGGTGGTTTTAAGGAGCTGGCAGATGGATATGAATTCCATTCTGGATTACCCCAGAAACAGAATTTTTACATTGGTTCTACACGTAATGCTGACCTTGGAAAACAAATGGATGTAGCCAAATTATACGATTTGGTCAAGAATAGTTACATGCAGTTTGACGAGGCTATTCAGGCGCAGATCGATGTTGTTTCGAGAGGTGGTGACATTATTCGCGAAACAGAAGAAGCGGGAGTAAGTACAAATTCTTCTATGGAAATGCGTCTGTTAGAAGGAATCTTTACACCTGCCCAAATTGCTGCTATTAAAAAGAGTAATAGTTTGATGGCCTTCCAAGGATATACAGATAAGAGAGATGCAGTACAGAAGTTAGATTATTGGCAACCAATTATTTACATTTCTTCTGATGAGTTTAAACAATTGATGGAGAAACTGAAACCCGTGATGTCTGCAGCTTCAACAGGTAATCGCAAACCTTATGTTGATGCAATGAAAGAATTGGTTCGATCAATGATTCCTGATATCACTCCTAGAGAAATGGATGAAAAGGATGTGAAAGAAATCATGGCCTTAGTATCTGGACTGAATGTCAAGTCTGGTTCACTTGGTGGTCGTACACTCATTCAGATTCAGGATGAGAATATTGTTCAGCAACCTGAATTTGATGGCATGATAGCTGATTTCCAAAATAAATATAGGAAATTGGATAAGATACTGTCAAACAAATACGATTTCTCAGTAGAACGTAACAAAACTGTCTGGTACTGGATCCCTGTAGAGGATTTGCCATAAGAAATGATAATTGATGAATAACAAATTATTTGAAATAGAACATTTGCGATGCTCCTACGATAAAAAATATCGTGAGGGGCAATCGCGAGTGGTGCTTGAAATAGAGCATTTGGCCATTCCACGAGGCAAAAAAATATTTATCGTGGGTGAATCGGGTATTGGTAAGAGTACAATACTGGAAACACTGGGTATGATGAATAACAC
>AUXO018245861.1_pt1 | contig 18427 bp, 28 predicted proteins | sample 768731 | NCBI WGS metagenome assembly AUXO01 (sample SAMN02715735, study PRJNA202380) | gut metagenome | biome: sheep rumen | host: Ovis aries | place: New Zealand: Palmerston North
TTTCTAGTCAATATGTTGTAGCCAAATGTTGGTGAATCATTGTCAAGAATCTCAACTACAATGCTTGCTGCTTGAATGCCAGCATTGTCAAGCATAGCTGCTAATGGAGCATCAAGCGACTTTATGAAGATCTTCATTCCAACAAGCTCGTCTGGAATCATTGTTTCTGCATTGCTTTCAAGCTCAGCTTCTAACTGGCATTTGACATTCAACAATGTGACTCCAGCACCTGGAACATAGCCAGATCTTATAGCTGCTTTAGCAGCGCAGAAAGCATCATCAACACGGTCTCTTAGCTCTTTGCGTTCTGCTTTAGTGTCAGCACCAACTGAGATTATTCCAATTCCAGATGTCAACTTTGCAAGACGCTCTTGATATTCTTCTTTAGAATATGCATCTTCTGATGTCTCAATGAGCTTACGAAGAGAATTTGCACGTTCATCTATCTTGTTCTTGTCACCCATTCCATCAAATATGACTGTGTTCTCTCTAGAGACAAGTATTCTCTTTGCCATTCCAAGTATTCCAGTGTCTGTAGTTGCATTCTGAAGTCGTGTTCCAGTCTCATCTGACACAACTCTGCCTCCGCAAAGAACTGCAATGTCTTCAAGAATAGCTTTTCTGTTGTCACCATAAGATGGGGACTTTATTGCGCATACATTAAGGCCACGAAGGCGATTGACTACTAATGTTGCTAGAACATCTTCACCAAAATCATCTGCTATTATCAACAATGCAGCTTGCTTTGCCGACACTGATTGCAATGCCGGAAGAAGTTCTTGGAAGTTTGTAAGCTTTTTGCCGCACACAAGAACAAATGGATGGTCAAGATCAACTTCCATTGTGTCAGAAGATGTCACAAAATATGGAGATGCATATGACTAGTCAATGACCATGCCTTTGACAATTCTGCTTGTCAACTTGTTTGTGCTTCCATCTTCAACTTTGATAGTTCCATCGTTTCCAACCTAGTCAAGTATGTCAGCGATTATGTCACCAATCTGTTTGTCACCATTTGCTGACACTGTGCATATTCTTCTGACATCATCTTTTCCATCTGCTGGCTTTGACATCTCTTTTATGAGCTCACATGCTCTGTCTGCAGCTTTCTTTATTCCATTCTTGATAAGAGTTGGATTAGATCCAAGACCAGTGTACTTCAAGCCATTCTTGTAGATCATTGCTGCAAGCAATGTGCTTGTAGTTGTTCCATCACCACAGTTGTCATTGCTCTTTGATGCTACTTCCTTCATAGCATTTGCGCCAATAGCTTCAAATGGATCTTTAAGAACTATAGATTTTGCTACAGTCACACCATCTTTTGTGCTATGCAGCTATCCAAACTCATCTATTATCACATTCTTTCCACAAGGACCTAAAGTGGTGACAACTGCATCTGCAAGCTTTGATATTCCATCAAGCAATTTTGTCTTAGCTTCAGTGTTGAACTTCAATAATTTTGCCATAAATACCTTTCTAGAACTTTCTTTAATGATATTATACTGCCAAATGCATTTTGCATGAAAGTAAATAGTATCTAAGATGACAGTTTCTTCAATAATAACTACTATAGTGACATCACTTGGCTAGACATTAGGCTCAGTGCTAGCAAATTTGTTCTCTGCAATTGCTGGTTTCTTCAGATTTTTGCATGAAGAGCGTGAAGATCGCAAAGAGAAGAAGAAAGAGGAAGCAAAAGAGAAAGCTAAAGAGAAGCTAGAAGATGCTATTGACAATGGTGATCTGTCTTAGTTGCTTGATGCTACTATTGAAGCTGGAAAGGCAAACAAGAAAAAATGAAAAAGATCTTAGCAATTTTGCTTTTAGCTGCTGGTTGTGCTTCAGCACCAAAGATTGAGACGACCAAGCAGTGGGAAGGACACTACTTCAATGACAATGATGCAAAGACAGCTGCAGAAAGCATTGTTCTTGAGAAAAATGAGTCTGTTTGGATATTGTCAAACAGCACATTGAAACGACTTCTTACAAATGTAGGAGAAAGGTAATGTTATGAAAAAGATGATGTTGATTTTTTCAGTAGCTGTAGCGCTTTTTGTAGGTGGATGCAAGTCTACAAGCTTCTTTGTGATAGATGATGACAACAAAGAGCACCAAGCAACAGGTGCTTTCAACGACGAGACATACATTTGGGAGTCTTGGTTCTACAGCACTAACACAGTTAATGAGGTGAAATGATGTCTGACAACAAATACTATATAGAGAAGTACAAAGACTTTGACAAGATAATAAAGACATACTTCCAAGCAAAAGACAAGTTTGGAAAGATTGTGAACATTGATGGAATAGTGAATCCATTGAAAGTTGACAACCGTCAAAGTGCATCAGTGACTGATGACCAAGGAAACACGCCACATTGCGCTGCATACTCTATATGCAATTGGGCTGAAGCAATAATGTGGAAACGAACTGGAAAGCTTATGAACTTGAATGCAGACCAAGTGTATGCAAAAGCTAAGACGCTTGATGGAAGTCCTGACTCAGAAGGAACATGGCTTGAATATGCTATAAAAGCGGCAATGCAGCTAGGTGGCTTTGAGACTAAAAACATGAAGATAAAGTTCCTTCAGAATGATGGAACGCAAAAGACAATTGAGTCTTTGAAGTATTTGATACACAAATATGACTTTTTGCATGCAGGCTTTGTCATTGACACAGGTTGGTACAGTCCAACACAGCAAGATCCATACATAAAGCGCTCTGACAACTCACAAGGTGGTCATGCAGTTCTTATTGTTGGATATGACAAAGAAGGTCTTTACATTCAAAACAGTTGGGGAACTAGTTGGGGAAGCAAAGGCTTTGGAATATTGCCTTGGGAGTTTGTATTAGACCAATTGATGTATGCATGCTATCTTACTGGAATATATGACAACTTAGAGGACTGACTAATGGAAGAAAAGGACAACAACTAGCTAACAGAATTGTCAGACAAGACAAAGAAAAGTATACTTGAATGGGTAGCATATCTTGGAAAAGCGCTTCTAGATGCTATTCTTCTAAAGCTTGGATTCAAGAAAGTTCAAAACAAAAGGAATGATGATGAAAAACAATAAACTAAATGAGTCAGCAGCAAATTTTCCATTTGCAAACTATTTAGATGGTGATGGTGAAGCTGCATTCAATTTAATATTCAATCTTGACTACTTCATAAAGAATGCAACACAAATAGTAAATGACTTCCATCATTATGGAAACTGTGTTTTGCAAGACAAGACTAAAGCATATGGTTTGATGTTCAAAGACACTAGTGGTGATGAAAATGACATATACATGAAAGCGCATGTATATCGTTGGCCACAATATGGTGTGATAAATGGCGGAAAGACGTTCTATCCTGGTTCAAAAAACTTTGGAGAAGAGCTTAAAGAAGCAATAAAGTTTGTTCGTTGACTTTAAATGCAAAAATATAAAATAAAAATGCCACCATTTCTGGTGGCATTTCTTTTTGTCAGCGTCAAACTTTAAAGCTTTTACTTAGCAACCTTGCTCTTAAGGTACTTGTAAGCTTCCTTGTCATAGTCATCAGCGTCATCGGCACCATTTGGTGCAGACATTGTTGACTTCTTCTCAACAACTGACTTGAATCCTTCAATGAAGCTCTTCACTGCAACCTGTGAAATGTCAGTGTATTGCTTCCATTTTGGATTTGCTTTGAACAAGTAGTCAACTCCTTCTGCTGCAAGCAGTGTTGCAGACTTTGCAAGCTCAGCTTGGTCAGCCTTGAGCTTTCCAGCTTCAACTAGCTTTGCAAACTCTGCATCAATTACAGGAGTCCATGCAGCGACAAATGTCTGATTTGTCTCTGGTACTACTTCTTGAATCTTGTCTACTACTGTGACAATAGTAGTCATTACTTCTTTGTCGGCAACATAGCTAGCTGCATATGCTGCAGCTTTACCTACTGCTTTTGCCGTCTTAGCAACAGTTTCTGCGTCAGGCGCAGTCTTTATGCAGCCACATAGTGCTGCACATATCATTGTAGCTATAGCTATTACACGTGTCATAGTTGTTTCCTTTTGTTTTTATTACTCACCTGCTACAGTCTTAACGAACTTAGCTGACCATGATCCCCAAAATGCAGCATCGTGGCTGCGAACAATGTTTCCATCATCATCTAGCTTAACTCCGCAAAAGATTGTCTCTGCAGTATGATTCCAGTTTTCATCCTCAGGACATTCACAATCCATGTAACCTGTGACGTTTCCAGACATAGACTAAAGCTTGTTGCAATATGTCGTAGTCTTTCCACCAATTCCACACATTCCACATGTTATTGTTGTTGTCTTAAGCTTCTTCAACTTGCCAGTTCCAGCAAAAGTAACAGCTAAAATCTTCTCATGTGGCTCTTGAGCACCTTTTCCAGTGCCAGCAGTGACCTCACTGTCAGCTCCAGTCAAAAACACTGTTGGAACAGTGCGAAGAGATTCTTTGTTTGACTTTCCCATTAGATTGTAGAACCCATCAGTGAAATCAATGCGATGGATTGCTTTTGTCTTGCTATTCTGAACAATTGCATATGCTGCTGACATTGAGTCATCAGTTGTAGCATATTCAACGTAGAGATTTCCTTTCAATGTCACAGCTGTATAAGTGCGAACTCCGCTCTTAAGCAATGGCTGCTTTATTGATGCTTTAAAGCTGTATACATCTACAGCTTCTACGCTGTTTGTGTCACAAAAACTTGCCATTGCAAGCATTGCACAAACGGCACTCATTATTAGTTTTTTCATTATGTTTCCTCTTCTAGGTTTTATTGTTTACATTATACTCAACTAGACACGTGTAAAGCCAAGTACAAAAATCTATATTACTTCAAAGTCTAAGCTCTTCGCATGTCACAATATTGCTTGAAACATGATTTTCCAGAAGTTTTGCGTTCCTAGAAAACAATGCATGTCTCATCACATTCATGCTCTTTGCAGAAATTGTCATAGTCATCAGTGAAGTCTTTAAGATCTTGTATGTCTTGATCCGTAAGCATTACTACTATTCCTTTAATTCATCAATTGCATCCCAATCATTTCTGTTCACTACACAATACAGCTTTTCACTGTTTTCAAGCTTTGCAAACAAGCCATACGCAGTCGCAAACAACACACTTCTGCAGCCTTTGAACTTTATGAAGTTTTCACCATGCTTGTTTATGTTTTCATTGTCATCAGAAGTGCTGAACATGTCATTCAAGCAAAGCTGCAGCGTCCTTGTGTCTGCTTCATCATTGTCTGCTAGTTTTGTAGTTTGTCCTTGTATGTTAGTGAAAGTTATGCAGTCTTTAGTTGCTTTAAGCCATTTAGTAGCACTTGAGAATACAGCGGCATTGACAACAGGTCTATGTTCAAGCATAGCTACAATGTCATATGTTCCTTTAGCGTTCTAGAAGATCAAGTCATATCCATCAGTCATCAACTTGCTTCCGCAAGCAAAGTCCATTATATGTATGAATTGTCCGTTGTCAATGTAAGTCAAGTCATGACGCTCTTTCTCATGTTTGCGTTGTCTCTAGTCATACTCAACTTGGTCGTTGTCATATCCACCATATGCAGCGTCTTCATTGTCATGGTAAAGTGACTTCTTCTTAGCTACTTCTTCTAGCTTGAATGACTCAAGCTCCATCTTCTCTTGGCGCCTGTCATCATCTTCTTGTTGAGGAATGTTGTCATATGAGTCTATTCTTCTGCGCGCTTTGCATTTCCAAACATACTTGTGAAGCAATGGAGATATTCCATCTTGAGTAAGTTGCTTGTCAAAGCTTTCTGTTATCTCATACATCTCTCTGTTCTTGTCGTCTGGAAAGTCAATAGCTACTACATCACCTACTTCTGGATGTATTAGCTCAAGATACTTTCCAACTTTCATGATGTCATAGAACAACACAGCGCCATGAACTTTTCCATGCAAAATGTATTTGACATTCTCTTTTTTTGTTATAGGATCTATGTCAACTACATTTTTGCTGACTTTGAATGTCAAGAAAGGAAGTATCTGAAGATAGTCATCAGTCTTTATTTGGTTCTTGAATGACCTGCAAATGTATTCATTTGTTGGCATCTCTACTTTGAAGTCAGTGTGGACATATGGATCACATACAACAGTATGCTCTTCACCAACAACATATCCATTTATCATTGCTGAAAGCTTTCCAGACAGCATGTCGCATTTGAAGTCTTCTGCATATCCAAGACCTAAGTTGTATGGAAACACAGATGCTGAGACATATGCGCTTCCTCTATTCTCACCAGTCTCTGGATCAATGAAAGTAGTTATCTCATCTGTGCAAGGAGGAACTTCACAAACAACTTCTTTCTCTTCAATCTTGTACTCTTTGTATTGTCCAAGCTTAGTAGCTAAGTCACAAGCAAAGCCAATTCTGTCAAAGTAGAAGTTGACATCAGTATTTGGATTCAAGCCATATTTCTGAAGCTAGAATATGTCTTGCTCAACTTCCATGTATGTAACCATCTCAGCTGATATCTTGTAGTCAGGCTGCATGTCATATCCATATGCCTGTTTCAATACAGTGTTCTAGTCAATTATTCTGCGCAGCTCATCAAACTTTCCGGTGTCAAGTTTCCAGTAGATGCAGTCTATTCCATACGAGCGAATGATGTCTCGATAGTAGTTTCCAACTATTGTTGCTTCTTGTTCAAGGTTCTTTCGCTTCAAATAACGAAGCTCTTTTTGTGTAGACTGCAATACTGACATATCAATCAGTATTTACTTTTTGTCTATCACATTTTGAAAAGTGTAAATAGATTTAGTTTGCATTTACGGTGCTATGATTTGATTTGCTAGGTAGCAGTCACATTTGCCGCAAATGTAAATAAGCAACGTATATGCAAAATATAAAATAAGGAAAAAGAGAAATGAAATTTCTTGAAATCTTGAAGAATCTCGACAAAGCAACAGTAGTTGAGAACAAAAGACTTAGAACAATTTATGCTCGTCTTCTGAAAGAAGCAAAAGAAGATGATGAGATCAAAGAAAAAGAAGAAGAGCTTACAGAGAAATGTGCTGATGAAGCTGATCTTTTTGAAGAGGAAGATGAGAAGAAGTCAGATAAGCCTACAAATGAAAAAGAGGATGATGACACAGCAACAGACACCAATGAATGCGAAGGTGACGACACTGTTCCAGTAAAAGAAGGCTTCTTTGATGAGAATGATGAAGAAGATACACCACCAAAGAAAGAAGCTCCAAAGAAAGAAGCTGAAAATCCATTCTTCTCTGAAGATGGTGATGATGACACACCTCCTGCAGATGATACAAGTGAAAAAGAGGGTGATGAAGATAGCGGTGTAACAGCAGAAAGTTTCTTTGCTGAAGATGATGAAGAAAAGCCTACCAATGAAAAAGAAGATGACGGAGAGAAGTCTACTAATGAAAAGGAAGGCGATGACGAAGAGAATACACCACCAAAGAAAGAAGCTGAAGGTGATGATGCTGAGCCTCAGAATGAAGATGATCTTGATGAAGATGATCTAGTTTCTTTCATGGATGCGTTTGGCAGCGTTGGTGAAGGTGATGATGACACAAAGACAGAAGAAGAGACTGAGACAAATGAAACTGGCGCAGATGACTTCTTCGATGATCTTAAAGGCGGAAAACCATCTGAACCACCTGCTAATAGTGCTAATGAAGAAGAGAAGCAAGCAAAAGCTCCTGAAAAGCCAGAAGAAGGAGAAGAGCTTGATGAAGGCGATGACGACGAGGTCAAAGAGAAGGAAGAAGAGGTAGCTGAGTCTATCAGACGCTTTGCTAAAAACAACAAAAAACTATTTGTTGACTAATTTCTACAATATAGTTTCTGATTGGCAGCCAGAACAAAGTTCTGGCTGTTCAAGTCTTAGCTTACTTGTAAGCTGATCTTCTCATCATATTTTTTGCCATAAGACTGCTTGTATATCTTAAGTCTTTCAGCAAGATGCTTTTGGGAGTACTTTGTGTTGAAGCAGCAGTCAATGAGATGTGCAAACTGCTTTGATGCATGAAGGCGCAATGTCCTTCCAATAGACTGAAGCACACGAGAGTATGACTTAGTGTTGAACAAAAACATTATGTGCGTCAAGCGCTTTATGTTTATTCCGGTTGAGAATACTGCTGTTGAAGCAAACAGTATGTTGTCTCCAGAAGCTTCTAACTATGCACGAATCTTCTCTCGTTGTTCAACAGGCGTAGAGCCATCAACATAGAATACGTTCTTGTTGTCAAACATCTTCTTGGCTAGCTCATAAGTGCTAGTGCCAGTCTCAATCCTGTCAAACAGAACTAATGTGTTGTCATCAAGCTTCTTAGCATATTCAAGAACTGGCTTGTACAAGTCTGCATACCATTTGTTGAAGTACTCAAGCTCCGCATTGTATGCTTCATTGAACTAGACATCACTTATTCCATTCTCATCAGGCTTGTACTTTCTTAATGGATCACAATGGAAAAGAAGATTTCTGTCAGCATTCACCGTCTTGTCAAAGACATCTAGCAATGTTATCTTGAGCTTTGATATGAAGCCTTTGTCTTGAAGATCGACAATCTACTCTTTGTACACAACTTTTCCAAACATTCCAATCAGCTGCCAAAGCTAGTACTTTCCTTTTGGCAATGTTCCAGTGCAGCCAATCTTCACTTTGCATCTTAAGCTGTTTATGAACTCTTTTGTGCTTGCTGCAGACATAGTGTGCACTTCATCACAGATGAGAATGTCATATTGAGGAAGCTTGTCTTTGTTCTTGAACACAAACTGCCGATTAGCGACAGCTATCTTAGCTGAAGGATCGAACTTGTCTTTTCCTTTAAGGCCAGCAGTGAATCTAGTCAACATGTGAGCATCATAGCCATAGTCAAGAAGGTCTTTGTAGAACTGCTCTACTAGTTGCTTGTTAGGGACAAGTATCAATGACTTAAGCTTGTTGTCAAACAACTTCAGCATGTTCCAAATGAAGTTAGCAAGTATGAATGACTTTCCACCAGCAGTTGGAATCTCAATCATTCCTTTTCCATAGCCTTTGAACAATAGCTTCTTGACAGCTTCTTCTTGATATTCACGATACAAGTAGGGAGACTTTCCATCTCGCATAAGCTCATTGTTTCTGCCAATGTCGTCAGAAATGTTTGACACTTTGCTTTCATCAAGCTGGTACTTCAAAATAAGTGCCTTCAATGGAGACAAGAAGTCTTGAATGTACTTCTTGCAGTTTTCAGACATAGCTACGCATGAAAGATCACCATAGTCAAGCTTGATTTGCGTTAGAATGTCAAACAAAAGACCTGAGTCAAAATAGCCAAACTTGTTTATGACATAAACTTTAGATGCAGCGTTGAAGCCATGCACTTTTGAGAAGAATGCAGCGTCATTGTTAGCTGAGAACTTGTCACGAAGATCTTCAAAAGCATCATATCGTCTGCAAAGCACTCTCATTGAGTTCACATTAGAGTCATAAGAAAGCCTGAACAGCTTTCCGTTTGGATAGAGCTCTATCTTTGCAAGATCATCTGTGTATTGCTCTAGCATCAGTGGTTCAAATTCAATTTAAGAATGTCTGTAGTGTTCTTTATAGCAAATCCAAAGTTCTGAAGTATAGTCAAAGCTCGTTCAATGTAGTCAATGTTACTAGCAGTCTGCTTAGCTAGAATATTCAATTTCTATATTTTCTCATCTGACTAAGCTAGCTTGTCTTCTGTCTTTAGCCGCAAGATGCTGTCTTTATTGTTGTTCTTTGACAGATTCTTCTGCATTATCTTCTGCTTTGCAGCAGTTATTCTGTCAGCTGTTTCTTTTTCATGGAAGAGATATGAAAGCCACTTTGCCCAAATAGATGAGCAAAGAAGACTCTTCTCTCTAAGATTCATCACATCAAGCTAGACATCTTCTTCTAGCTCTTTGATGTAGTTTTGAAGAACTTTGTTTGTCTTTATTTCTGTCACATTTAGATTGTACGTTTCTAGAACAAGTTTGTTTTAGAAAGGCACAAGCTTTATATGATGAAGGCATTTAATCTTAAAAAGATTGATTTAATGCTTTAAATAACTAAAAGCTAGTTTTTAATACCCTTATTTTAGGATATTTTCAAGCAAAAATCTTAGAATGTCTGCATGAAATTATGTCTTCGCTTTGTCCTGAATCTGCCTCTAAAACTACTTTATCAAAATGAGGACTTGTTTTGCATTACTTTTAAGGACAAGCTAAGATTTCAAGTGTCATATGTATTGTACTTTATTTTCTGCTGTTAAGTAGGACTAATTTTAGACATAGTAAATAGTTAAGAATATTTTCAGACAAGAAAGAAAAGACATGCTAAGAAAAATTGATGCTCCTGGCATACAGATAAATGAAATTGACAGATCATAGTATGATGGCATGCCAGACTACAGTATAGTTGGAACTACTTGCTTTATCTGCGGTTTCGCTGATAAAGGCGAAAACTATTCAATAAAATGGATAAACACTCTTCAGACTCTAGTTGACAACTATGGATATCCACAAACAGAAGAAGAAAAATATTTTTGGAATGCTTGTGTAGAAGTTTTGAATACTGGTGGAATTTGCTTAGCAGCACGTCTTCCATATGACAATGAAGCTAAAGACACTTTTCCATATGTTGAGTATAAGATATCACCACTTATTGAAAATGACGAAAGAAGCAGTTATTCAGAACTTACGTCAGTTGATCCAAGCCTTACTTCATACATAAGAATATCTCAAAACAGCTATGCAGCTTATTCTGGCTACATTCCTTTGTCAACATATGACAAATATTGCATAAATGAGTCTAATGTTCCAGTTGATACTATGAGAATAGTTGGAATAGATGGAATGCAGTATGGAGTCACAAACATTGGAAGCTTGCAAAATGGCACAGTGATGTATGAGAAGAAAGAATGTCTAGGAATAATGCCAGTAGTAGTTGGTGCAACGCAAGCATTGTTCTATTAGCAGCTTCTTTCAACAGAGACTAAGATAGAAGAGTTGTCAAACACTTATACTCGCAGCAAACATATATATGCAGAAACATATTCTTTGTCAATAGAAACGGTATAGCATAATGAAAAAGAATATGATGTATATGCTACAAGTGGAGACAACAACTGGTATGTTTCATGTGGTAGTGGTGGTGTTTTAGTTGCAGTTGATCCAGCAAAATTTGCAAGCGGTGCAGTGTCTGCAATAACTGATGATGGAAAATATGTTCCATTGACAACATATGTTAATGGTCTCAACCATGTTGCATCTACTCAATACTATACTGAGACTTTAGGAACAGGAATATCAGATGAAGTGACATAGAACATTGAGAACTATACAACCGTTGTAGACATAAATACAGTTCAAGATGGAACACATGTCTTTGCTAAAGGATTTTCATTTGACGCAATGAACTTTGACTAGCAGCTTAGCACTCGTACAATAAATGACTATACAGTCTCTAAGATAGCAGCTAGCTACTTTCCTACATTAGCTCTTACTGAAGCTTCGCATCTTGACTCTGATCAACTTAAGCTTATTGGTGTAGTTGTATTCAAAGTCATGCAAGATCCAGCAGATTCTTAGAAGATATTGTTCTAGGTTCAAGAGTCATTTGTTGGATCACTTGACAAGAATGCTAAGGCATAGAATGGATCAACGTTGTTCATAGACAATGTTGTAAATGAAGAGTCAAAGCTTATTCGTGTGTTCTCAAACATAAGTAAAGTCAAAGCTAATTATGCATCAGACAGAAATTTGAAAGACTCTACTTTTGTGATGACTTCACATGAGCGTGCTAGCTTCTATGCAGTAGAGCCATAGATTGGAATAATTCTTGGTCAATATGCATCTCGTTGCGCTAAGAACATAAGCTACTAGAACTCTATAATAAAGCCATTGAATTTGATATTTGAGACAGCAAAAGACACAAACAAATGGAACATTGACTTAGTTGTAGATTCTGGTTTAGCTAACATTGCACAAGCACACTATATACCTAATAGCACAAATCATGGCGAATAGTCTGATAGAATACTTGATGTAAATGGCCAATTGCTGAAAGAAATGACAATGAAATCTACACAAACTGGTTGGTTGGCAGTTTTGTAGAAGTTTGACAATTTCTGCAAGAACATGAGAAAAGACTGCATGTTCCTTGCAGATGGATTAAGGCCATTTTGTCTTGATGGTGACTAGAAGATAGTCAGAGACACTGCACCATAGAACAGCATTGACTTAAACATAATTCCAAAATTGAAATGGATGACAGGCTTGAACACTAGCTATGGAGCTGGATATTGTGATTGGTTTAGAGGACCTGATAATTACAGTGGAAACATGATGTGGATTCCACCATCAATAAAAGCAATGGGAATATACATATTCACAGATGCTTATTGGCAGAAATGGGATGCTCCAGCTGGAATGAACAGAGGAATAGTGCAAAGAGTTGTTGATGTAGCGTTCAGTCCAAACAAAGACCAAGCAGGAAAGTTGTATGTCCAAAGTTGGAACTATGCTTGCAACTATCCAATTGATGGAATAATTCTTGAAGGACAAAAGACATTTTAGCGCAAGAAGACTGCATTTGACAGAGTCAATGTTCGTCGCTTGTTCTTGACATTAGAGAAGCAAGTTGCTAGAATTGCTAAGTATTTTGTGTATGAAGGAAATACCGCATGGCAAAGAGAGAGATTTGTTGACACAATTCGTCCAATATTTGAGCATGCAAAGCAAAGAAATGGAATAATAGAATACTACATAAAGTGTGATGAAGACAACAATACTCCAAATGTCATTGACAACAATGAGCTAAGATGCTCAATTGCAATAAAGCCAGTCAAGACAATTGAGTTCATATTGCTCAACTTCATATGCACTAACTAGTCAGCATCTGTCATAGAAGAAGCACTTACGTAAGTTTGCAGGCAGTAAACAAAATTTGAAAGTAAATAATGATAAACAAACAGCTTTAAGCAATAAAGGATAAAGAAACTATGAGCATTAGGACTATTCAAGCTCCAGGCGTCCAGATAAATGAAATAGACAAGAGCCAATATTCACCATCAATGGTTGGCACTGCGTGCTATGTCATGGGCTTTTCTGACAAAGGAGAAGCATACATTCCAATGGAGTTTACAAGTCGTGCAGCTTGGACAAACTACTACGGCGAGCCAGACAATGAAGCAGAACGCTACTTCTATAATGCATGCGTTGAAGTCTTGAACCAAAATGGAAGACTGTATTGCGCAAGACTTCCTTATGACAATGCATCTTTTGAGAAGATGAATGGAATCAAGTATGTAGTAAATGAAGATCCATAGAACATTCTTAGCGTAGCTAAAGCATTTGCAGATACAAAATATGTTGACAAAGAGTCAGGCTTGCCAGTTGATAGAGCTATGTTTGACACTTTGACTGCAGCCGATGACACAATTGACCAAGTAGCTGTAATATCAACTAACGGTGTTCCTGCATCTTATGAACTTTCAGATGTTGATGAGTATCGTACAGATGAGAAGAAAGTTCCAGCTGGAACATTCATGATATTTGACAAGACTTGTGGTTCGTACAAGAAGATTCAAGAAGACCATCGCAAAGGCCAGCAAAGAGAGCTTCTTGGAATAGTTCCTGTTGTCACTACAGCTGTAAATGCAATGTATGCTTAGAAGCTTATCCAAGTTGAAAATAGATTTGCAAAGTACTTCGAGAACATTGGTGACATTGAGACACTTAGCAGCTAGACATCTGGAATTGCTGGAAATGTGTTCAATGCAGATCTTGCAAAGCAGATAAACAGCACATACAAAGATTATTCTATTGTAATGGATGGAACACAAGAGACAATAGACACTCTTGGAAAGATTGCAGATGGAATACAATCTATAATTGAGTCAGAAAGATATTCAAACACTGCTACCGTCAGCTAGCTCGTTGGTGATGATGCTACTGACATGTCAAATTGGCAGACAATGATAAATCAGCTTGTTGATGACATCATTGCAGCATGGCGCAGCAGCGAAGATGAAAAGTACCAGCTTCTTTTGCAGACAGAAGAAGAGAAGATCTTGAAGCTTAAGATTGACACTGACACACTTATTGGAACTATTGCAAGCAATGTTTCAAAGTTGCTTTACTACTATACAAGCACAGCTGGTTGGCATGCTGCAGATGGTGATGATGATCTTCCTGCAACACTTGCATTTGATGCAAATGGATATTTCCCATCAATTGGCTATGGCACAGTTCCAATTGACGGTGTGACACCAGAAGAGATAGCTAATGGCGCACCTACAATGAAAGGTGCATTCGATCGTGACAATCTTAAGAAGATTGGTGTAGTTGTTTACAAAGCATACATTGATCCAAGTGAAGGAAACAAGATTGCATTTGAGCCAGTAGAAGCTTTTGCTGGTTCATTGTTCAAAGAAGACAAGAACATGAACACTGGAGTAACAGAGTTCATTGACACAATAATCAACACGCAGTCTAACTACATCTACTTCTTCTCAAACTGCTTCAACAGAGCAGCTAAGAAGCTTGCTTACAAGAAGATAATTGACACATTTGTCATGAAGCCACGTTGCAAAGCTCCATCTCTTGGATTCTATGAGTATCAAGTTGAAGAGAACATCAGCTTGGACAAGTCAATATATGATGGAATGAACAAGTGCTTTGACAAAGTAGCTGACATCAACCAGCTTAATATTGACATTGTTCCAGATGCTGGTCTTGCAAACATTGGTTCTTTCTTGAAAGCAGTATATGGTGGCAAAGGAAAGTATGATCTTGATGCTCCAATGGATGAAGATGGTGAGAAGACAGCATGCTCAATGTGGAAAGCTGACACATTGAATGATGCAGTGAAGATTTGGAAGACAATTGAGCAGAAGTTTGATGTATTCTGCAAGAGTGTTCGTAAAGACTGCATGTTCATTGCTGATGGACTTCGTCCACTTGTGATTGCTGGTCAGAAGAAGATCATTCGTGAAAGCAAGCCAAGCAACACAATTGATGCTAACATTCTTCCATACATAAAGAACCTTATGGGTCTCAACACTAGCTATGGTGCTGGATATCTTGATTGGTTCTAGATCGCAGATGAGTTCACTGGAGACTTGTTCTGGTGTCCACCATCAATCAAGGCAATGGGTTCTTACATCTACACAGACTTGAACTTCAACTATTGGGATGCTCCTGCTGGTCTTACTCGTGGAATAATCGCAGCTGTTGATGTAGCATTCAGCCCAACACCAAAGCAAGCTGGAGCTATATATGAGAAGAATTGGAACTACTCTATCAACTATCCAAATGATGGAATTGTGCTTGAAGGCCAGAAGACATTCTAGGTCAAGCCAACTGCATTCGATCGTGTAAATGTACGTCGTCTGTTCTTGAGACTTGAGAGAGCAGCATACCAAGTAGCTCGTTACTTCGTGTATGAAGGAAACACTGCATATACAAGACAACGTCTAGTTGATGCACTTGATCCTTACTTCAAGGCAGCTAAAGTTGGTGGTGGCGTATATGACTACAAGATTCGTTGCGATGAGTCAATCAACACACCAACAGTAATTGACAACAATGAATTGAGAGTACAGATTGGAATCAAGCCAGTCAAGACAGCAGAATTCATCCTTATTGACTTCATTGCACTTTCAACTGGTGGAAGCTTTGAAGAAGCTATGGGCTGATGACTATTGATTGTAAATAACATTGAGACTTATAAAGGAAACAACAAATGGCAGCATATTCATTACAAGATTTTTTGAATACAGCTAATTCAAACACAATTCGTGCTAACAACCAGTATGAAGTGTTTTGCACATCAGGCTACAATGAGATTGACAAAGTTCTTCAGAAGCTTCAGCCATTGTATGGAACAAACTTCACTCTTCCAAACCGTGGAATTGACTATGCAAACGTCAGCTTCAAAGGCTATGAGATGCAGAACATTGTTCCTACAAGAATGACAATGGAGCAGGAGCACACTATAAACTTCCTTTGCGATGTCAATGGCGAGCTTCGTAGAGCATTCCTTGCTTGGTAGGGCAAGACAATGAACCCAGCTATAAGCGATGGATCTTACTTTGAAGGTGATCGTGGAATCAATGAGCAGTCAACAATACGTTTGCATCTGTTCGACAAAGACAACTTCACTGTCATTGAGAAGTACAAGTTCTTCAATGTCCATGTAAAATCTGTTGGAAATGTCACACTTACTTATGATGGTGGTGACAAAGCAGCATTTGATGTTGTGTTCAATAGCACCTATTGGGAGATTGAAGAGAGCACTAAAGGTGATCTTATTGGTCAGAAATGATCTTCTCATAATATTGATCAAAATTATAGTGAAGCTGCATAACATGCAGCTTTTGCTATATTTAGTGAAAGCAACAAAAGTAAATAATCATGATTTGTTGCAACATGCAATATAAGGAATAACATGGCATATCAAAAGACATTGAAGCTTATAACAGAAGCCAAGCAAAAGGTTGAGCTTGTAAAAGAAGCTTATGATCCAGACAAGCCAAAGACAATGAAGTTTCGTGGAATATTCATGCAGTCTGAAAAGAGAAATGGCAACAACAGAATATATCCATATGAAGAGCTTAAGTCAGAAGTAGATCGCTTCATTGAAGAGATGGTGAAGACAGACAGAGCTTTGCAAGAGCTTGAGCATCCAGAAAGCTCTGAGATAGATCCAACTAGAGCTTGCGCTAGAATTCTTTCATTAGAAGAAGACAACAAGCAATGGATTGGTGAGTCAGTCATAATTTGCTCAGATGAGAGGTTTGGAATAAAAGGAACTTTATGTGGTGACACACTTGCAGCATTAGCACAATATGGAACAGCATTTGGCGTAAGCAGCAGAGCTATGGGAAATGTTGATGATGATGGAATTGTGTCAGACTTGAAGCTTGTCACAGCAGATGTTGTGATGAATCCAAGCATTGGTGAGATGGTAAGCACAAGTGGAAATAGGTTTGTCAATGGAATACTTGAGTCAAAGCGCTGGCTTATAAACAACCATGGACTTCTTGTTGAATGCAAGATTGAAGATCTTGAGAAGAAGATATCAAAGATGCCAAATACTCACATCTCAAGCAAGAAGAACTAGTTTCTTGTCAATGCAGCAATGGACTTCATGAAAAGCATTGGAATGTGACTTTCATATGTTGACATTTCACAAAAAGTAAATAATATTACGATCTAAAATTGAAGGTATAGCAAATGAGTCTTAAATCAATCAGAGAAAGCTACTCACGATTCTTGACAGTTCTTAATGATGCAGGCATCAAGATCAATGAGTCATAGAAGGCAGATCTTGACAGCTTCATTCTTGCTGTTGAGGCTAAGATGTCAAAGCAAAAAGAGTTTGCAGTTAAAGCAACAAAGAAGATTGTCACAGAGCATCTTGAAGCTAAATATAAGAAAGTATTCGAGAGCTTGTTCAAGCATCTTCAAGAGAATTCAGAGCTCACATCAAAGATTGCAACAAAAGCAGCTAAGTTGAATGAGAGCAAGAAGATATCTCAGAAAGTAAGCAACTATCTTGATCTTTATGTTGAGTCAGTTCTTCCTAAGAAGACAATTGTTGACTATGGCAAGATGCATAAGCTTGAGAAGATCCATGAGAGCCTTAAGAACATGCTTCTTGTGAATGACTCTTCAGTTGAAGCTAAGAAAGAAGAGCTTACTGAGTCCTTCAACAAAGATCGTAAAGCACTTGAGACACAGATTGCAAAGCTTCAAGTCAAGTTGAATGAGTCTAACAAGAAAGCAATGGCTTTAAACAAGAAGATTGATGATCTTAAAGCAGTTGAGCTTCTTGAAAGCAAGACAAAAGATCTTCCTGCTTTTGAAGCACGCCAGATAAAGAAGAGACTCGCTGGTGCTTCAGCTGCAGAAGTTGAGAGCAAGTTCAAGAGAGTCTATGAGTCTGTGAAGAATGACATGGCAGATGCCTCTAATGAAGAGGAGACTTCAATTGAGGAAGAGGTCAAGGACATCATTGAAGCAGAAGATGGTGTAAATGAAGATGGTCTTGTAGGAGAGAGACCACACAACAACCATCATAAGTCAACAAATGAGGCAGAAGATGATAAGCCTGTTGATGAAGATGGTCTTGTAGGAGAGAGACCACACAATAACCATCAGAAGTCAACAAACGAAGCGGAAGACGATATAGATGAGAGTGATCTTGATGAAGCATTTCATGATGAAATATCTGAGTCACAGATGGATGCTTGGGTGAAGAGATTCTCAACTATTGACTGCTAAAGAATTTCTGCTGCTTGGTGGCAGCAGACCAAAAACAAACTAAAACAAATTATAAAGAAAGAACAAGAAAATGGATTCAGGAAATCTATTGACAAACGCATATCAGAGACGCCTTCTGAAGCGTTGGAAGCCAATTCTTGAGTCTGGCAAGACAATTGAGTCAAC
>AUXO011498602.1_pt1 | contig 18415 bp, 16 predicted proteins | sample 768731 | NCBI WGS metagenome assembly AUXO01 (sample SAMN02715735, study PRJNA202380) | gut metagenome | biome: sheep rumen | host: Ovis aries | place: New Zealand: Palmerston North
TGATAGTAAATATCCAGTTCCTCCATATCATCAATGGTTTCCAAACCGATGGAACCACTACCCCAGCGAGGCTTCATGAAGAGCGGGAAAGCAATCTCGCCTTTAGCCAGTGCTTCTTTTGCTGATGCCAAAGTGACATATGTCTTCGGAGCGTTCAGCCCAAGAGACTCAACCCATTGTGCGGTCTTATATTTATCAAAAGCAATGTCAATTACCTCAGGGTCAGACACAATTACCTTAACCCCTAAAGCCTCAAATCTCGCCTTATTCTCTGCAAGAATAGGTAATTCCAAGTCGTTCAAACTAATGAGCGCATCTATCTTCTGCTCCTTACAGATATCGAGTGTTATATCAATGTAGTTGGGATCATACACAGCAGGTACTTGCAACTTCACATCAGCAGCCTGTAATGCTGGTGCTGATAGTTGCATATCAGTAGCCACAACCTTGTCCTCTGCGGACATGTTTTCCTTAAAAAACTTCAGCAGGTACGTTCTGCGACCTGCACATGTAAATAGTATATTCATAATGTAACCTTTATTTCATTAAATTCATTAGTCCACCAGTATGCCAGAACATTATGTTCTTATTATCCAAGTGGTTCTTCTTTACATAATCCATCATGCCATAAAAGCCTTTACCAGAATAAGTGGTATCGAACATCAGACCTGTTTCTTTCATAGCCTTCTCCAAATATTCAGCCATTTCTGGTGTATATTGTTCATAACCTTCATACAGATAGTCTGTACAGAAGATAATGTCATCTGTGAAATTCTCTTTCATGCCGTAGTGTTCACCTAACATATTGGCAAACTCAGCAATCACTTGTTTACCTCTCTCTTGCTGGCGAGCCACAGAGATGCCGATAACTTTAACATCACCCCAACCTGCTTTTTCAAGACCAACAACAATACCAGCTTGGGTAGAACCTGTACCAGAAGCATGGAAGATATAATCAGGCTTGTAACCCTCAGCTTCACATTGGCGTTTCAACTCCTCTACAGCTTTCACAAAGGATGTTCCACCTGGTAGATCATGACCACCACCATGTACGTAGTAGGGATTATAGCCCTCTGCTTTCAGTTTTTCCATAGCCCTATCCATAGCAACGGCAGTATCTTCAGGCCGTATCAGTTCACACTCTGCTCCACTTAGTCTATTCAAAAGTGCATTGCCTTTTTCCTGTAGAAAACGCTCTTCTGTTCCTTGTATACAAAGATGGCATTTCCAACCGTTACGTGCAGCCATCAAAGCCATCGCCCTATTATGGTTGCTTTGAATACCGCCACATGTCACTAACGCATTATAGCCACCTTCACGAAGCATCACCTCGTACTCAACGGCCTTACGAGCTTTGCCTCCACCACCAATAAAGGGGAAGAGGTCATCGCGTACAACAGACAAAGTAAGATTGTCTATTTGTACTTTATCAATCAGCATGAACGTTTCCATTCTTTCTGTAATCGTCTAAATCAGGTATAGCCTGCAATACAACATCTTTACGAGAAAGCACATTCTGAATGGTTTTCAGGATGACCCGAATATCCATCATGAAGGAAAGATTCTCAACATATTCCACATCGTATGCCAGCTTTTTATCCCACGATATATTGTTACGACCATTTACCTGAGCCCATCCGCTAATACCAGGTCTTACTGTGTGTCTCAGTTTCTCCCTCTCCGTATAATAAGGCAGATACTTAACCAAAAGCGGTCTGGGGCCTATAAGCGCCATATCTCCTTTCAATACATTGATTAGCTGTAGGAGTTCATCAATAGATGTTGAACGCACGAAACGCCCAACTTTTGTTATTCTCTTCTCATCAGGCAACAAGTTCCCATCTGTATCCCGCTCGTCGGTCATCGTTTTGAACTTGATGACCTTGAAGATTTTTTCATCCTTACCCGGGCGCTCCTGAAAGAAGAATGCTCCTGCCCCTTTGTTGGCAAAATGAAGCCAGATAGTTACAACCAACAATATAGGACTTATGCAGATTAAAGCTATCAATGAAATCCAAAAATCAAAAAAACGTTTAAAGAAATGCTTATACATCATCAATTCTTTTCAGTTGATAAAACCTCTTTATAGAAATCATACAGACACTGCCTTACAAACCTCTGCTCATATCTGGTCTCTATCAAATGTCGCGCATTGCCTGCCATTCTCTCAAGTTCCGCCTTATCCTCAAGCATATTCAACATTGCATCATGTAAAGCCTCTGCATCCTTAGATGGCACTATAACACCATTCTCACCATCAATGATAATTTCGCGAGCGCCATTAATATCCGTAACAATAGACGGCAATCCCATTGCTCCAGCCTCTATCACCGTATTGGGGAATCCTTCACGATAGCTTGGGAATACAAAACAGTCTGAAGCTGCATAGTATGCCAACAAATCCACACCCGTTTTCTTTCCTACAGCAATAATATCTACATTAGTATCTATTGCCTTACGCGAGTCTTCGCTGATTGGATCCATATCATCCTCATAAGGTCCAACCAACACCAAACGAATATTAGGGTGAGAACTGTATAGTTTCTTAAATGCAGCAATCAGCTCGTTTATACCCTTATCTTTCACCACTCTTCCTATAAAGAGGAATGTAAATTTGTTCTTGTCTTTTATCTGCTCTGCTGCACTTATCACCTCGTCTCTTCTACTGAAGTATTCCATATTACAACCTTTCACATTACCATAGCCAAGCACTTTGATGGGCTTTTTCGTAATGCCATTGTTTATCAAATCTGCCTTTACTCCTTCTCCTTCGGGTATTATATGGGTGGCGCAAGCACACGTAAGCCAGTCTGTCGCCATCAATATCTTTCTCTTTAGACCTGTTGAAGTGGGGAACACCAAGCCTGTAAACGTATGTATTCTCACAGGCACACCAGTCAACTTCCCTGCTATCATACATAGCAACCCAGCCTTTGGAGTCATACTATGCACCATATCAGGTCTCTCTTTTCTGAAAACCTTAATTAGTTTGATAAGAGAAGCAAGATCCTTAAGTGGGGAGATATGGCGCTCCATAGGCACTGCAATAGTCCTCACTCCCTCGCGTTTCTCTACAATTTCTAATTCCGGACCTGGAGAAGACAAACCTATTACCTCATAGTTCTGAGACAATTCTCGTAGGATATCTTTGCAGAAATCTTCCAGTGAACGGGATATTGTTGTGGCACGTATTATCTTTAATCTCTTTTTTTTGTTTTTCATAGTTATACTGACTTGTCTTCTATTAACCTTATTAACTTTTTTATTTCATCAACGCTACTGATCAGTTCCGTAGTCTCAATGCTCTTACAAGCTTTAGAATGCTCGGCCAATGATTTTACTGTTAGCGAATTGAAGAAATTACTGATATTCTCTTCTGAATCACAATCCACCACAAACCCTGTACCTTTCTGCTGAACCACCTTTGCTAGGTAAGTATTAGGGCTTACCATGATTGGAGTATTGAAGAATGTAGATTCATATAATTTATTCGGTTCAGCGATACGTTCATTCCCCCCAGTAGTATCATAGCAAACGAAATTGATATCAGTTTGGTTATAGATAGATTCCAAGTCTATCGGATTTCTGAAGGGGCCGTGATAATGCACTTGGGGATAGGTCTTTGTCAATTCCTGAACAAGAGCCTTATGGACATCGCCACCGTCACCCCATATATTAAATTCGTGATTGGGACTCCTCTCGACCATCACCTTGATAAAAGCTTTCATCATTCGCTCATACCTAAGCAATCCGATAAACGAGAATTTTAATGCACTCGTATCAAACCTCTTTTGCTGTGGGCGAACCTTATCCTCGAAATAGCCATCCAATTTATTAGGCAAAACAAAAACCTTTAATGGCTGCTTCTTATATAAATAATCCACAAACCCCTGGGATGTAAAGACGCAGGCGATAGCTTTTTTCTGAATTAGAAGATCTAATTTTTTCATAAACAAACGCATCAAGTTACTTTTATATTCCAAGTACATGATGTCGCTCTCCTCATACACATATCTTTTTCCAAACAGCATTGCTACAAATGCCATATCCTGACCATAGCAATAGAATACTGCATCCTTATGCTGTTTAAACACAGGGCGCAATTTCTTTATGTATAGCAGAAGCCGCTTAAAATATGAGCCAGGGGCAAGTTCGCCCAAACTATTAATTTTTATATCCTGTGGAAGGTTTACATTATACCAATTCCTATTGAATGAATAAACCTCTGCATCCTGACAACCTGCCTTTACGAAAGATCTATATCTTTTATGGCAACGTGGTTGGGTTGCTGAATTTTGCAAAAAAACTATTTTCATTGAAATAATAATAAATCAGTAACACATAAGAATTATAATAAACAAAGGTACTATACAGCTATACCGCCACTCCCCGACAACAATCTAAAATAATACCAGGCCATAAGATATATTATATATACTGATACAAATTGCATAGTCTGATTAGACACCCTCTTCATGCCACCTTTAATCTGTTCCAAAGCTAAATTTGGAATGAATATAATTGATGAAATAGAGAAGAAATAAATTAGTCTATTTGCACCAATATGGTAACTTATAAGATTTTCAAGGAATAATGACAAAATATAGAACTTGTAATACCAACTATTATCTTTACGATCCTTTTTAATATACAATATAAAAGCACCCCAAATTGTGTTTGCTATATTCATTATAAATATATTGTTTATGTTCACACTCCTGGAAAGCGCATAATCCTGATATGATTTGTATTTCTCAATAGGAGATAAACTAATCAGATATGAGAAAGCCCCAAAAAGAAAATATCCTGCAATTAAGAAAACAAACAAAAGAATTATTGCCACATTATTGTTTACTTTCTTATTTTTAAATGCCCTATATAATAGTACCACGGCAATAAAGGCAAGTGCAGTATTATGCAAAGCTGCAGCAATCAGGGCAGCAATTAATGCATAAATCTTTTTGTTATTATTTATATAGTATGTAGCAAGCAAACACATTGATGTTGCTGCCATGTGTCGCATGATATTAAAAGAAAATACATAGAAAAGTAGTATGTATAACAATAACGACAGAAATGGGTACACGGACTCTTTTTTACTGACATACACTATGGGAATGACAGTAAATGCAGCATAAACAAAGAAAACCCAAAATATGTCAGCATGTAATACTTGTTGAACAATTGTGCAAATTAGAATCCAAGTATATTCATAACTTTCCGTTATCAAATAGGTAGACGCCTGGAAGGATTGATAATAATTCTGTGTATCAACACCTATATCCTCTGTTCGAAAGCTTAAAAGCAAGATCAAAACAGAGGATAAAAGAAAATGGAAATATTTATCCCAGGAATGTTTTTTTACTTGTCTTAACAAGAACAAGATAATCGGTATGCTCCATAAACATATCGACAAAGATGTAATGTATGCTGGCATATATAAACTCACATATTGATTTGACCGAATAGAAAAAAAATCAAGGCATACTAACTATCTCTACTAAAATACTTGTATAGATACTTTATCTTTAATTCGTTTTTTCTATCAGCGTTGTGATAATTTTCTAAATATCTTCGATTATTATTCTTCTGTTCTAAGGTCAATGGAGTTGTCAGTGTGCCATCCATTTCCTCTAAAGCAAAAATAGCGACACCTAAACTCTTAAAATATTCCAAAAGAGGGTTCTTGATTGACAAATACACTTTGGCCCCGAGATACAGCGCAACAAGAATGTTTCCTAATGCTTCCTGTCGCCAGTTCCCGTAGATAAACACAGCCCCATCTTTAAGTTGTTGATTATACAGCTCTAAAGGTACAAAATTGCGCATACAAGACACCTTGTCACCAAAAGTGTCCTTATACATCGATTCTATTCTATCTACATATTGTTGGGGAGCCCCATAAGCCATAGGTAGCAGAACAGAATAATTCCCAATGTCATGCCCTTTTAGATACTTCAAAACATATAAGTGGTTGTTTGTCTGCGATGCTGAGTTTCCTATAATGATGGTATTCCCCTTCGTATAATCTGCACCATACATTTGGCCTAATAACCCTCTCATATCATAAGCAAAGGTATCAACTTGTGGAGGCACATTGGACCCCGCATATTTTTTTATGAGTTGGTAGTCGGGTGTACATGCAACTATAAAGGAGAGGCGTTTCATCAAGCGGAAAAATTCTGGCCTTCGTATCATGCACTTAAATGGATACAAAAATCTATTTATTAGCGACTCCTTATAGCCGTCTATTAACTCGTAACCAAAATAGCGCAAATAACGATTGTAAAGATCTCCTCCATATATACCCCATCCTATATTAATCCCTGAGGGTACATGGTCGATAAAATACAACTTTTGCGATGTCAGAAAATGTACATAAACACATATTACATCTTTAAAATCAAAGTTACGCGTAAATGACTTTACATCCTTGTTTTGAATGATCGTAAAAAGAGACGGTTCTTTGACATAACGTAGTTCATTCTTACTAGTAAAAATGATACCCACATGCTCTACATCCTTACAGCTATTCAAATATGACTTTTGGGTACGATCAACTATTTTTTCATCATCATACAGATGAATAACCTTTCCCCCCATAACATTAATCGTAAAATTGTGATATAGAATTGACTATCATCTTTACCTGCTCCACTTCCAACTCATAATACATCGGAAGGCGAACCAAACAGTCTGCAAAGCGGTCACAATTGGGCAAATTAGGAATCTCACCTAAATGATGCTCTTTATAATAATCGCTCAAATGCAGACTCAAATAGTGGAACACTGCTCCAATGCCCTTTTCCTTCAAATAGGCAATCAACTTTGTGCGCTCTTCCAAGTTACAACATACCAAATAGAACATGTGAGCATTGTTTGTAGCATAATCAGGCATGTCTGGCATAGAGAATTGACCTTTTTCAGCCAGTGATTTTAAACCTTCAAAATACGTATTCCATAGTTGTTTACGCTTTGCCTGTATCTCATCAAGGCTCTCTAACTGTGCCCACAGGAAAGCGCTATTAATTTCAGATGGCAAGAATGAAGATCCTGTATCTACCCAACCATATTTATTCACCATGCCACGGAAGAACTCTGCACGATTGGTACCCTTTTCCCAGATAATTTCTGCTCTACGGATGAAACGCTCATCATTGATCACGAGCAGACCACCTTCACCTCCAGCTGTCACGTTCTTTGTCTCATGGAAAGAGAAACATCCGAAGTGACCTATGCCACCAAGAGGTTTGCCCTTATAATAAGAGTCTATTGCCTGTGCGGCATCCTCAACAACAAACAAGTTATGGCGATTAGCGATGTCCATAATCTTATCCATATCACACGCTACACCAGCATAATGAACAGGAACTATCACCTTGGTCTTGCCCGTTATCAATGCTTCTATTTTATCCGCATCAATATTGGGGTTGTTCTCGCAACTATCTGCAAAAATAATTCTTGCACCCTGACGCACAAAAGCCAAAGCAGAAGAAACGAATGTATATGAAGGAACTATTACTTCATCTCCTGGCTTCACATCACAAAGAATGGCAGCCATTTCAAGGGCATCAGTGCCAGATGTCGTACAAATGGCCTTCTTAAAGCCATACTTATCTTCAAAGTATTTCTGGCACTTCTTGGTAAACACACCATTTCCAGACAGTTTGCCAGTATATACAGCCTGATACATATAGTGAGCCTCTTTACCAGTAAGGTAGGGCTTATTGAAAGGAATTGATACCATAAAATATTTCGTTAATTAATCATTAAAACATTAATACTATCTATTTTTTTCTTTAAAATATTTATCCATTAAAGAGTATAATAGAGGCTTTAGGCCAATTTTCTTATTTGACTGAATTATGCTCCAATCTCCATTATCATTTGCTTCAACCATCATCCATCCTTTGCTGCTATAACAGAGATCCCAGGAAACTAAAGTAGCTTCAGGACACGAAAGTGCAATACGTTTTATAGTGTCCAAGGCTTCATCCCATTTAGGCAATTTGAATCCTGGTATAATACAGCCAGAATCGGGGTGGACATAATACTCGTCTGCATTATATCTTCGAGCAGATGTTTCCACAAATCCATTTTCAGGATTTACAACCGCATACATTCCCCCGGCTCCCGCATTATCCATAATGGCATTACCAGAACCTATACGCCATGTTATTCCTATTATATTAACATCATTATTCAGTAGGAAAGTTACGACTCTAAACGAATTAATACATGCAGAATGCATTTTAGCAACCTCTTCCCCCTGAACAATCACTTCTTCAATAACGAATGATCCTTTAGAAAGTCTTTCAGTAAAAAATTGGTTCTTTTCAATCAGTTCTGTATGTACCATGTCCCGAATGATCGCCTATTGGTTTATAAATAAAACGGGAATGTTTTTCAGTAAATTCTAAGAAGGCGGATAAATCAGATTGAGAATAAACCCCGAGAACATCCCGTTTGAAGAACTCTCTAAATCTCTTGAAACAAGCATACTTATCCGTCATTAACGGAAGGATACTTGCATCATTAAGAATATCACAATAATAATATCGAAGTTTATCTGGTACAAACGATTCGCGGGCATGATTTGACATATTGACAAATTCATATATCCAATAGTCTTGAAAACTTATGCCGTAACGATGAAGACAATATACCATATCTCTTATGAGATAATCTCTCGAAAAGTAGCCTTCCCATTTGGATTTATACACCTCGAGGTACCTTTCAATTAATTGTAATCCGCCATAATAGTACGCTCTATTAGATAATTTATAGTATAATACATAGAGTGATTTAAAACTGTCTGAACTATCGGCTTTGTAACTTAACCAATTTTCAAACCAATTATCTCTCTTCCATGGTGTAAGTCTTGGAGAGATTCCAAAATAACGATCCTTCTTCATATCATTTATTCATAATCTGATTCTGTCCCCCAAATTTTAGCAAATCGTTGGGTTGCTCTTTCTTTCTTCAACCAAACGCAGTAGTCATGCCAATTATATCGTGGTTCGTAACCAAGTTCTCTCTTCGTCTTAGAAATGTCCAGTATATATTGAGAGCACAACGGTTTCTCTGGGGCATAAGTAACCTTTGACTTATGCCCCTTTTTACCAAACACATCGATAATTGCACGAATTCGTTCTTCCAGACTGGAGCCACCGGAACCTATGTTATAAACACCTCCTGCGTGATTTGCTGTTGCACATTTCTCTATTATCTGTAAGAAGTCCTCCACATGACAAGTTTCAAGAACTCTTGTCGGGTCGCCCCATATTTCTATTGGCTCACCTTTTTCAGCTTTTGAAATAAAAAACCAGTCATTGATGAGTGTCTTCTTTCCATCTGTGTAAGTGTAATGATTAGGATGATATTGATATACTTTAGAAAGGCGCACAATAAATCGATCCATGCCATATTCACGATGATACATCTCAATCATCTCAACAGCCGCCATTTTTGATATAACGTACAACTGATGATCACCTACGATAGGAACGCGCTTTTCCGCATCAGCACTAATTGGATTCCTTGTTCCAAATAAATAATGTACATCAAAGAGGGTCTCTGGGAAAATAATTCGCTTGATAGTATTTTTTCTCATCCACTCCAGAACATTGTATGTACCCTTGACAATGGAATCAATATACTTAATCCCATTATACCCTTCCATAGATGCAGGTAGATCGCCAGCAAAATCAGCGACGACATCAATATCAACAGGTAATTTGTTAAAATCATCTGCCTTCGTTAAATCAACCGAATAATAAGGAATATTGTAATCAGCGAAGAAACCATTGTCATTTTTCCTTCGACTTGCGGCAACCACATGCCATCCTAATTTATGGAAATGAAGTGTAACATATGCACCTAAATTCCCAGTTGCGCCCAAAACTAATATTTTATTCATAATGTTAATTTTTTTGAATCTTGATAAATCATATAACCGTTTCTGTCATTGTTTGTCGTGGATTCTGATAGATTTTTTGTATACTCCTTCTGAATGACACATGGGATTTCCTGCTCAAAAAATGGAAGTAGGTAAGCAGTCTGCTTGGTTAAAAAATACACCCCTGAATATGCAGTATTTTTATAAGGGTATGCACTAGGATCATACCGATCAAGAGCTATATTTATTATCTCCTTAGTATAATCACAATTAGTAGAAAGAGGTATGAGGTGTGTTGAAATATAGTCACCACCACCACGTGGATTTAAGTCTATTAAATAGATTTCTCCAGCATCAGTAACTTTCAATTCAATATGTGATGCACCATTTGTATAACCTACCGCATTCAAAATGTCCACTATTGCATTGGACATTTTTTCTCGTAGGGATACAGTAATATCGGCAGGCTGGTGATGTCCTAATTCAACAAAGTGTGGAGCGCCATCAGATATTTTTTCTGTAATCTGCACCACATAATGATGCCCGTGAAAAGAAAGCGATTCTACAGAATACTCTTTACCTATGATGAATTGTTCAGACAAAGCGTCTTCGTCCTTATTGTACTCTATAGTCTTCTTTAACTTTTCAAACTCATCTTGGTTTTTCACCAACCAGACACCTCTTTTCCCATATCCATGAACAGGTTTCACAATGCTAGGGAAAACGGGAATTCTAAGCGATTTTAGACTACCAGTATTCGTCAATGGCTGAGAAATAGATGCCAACATCTTTGTTCTTTCTCGGACCCATGATTTATTGTGAATATTTAATACCGTCCTATATGAGTTTGTTGTTAGGCCCATTTGTTCTGCAACCCAACAAGACACTTCTGTTGCAAAATCAGATGCACAAGTAACAACACCGTCAACTCCAATTTCTCTGCATTTTTCAACTATCTTTTCTTTATCAGCCAACGATATAGGATAGAAGTAGTCAACAACATCTTTTGCTACAGCCCCCTCTTCAAAGGCAAAAGCATGAGTCTCTATTCCCATTTCTTTTGCCTTCTGGCATAGTGGCAACTGCCACTTCCCGGCTCCCATAATAGCAAGCTTGAACTTGCATTTGATTTTTTCATCTGCCTGATAAATAAAATATCCGCTTCTGTCGGCACTTTGCTCTATTTTCCGAAGAACAGTATCTGTAACTTCAGCCCTTACTATCTCAGGATAATTTTTTGAGTTCTGTATTATTGGTAGTATATGCTTTGTTTCCTCGCAAAGGAAGTATACACCAGAACATTTATTTTCTGTGAATTTAGGTTCATCAAATTCGCCAAAAGCAACATCAATGACACCCTTAAGGAAGTCGTAACCTGTTGATAGTTTTACCAAATCAGAACCAATAAAATCTCCACCCATACGTGCACCAATCTCAATCACACGAATATCATCATCTTCTGTAATCTTCAGTTCTGAATGAGAAGCTCCAAACTTTATATGCAACGCATTAAGCGCACAGAGAACAATCTCACGTACACGTTGTTTAACATCTTCTGGTAGTGATGATGGTTGGTGGTGTTCCAGTTCTACAAAGAAAGGTGAACCTGTCGTTACCTTGTCTGTAATCTGGAGGATATAATGTTTACCCTGATAAGAAATAGATTCCACACTGATTTCACGTCCTGTCACAAATTCCTCAATAACGGCTTTATGTTCAAAAGATTCCTTTCTTGCACGGTTTATTGCCTCTTCCAGTTGTACAGGATCAAGTACCTTTTCAACCCCTCGACTTCCTGAACGATCTGTAGGTTTTACGATCAATGGGAACTTAAAACCTGTAATTTGATAATGGTCTTCATCATCTACCAAAGTGAATTTTGGAGAAGGAACATCGTGCTCCATGAAGCACTGGCGCATTAAATACTTGTTGGTGGCTGTTACTGAAAACTCATCAGGATTACCAACCAGCCCCATTTTCTCTGCCACATAGTTAACGGTCAGCGTAGCCACATCAGAAGCAATAGAGGTAATACCATCTATTTTTTCTTCCTGACAAACCTTCAGTATTGCATCCTTATCAACGGTAGATATAGGATAGAACTTATCGCACAAATCCTTGCACACAGCCCCTTCTTCCCATGCAAAGCAAATGGAATAAACCCCAAGTTCTTTACATTTCTCTACAAGTGGTTGCTGCAAATAGCTTGCACCTATAATTGCGAGTTTTCTATTGGCTTTTACCATAAATGCAATTTAATTTTTATAAGATTTAATATTTTTTGTTTTGTCTGTTTACCGAGGAATACAAAGGATGAAATCACAACCGCTATCCCAATCAACACAACCTTGATAACAGAATCGGTTAAACTGGTGCCCAAATAACAAATTGGGAGTATTGAAAGTGCACACGCAAGTAATAATGTTTTCAAGCATATCCAGTAGCATATAAGAACCTCCTTAATACTGTAGTCAATTTGTTTTATAAGAACGTATGGTTTTACTATCATAGAAAAGCCAATGGTTATGATACACCCTAAATATTGTATCCACATTGGTCCATACCCCAACCGTAGGAATACATACAATAAAGCAAATTCTCCAATACCAAGTACAACCGCAGCAACAGAATTAATCTTCATTTTGTTGGCCGCAAGCATAGGAGTATAAAATGAGGAACTAAATGTGCCTACTATCTGGCGTGCAATAATCCATTGAGTGAAAGCTACAGCATAGTCAGGAACCTCAACGAGCCATAAATGCATAAGCTCGTTCATCACAACAATTGCTGGGAGACCAAGCAAAAGCATGAGATCAAAACAATACACTGTTGTCTCTAAAGTCAGCTTTCGCGAAGCTGCATGTTCTCCTGCTGCATATAACTTGATTATCTGGGGGTTGATAGCAGAACGGAAGTTGTTTACAAATACCATAATAGCAGTAGAGACCTGACCTGCAACAGACTGAGCTGCCGCAATAGCAGAGGTAAAGAAAAGATTTATTAGAACCAAAGTTCCTTGGTGACTTAATGTGTTGCTAATATTTGCCATTATGTTCCACCCAGAGAAAGATAGCATATTTTTAAGAATTGACTTGTCAAACGACAATCTTAATGTGCTTTCTTCGAATGTGCGTATACAATAAACACGATAGCTCACAGCAACGATAAGTTGCACCAATGTTAATAGCAGCGCATATAGAACAAGTTTATCCATACTGCCAACTGATAGCAGATAACAAACTCCTAACTTTGCAAATGCCTCAAATATGCTGATGTACGCATAAACATTCATCCGCTCATGAGCCATGATGGTGGATGTATAAGGTACCTGTGTGATTGATATAATAGTTGTTAGAATGGACAAATGAAAGACCCATGCACATGCTGTTAAACGATCGGGCGGAATAACCAGTTTGTTATATAGGAACCATAACCCCGCCGTTTCCATCAGCAATAGGATAATAAGTCCTAATATGACGTGCGTGAAAAAAGCTGTGGAAAATGTGAGTTTCAACCTTTCTTTATCGCCGGCCCCTAATTCGTAAGTAATAAATCGTGACGTTCCTATGCTTAATGTACCGTTTAGAAACGAGAGCATACCTACAACACCACCAACAACATTATATAGTCCAAAGTCATCAATACCTAATTTGTCAAGCACAACTCTTGACATATATAGTGTTACCGCCATGATAAGAATCATGCGGAAATAGAGGAACATGGTATTTTTTGCTATGCGCTTGTTATCAGACATATATTTTTTTTTCGTGCTATCGATTAACCGATTTTTAATTCAAATAAACCAATTGATTGCTAATCATTTTTGTATATAATTCAGCTCCCTGTTTGTTTAAATGCTCAAAATCTTGAAAAAATTCGTGATTATCTGATATTCCTTCCATGTACGTGTTATTTATGAATGGAATATTATATTTCTGACATATATCCATGACTGGGCCAAAACCCTTTTCTTGCTCGTATGCGGTTTCAATACTTACATACTTCGGACTTGCCATAAATACTAATCTGACATCCTCATTTTTAAGTTTTACGACCAGTTTTTCTATATAATTAAGTTTTATACTATCTATCGGGTTTTCTTCTTCAGTGATAGGCTTGTGCTCTCTATATTTCATAATACCCAATAAAGGCGTATATCCTTTGCTACCTCCTCCCTTGGTCATGTAATCAGCTATACTAAAGACAAGAGTGGAATTGTTTCTGTACATACTGGAAAAGAGTCGCAGAGGTTCCAGTTCGTCACCTAACTCCTTAAACATATTGGCTATAGGCTCTTTAGTCGCATATTGTCTTACACGACCAAGATAAGTAGAATAATCATCCGTTTTCAAATAGTCATACTTAGGAGTAACTTCATAAATAACAAGTTTCGGAATATGTCTAGGTTCTATCATAAGGTATCTTGCGTATGCAGTGATAATACCACATCCAGGCTCACCGCAGTTATAACAAGACATTCTCAGTGAGTCTTCTAAAATCTGAGGTACATAATGTCTTGCAGCTCTTGATGATCCCATTATTAAAATATCATCATTGCAGATCTCACTAATATAGTAATTCTTCTGTGTTTCACCACCCTTTGCACGGGTTCTCAGATATTCAAATCCGTGGCCTGTGGCTACATCAATAATTGCAATTAAAGCAAAAAACAACAGAACTTTCTTTATAAACTTTGCCATGGATCAGAAACTAACATAGATAAATGAACTACCATCAAAAACCCCAATGAGCATCATCATCGTAAATATGACGGTGTAGGCACACCAACGAACCCACCGTTTTCCAGATAATCTTGTGTATGTCAAAGGAAAACATTCACTTAATACTTCATAGGCTACTACAGGTATTAATGCAATAAGTGTGTAGGCCAGCGTACTTCCTTCTGCAATTAGATTGCCAGACGAGGACGCATATCTAGCAAAATAGCTAAATGTTTCTCCTATTGAAGGGCTTCGGAATATTGTCCAAGCAATAGTAACAATAAGGAATGTCAATAATATTCTTCCTAATTTGCCAATACCCTTATACTCTTTCTTATTCCATCCAAACATCTTTTCTATAATCTGGGCGAAACCATGTAAGACACCCCACACAATGAATGTCCAATTGGCTCCATGCCAAATGCCACTTACTAAGAATGTAACAAGTATGTTCCAGTAATTTCTTACTTTACTGCAACGGCTACCACCAAGTGGGATGTAAACCTGTTGCGTGAGCCATCTGGTAAGCGAAATGTGCCATCGTTTCCAAAACTCTGATACGCTTGTTGCAAAGTAAGGGCGCTTAAAATTATTTATTAAATCATATCCTAATGTTTTTGCCAGACCAACAGCCATCAATGAATAACCAGCAAAGTCGGCATATATCTGAACACTATATAAAAGACTGCCTAAAAAACATCCTAATCCCGAAAATTTTGCATATTCGACAAATACGGTATCTACATATATGCCAGCCCTGTCGGCCAAAGCGACTTTTAGGAACATGCCCCATAGAAGGTATTTCAACCCACTGACAGCTTGATTATAATTGAAAGCCTTTGTTGTCTTTATCTGCGGTAACAATTCGTCAGCCTTACTGATTGGTCCGGATGCTACCTGCGGAAAGAAAGACACAAACAAAACATAATCTGATAGATTTCTTTCTGCTTTAATTCGTCCATGATATACATCGAGCATATACCCTACCGCCTGAAAAGTGAAGAACGATATTCCTATGGGGATTGCCCAATTCAAGCCAGGTAAACAGAACTGTAATCCAATTGTGGCAAGACCATCACGGATGCTGTCATTAAGAAAGTTGTAGTATTTAAACACCAGCAATGGCATTAGTCCAATGAGAGCAAATAGCCAAACTAACCGTTTCCTATTTCTTACTTTTATCTCTCTACTATTATCGCTACACTCTAAAAAATGCCCCCCCCAGAACGTCACTATCGTTACGCCCAAAAGAACAAGGGCGTACGCTGGCTTCCAATTCATATAGAGCAGATAGCTCACAACTATTAGAAAACATTTTCTCCACTGATTAAACCGAGCAGGTATTGCCCAATATATACCAAATATGAATGGAAATACGAGTAAAAATCTAAGAGAATTAAATAGCATATTTGTTACTATTTGAAAGGGGCTTTGCTATTGTGTTTGTCAGCGTACTATGTATGCTTTATGTTTATTCACTTATCTGGTCATTTCTGGATGGATGAAAGTGTTGGAATTGATTTCTTCTTTCATTTCATCTATTACTTTCAAGAGATACTGCCCATACTGATTCTTAAGCATCGGTTTAGCGATTTCTCGCATACGCTCCTCTGAAATCCAACCGTTGCGATAAGCAATACCCTCCAAACAGGCCACTTTCAGACCCTGCCTTTTCTCAATGACCTCAACGAAAGTACTTGCCTCTGCCAAGGAATCATGGGTGCCGGTATCTAACCATGCAAAACCACGGCCAAAGACCTGAACCTTCAGTTCGCCATCTTTCAAAAATTCCTGATTCACGGTAGTAATCTCTAACTCACCACGGGCACTAGGTTTGATGTGCTTGGCTACATCCACCACCTTATTGGGATAGAAATACAAGCCCACTACAGCATAATTGCTCTTTGGTTCCTTGGGGTTCTCTTCAATGCTCAAGCAATTGCCTTCACGGTCAAACTCTGCCACTCCGTAACGCTCTGGATCTGATACCCAATAACCGAAAACTGTAGCTTTGCCATTTTTATCAGCATCATTCACTGCATTGCGTAACAGTTTTGTGAAGCCAGCACCATAGAAAATGTTATCACCCAAAACAAGGCAAGCACTATCATTGCCGATAAACTTCTCACCGATAATAAATGCTTGTGCCAAGCCATCTGGAGAAGGCTGCTCTGCATACTCGAAGTGTACACCGTAGTCAGATCCGTCACCCAAGAGGCGCTTGAATCCTGAGAGGTCGTATGGAGTTGAGATAATCAGTATATCTCTGATACCAGCCAGCATCAACGCACTGACAGGATAATAAACCATCGGTTTATCATAAATCGGGAGCAATTGCTTGCTCACACCCTTTGTAATTGGGTAAAGACGAGTGCCTGAGCCTCCAGCTAATACAATTCCTTTCATGATTATACGAATATTAATTTTTACAATGACAATGGTGAGCGTCTTACGGGTGATGTTCCTCTGTATATAACGCTAGTGTATGGCTCCATAACAATATAGCCTTTCTGAAGCATATATTCCAATATAGCAGAAATTCTATTTAAATCTATGCCTTTAAACGTGTTCTTCAGCGAATCTACCCATTGAGCAAGGCTCATCTTAATCTTCTGACTATATATAGCATTACCGTTGTTATCATATACCTGAACAAAGTCATTTTGCGGTGGCATTACATCATAAACGAAGTCCATCACCGCTCCATTGACGATACTATCGACCATCTCAGGAGGTGTCCCAGTTGCCTTGACATATTCTTCCATAGCCTGTAATGGCTTGAGGCCATTGGCATTATGGAGATATTCTTCTACTCTTTCAAAGTAATGTGAAGGATTAATCTTACTCATATTTCAATTCTTATCAATATTTTCATTCAAAGGGCAGGATAATCAGCACTTGTAGGAACATACTGAGAAGAGCCTGCCCGCTGCCTCACGGCAGTCATGGGATATCGTGTTAATTGTTAATCGTTAATTGTTGCGATTTTGCTTTGTTTGTCAAGTGACTTGCTCCTATCGTTTAAACAATCCAGCCTCTTTACAAAAGTGGCTGACACCTCTTTTCTCGCCCCAGGCTCTGTTACGGAAATATTCCGCAACTGTGCCTGTGGCGGGTTGGGTGTTACATATTAAATATGGTATACTCCTTCTAACGGACAGATGTTGTGGCAGTCGAGAATAACTTTGCCCTTCAGCTTATCCCAATTCTGCTTGATATGGTCGTGTTTAACCATAATCACGACTAAATCAACTTCTGAAAGGAATTGATCAAAATCTAATATTTGATTGCGCACAATCTCCTTCTGAGTGAAGAAAGGATCGAAGGTCTTCAGGGGGCGTGCCAAGTGGCGCTCCTGAATGTCGAGCATCTGGAGTGTGGGGCTCTCACGGATGTCGTCCACATTCTCCTTATAGGTCAGGCCATAGAGACCCACACGACGGTTGTCAGTGATTCCGTGCTCTTCCATAATCTCATGGATGCGCTCCAGCACGAACACGGGCTGATAGTCGTTGGTCTTCATACTCTCGTCGATCACCTTAGCCAGCTGAGGATAGTCGCCCACGAGGAACCAAGGGTCAACAGAGATGCAGTGGCCACCAACACCAGGGCCGGGCTGCAGGATGTTTACACGGGGGTGCATGTTACAAATCTTGATGATTTCGTATACATCCATATTGTCGTGACGGCAGATACGGCTGAGCTCGTTAGCGAAAGCGATGTTCACGGCACGATAGGTGTTCTCTACCACCTTGGTCATCTCAGCGGTACGGATGTCGGTAACGACAATCTCGCC
>AUXO016736141.1_pt1 | contig 18414 bp, 17 predicted proteins | sample 768731 | NCBI WGS metagenome assembly AUXO01 (sample SAMN02715735, study PRJNA202380) | gut metagenome | biome: sheep rumen | host: Ovis aries | place: New Zealand: Palmerston North
TGAAGGTGATGCAAGCCATATACATCATCAACTTTTAAATAGAAATCTTTCACAAAGAAAAACAGTGTTGATTATATACTTTATAAATATTTTATTTGCTTTCGCATCAATTGTATATATAGTAGACGTTGAAAACACAATAAGCTATTATGTATACGCAACATTAACAATAATAGTAATACTATTTGTTTGGAATACTGATATTATTTTTGACAAAAAAGAACTTAAAAAGAGGTTTAAAAGAAAATGACAGGATTGGTTGTTGTAAATTATAATGATTATGAAAATACTATTAAGTTCATAGATAGTATTAAAAATTACAATATAATACATAAAATTGTTATTGTTGATAATTGTTCCACTGATAATTCTTATAATAATTTAAAAAAAATTATCAGTAATAAGATTATAATAATTAAGAATACATCTAATAAAGGATATGGTTCAGGAATAAATTTAGGTTCTAAATATTTAATTAGTAATTATGAAATTGATAATATTATTGTTAGTAATACCGATATTATAATCAACAGTGAGAAAGATATAAAAAAAATGATCAGTTATCTTCAAAACGATATAGCGCTAGTAGGACCAAATGTTTTAGAAAACGGTGGAATAAATAGAGGATGGAAAATTCCTAGTGTTTGGGATGACGTTTTTTTGAATATTCCTATAATTCACAGAATAATAAGAAAAAAACTTCTATTCTATGATGAAAGTAAATATAATAATTCATCAACTGAAGTTGAAGCATTATCTGGTTGTTTTTTTATAATAAATGCACAAGTACTACAAAAAATTAATTTTTATGATGAAAATGTATTTTTATATTATGAAGAAAATGTCATAGGTACAAAACTAAAAAATAACGGTTATAAATCTTTAATTATTAATGGTGTTAATGTCATTCATAATCATTCTGTGACAATAGATAATAGTATGAATAGAATAAAAAAATACAAAGAACTAAAAAAAAGTCAAAAATATTTTCATAAAAACTATTCTCATTCTTCATTATTTGGTATAATAAACTTGTATATAACTGATAGAATAATGCTTATATTACTTTATTTAGTTGTATTTTTTAAAGGAGGAAAAAAATGAAAGGAATAATTCTTGCAGGAGGATCTGGAACAAGACTTTATCCTATTACAAAAGGTATTAGCAAGCAACTAATGCCTATATACGATAAACCTATGATATATTACCCATTATCAGTGTTAATGTTAGCAGGTATCAGAGATATTCTTATAATTACTACACCAGAAGATCAAGATAGTTTTAAAAGATTGCTTGGGGATGGAAATCAATTTGGAATAAATTTAAGTTATGTTGTTCAACCAAGCCCTGATGGACTTGCTCAAGCATTTATTCTAGGAGAAGACTTTATTGGTAATGATCCTTGCGCTATGATTTTGGGAGACAATATATATTTTGGAAATGGTTTTGTAGATATGCTTAAAAACGCTAAAAAAGAAGCTATCAATGGTAAGGCATCTATATTTGGATATCAGGTTAAAGATCCCCAAAGATTTGGCATTATGGAATTAGATGATGATAATAATGTCATAAGTGTTGAAGAAAAACCACTTGAACCTAAGAGTGATTTTGCAATTACAGGTTTATATTTTTATCCTAGTGGTGTTTCATCAAAAGCAAAATTGGTTAAACCATCTGCTAGGGGTGAATTAGAAATAACTTCGTTAAATGATATGTATTTGAAAGAAAGTATTTTAAGAGCTGAACTTTTAGGTGGTGGTTTTACCTGGTTTGATACAGGTACAAATGATAGTATGATGGAAGCATCAAATATGATTCAATTAGTTCAAAAGAATAATGGTAAAATTATTTGCTGCCCTGAGGCTATAGCTTATAATAATGAGTGGATTACAGAAGAACAATTAATTGCTGCTGGTAATTTGATGAAGAAAAACGCATATGGTCAATATCTTCTTGAATTATCTCAAAAAAAAAAAAATCGAAGAAAAATCACACGTTAAAAAGCTAAGCTTATTTTAGGAGGTTTTATGGAAAAGATTGTTACTGAATTAAAAGATTGCTTTATTTTAGAAACAAAGAGATTTGGTGATGAAAGAGGATATTTTGAATCTGTTACAAAAGAACAACTAGAAGAATTAGGATTTAAGGGTATTTATCAAATTAGTAATTCTAAAAGCGGTAAAGGTATCGTTAGAGGATTGCATTTTCAAAAAGATCCTTATTGCCAAGCAAAAGTTGTCAGATGCCATAGAGGGGCAGTAATTGATGTTGTTGTAGATATTAGGAAAGATTCACCTTCATATGGTAAACACGTTGCTGTAGAACTAACACCAGAAAATGGTAGAATGCTTTATGTTCCTAGAGGATTTGCTCATGGTTTTGTATCTTTAACTGATGATACATTATTTGAGTATTATGTTGACAACAAGTATATGCCAAGAATGGAAGATGGAATTCTTTGGAATGATCCTGAATTAGGCATTGATTGGGAAGGAATATTTAAAAAATATGACATCACTAATCCTGTTTTGTCAGCTAAAGATCAAGCTAGAAACACTTTAGCTGAATCAAATATAGAATTTCTAAGACACGAAAAGAAATATTTAATTACAGGTTACAAAGGACAACTTGGATATGATATAGCCAGAGAGTTAATTGAACGAGGAGAAACTAATATTTTAGCGATAGATAAAGATGAAATGGATATTACTGATAGAGATCAGGTAATGAAGATAGTAAAAGATTTTCATCCTGACGTAATATTTCATTGTGCTGCATGGACAGCTGTTGATAAAGCAGAAGAAATGGAAGACCTTGTTTATCAAGTTAATGTTGAAGGAACAAAAAATTTGACAGATGCTTCTATTGAAGTAGGTGCTAAACTAGTATATATTTCAACTGACTATGTTTTTGATGGATTGAAGGATGGATTATATAAGGAAGATGATGAGGCTAATCCAAAAAGCGTATATGGAAAAACAAAATTTTTAGGTGAAGAAGAAGTAAGACGCAATCCTAATCATTTTATTGCAAGAATTTCATGGGTCTTTGGAATTAATGGTAAAAACTTCATTAAAACAATGCTTGATTTATCCGAAAAATATGATGAATTAAAAGTAGTTAATGACCAAATTGGCAGCCCTACATATACAGTTGATTTAGCTAAACTATTAGTTGAAATGGCTCAAACTGATAAATATGGAACATATCACGTTAATAATGATGGATATTGTTCATGGGCTGAATTTGCCCAATATATTATGGAAAGTAATGGTAAGAAAACAAAAATAAATTTTGTTTCAACAGAAGACTATTATGAAGGAAAAGATATGAGTAAAATAGCATATCGCCCTAGAAATTCAAGATTAGATAAATCTAAACTTGTAGAAAATGGTTTTGAAATGCTTCCTGATTGGAAGGATGCTACTGATAGATATTGCAAGGAATTAAAGAAAAGTTTTAGAAAGTAGGTTTATATGAAATATTTAGTAACAGGCGGAGCTGGATTTATTGGAAGTAATTATATGCATTATGTTGTTAATAAGTATCCAGATGATTATTTTGTTTGTTTAGATGCTTTAACTTATGCTGGTAATTATAATAATATAAAGGATTTAGAAGCAAAAAACAATTATAAATTTGTACATGGCGATATTACAGATGAAGAATTTATTAACAAGTTATTTGATGAAGAAAATTTTGATGTAGTTATTAATTTCGCTGCGGAAAGTCATGTTGATAATTCAATAAAAAATCCCGGTGTTTTTATAGAAACTAATGTTCAAGGAACTAGGGTTTTATTAGATGCATCAAGAAAACATAATGTTAAAAGATACCATCAGGTTTCAACAGATGAAGTTTATGGTGATTTACCTTTAGATAGAAAAGATTTATTGTTTACAGAAAATACACCTTTACATACATCGAGTCCATATTCTTCTTCTAAAGCTGGAGCAGACTTACTTGTTATGGCTTATTATAGAACATTTGGACTTCCTGTAACTATTAGCAGATGTTCAAATAACTATGGACCATATCAATTTCCTGAAAAATTAATTCCTGTTGTTATCAGTAAGGCATTAAATGACGAAAAAATACCTGTTTATGGCAAGGGAGAAAATGTACGCGATTGGATCCACGTAATTGATCATAATATTGGAGTTGATTTAATTGTAAGAAATGGTAGAGTAGGAGAGGTATATAATCTTGGTGGACACTCAGAAAGAACTAATCTAGAGGTGGTTAAGACTATTTTAAAACAAATGGGCAAATCTGAAGACTTAATTACTTTTGTAACTGATAGACCTGGACATGATTTAAGATACGCTATTGATTCTACTAAGGTTGAAAAGGAATTAGGATGGGACCGTACTTATACATTTGAGGACGGTATAAAAGAAACTGTTGATTGGTATTTAAACAATCAAGAATGGATCAATAATATTAAAACAGGTGAATATAAAAATGCATATGTTGAAAAATAATCGAAATAATAGAAGAAAATAGGAATTTGTCCTATTTTTCTTTTTTTTGATTAGTAAATATGATATAATCAAATAGATAGGTAAGGTGAATGTATGACAAAAAGTAATAATGCTATTGAAGTTAAAAACATGTATAAAGATTTTAAATTGATATATGATAAGCCAAATACTTTAAAAGAAAGACTGGTTTTCTGGAAAAGTACAAAAAAAGAATATAGAAGTGTTTTAAAAAATATTAATATAAATATTAAGAAAGGTGAGACTGTTGCTCTAATAGGAACTAATGGTAGTGGTAAGAGTACATTATTAAAATTAATGACTAAAATTATTTATCCTACTAAAGGTACCATTAAAACTAATGGAAAACTTACTTCTTTACTTGAATTAGGAGCTGGGTTTCACCCTGATTTTACTGGTCGAGAAAATATTTATTTTAATGCTTCTATTTTTGGATTAACTGCTTCGGAAATAGATAAGAGAGTCGATGACATCATAAAATTTTCTGAACTTGAGGAGTTTATTGACGCTCCTGTTAGAACATATTCATCTGGTATGTATATGAGACTTGCATTTTCTGTTGCAATTAATGTTGATGCAGAAATACTTTTAATTGATGAAATTCTTGCCGTGGGTGACCAACATTTTCAGGATAAATGCTTTGAAAAACTAGAACAACTTAAAAGTAGTGGAAAAACGATTGTTATTGTAAGTCATAGTTTAGGTTCCGTAAAAAAATTGTGCAATAGGGGAATATGGATTTATGATGGCGAAGTAAGACTTGATGGAAATATTGATGATGTTGTTTCTGAATATTTAAAGGTGTGTGGTTAATATGTTTAAGGAAATATATAATTATAGAGAACTTTTAAAAAGTAATGTAAAAAAAGAAATAAGAGGAAAATATAAGGGTTCTTTTTTAGGGGTATTATGGAGCTTTGTTAATCCTTTACTTATGACACTTGTATATGCGATTGTGTTTCCTTTTATTTTGAAAAATAGTCAAGAGCATTATGTTACATTTTTAATTACTGGTATTATTCCATGGACTTTTTTTACTACTTGTGTTTGTCAAGGAACTAATACAGTTTTAATTAATGGAGGAATTATTAAAAAAGTATATTTTCCAAGAGAAATTCTTCCAATATCTGTAGTTACTAGTGCACTTGTAAATTTTTTGATATCATGCTTAATTATATTTATATTCTTAATATTTAGTGGCATAGGATTTAGCTTTAATATATTATTTTTACCATTTATTATTTTGATTCAATACATATTGCAACTTGGTATTGTTTTAATTACTAGTGCGATTGATGTGTATATAAGGGATGCAGAATATATTATTAATTTTTTAGTTCAAATGTTATTTTATGCAACACCTGTTTTATATTCATCAAGTTTATTTCCTGAAAAAATAAGATGGCTTTTAAATTTAAATCCTATGACTCAAATTATTGATGGATATCGAGATGTTTTATTTTTTAAACAAATGCCAAATTTACAATGGTTGGGTTTTGTATTTGTTATTAGTGTTGTTATTCTAGGACTTGGAATAGTAATATTTAAAAAACTTGAGAAAGGTTTTGCGGAAGAGGTGTAGAATGGTGAAAAATCCGAAATTGGCTGCAATTGTCACATTATATAATCCTACTGATGAAGATATTAGAAATATTGATACTTATATAGATGATGTGGATAGATTATATATTATAGATAATACTGAAGGGGAAAGTAATTTTGATAGAATTCCAAAAAATGATAAAATAGATTATAGATTTAAAAATGAAAATGTTGGTGTTGCAACTGCTCTTAATATAGGTGCCGAATCAGCTTTAAAAGAAGGTTTTGATTATTTACTTACTATGGATCAAGATACATCCTTTAATGATGATACATTGAAGGTTTTAAAGAATGATTTAGTTAATATTGATATGTCAAAAATAGGAATACTTACTCCATGGCATGCTACAAAATTAAGAGTTCCTAAACCTGTAAAAAAATATGATTTACCTGATGATGTTATGACTAGTGCAAATATAATTAATCTAAAAATATGGAAGGAAATAGGTGGCTTTAAGGACTGGCTATTTATAGATGGAGTAGATATTGAATATTGTCTAAATGTTATTTCTCATGGTTATTATATATTAAGAAATAATTCTGTTCAAGTTGAACATAATTTGGGGGATTTATTTTATAAGAAAATTGGACGCAGAACTTTTTTATGTACAAATCATTCTGCAATAAGAAGATATTACATAATGAGAAATTATCATTATATTCTTGATATGTATCGAGAATATAATCCAGCATATTGCTATTCGTTAGTTAGCCAAAGACATAATATGCTTGGTGTTTTATTATTTGAAAAGAAAAAAATTAAAAAATTAAAGATGTATTTTAGAGGTTACAAAGATTATAAAAAGGGTATTAAGGGTAAATATAAGGATTAGGTGAAATATGAAAATAAGTAAATTAACTGAATTAAAAAACAAGAGTATTTCTATTATAAAACAAGAGGGCTTTTCTTCATTTGTAAAAAAAGGAAAAAATTTTTTTAAAAATAGAAAAATGTTAAAAAATCAAGTGTTTGATAAATGTTTTAAAGATGTTTTATTTATTAATGGCTGTAGTTTACCACATCCCCAAAGGTACAGAGTTGATCATCAAATTGAACAATTAACTTCTGCTGGTTTAAGCTGCGCTAAAGTTGATTATGATAAAGCATCGGCTGATCTTGTAAGATATTTTAGGGCAATTGTTATATATAGATGTCCTATTATTCCTGCAATAGAAGAGATTGTAAGACTTGCGAAAGAGAATAATAAAATAGTATTTTATGATATAGATGATTTAGTATTTGATTTGGAATATACAAAATCAATTAAATATTTAGATACTTTGAGTGAGTCAGAACGTGATTTGTATAATGATGGGGTTAAGCGAATGGGCGAAACTCTTAAGTTGTGTGATTATGGTATAGCGTCTACAGAGAGATTAAAATATGAAATGGGAAAACATTTGAAAGAAGTCTTTGTAAATAGGAATGTTGCTTCCGAAGAAATGGTTAAGTATTCTCAAGATGCTTTAATAAATGTAAAGAAGGCTGATAATAAGGTAATTCTTGGATATTTAAGTGGCACAATAACTCATAATGATGATTTTAAACTTATCATGCCTAGTATTATACATGTTTTAAGAAAATATGATAATGTTTATTTACAAATTGTAGGTTTGCTTGATTTACCAGATGAGATGCAGGATTTGAAGCATAAGGTTATAACATCTCCTTTTATGGATTGGAAAGAATTGCCTAAACTTACTAGGTCTATTGATATTAATCTTGCCCCTCTTGAAGATTCAATTTTTAATGAGGCTAAATCCGAAAACAAATGGACAGAGGCTGCTTTGGTTAAAATTCCCACTGTTGCGTCTAAGGTTGGTGCTTTTAAATCTCAAATTATTGATGGAAAAACTGGCTTTTTATGTTCCAATGAAAAAGAATGGACTGACAAATTATCTACTTTAATTGAATCCAAGGAATTAAGGGAAGAGATTGGCTGTAATGCATATAGTGAAGTTATGGCTAATCATGTTACTACTAAAACTGGAATGCTTTTAAGAGATTTTATAGTATCTAAGTTGCATAAGAATGTATGTTTTGTTGTGCCTTCTACTAATATTAGTGGAGGTATAATGGTTATTATTAATCACGGGTTAGTGTTAAAAAAACATGGTTATGATGTTACTTTGATAAATGGTAATGTTGAAACACAACACGTTGATAAAGTTTATGAAAATGGAAATTATCTTTATGTTGTTTCTACTATTAAAAATGATATGTGCGCCAAAATTGATGTTTTAGTTGCAACTATGTGGCTTACGTTGGAATTTGTGAAAAAATATTCTAATTGTGAAAATAGAAAGTATTTAGTTCAGGGTTATGAAACCGATTTCTATAAATATGGCGAATATGAAAGATTGAAATGTGAAGCTACTTACAACGAAATATCAAAAATTGATTATTTGACAGTTTCAAGATGGTGTGAAGACTGGTTAATTAATAAGTATAATAAAAATGTTAAATATGCACCTAATGGTATGTATCTTTCATTGTTTAAATATAAAAAAAGAAATTTTAACCGAAAAATTAAAATTTTAATTGAGGGTAATTGTAACGATGCTTTTAAAAACGTTGATGAAAGTTTTAAAATTGTTGATAAACTTGATAAAAGTAAATATGAAATAACATATTTATCTTATCAAAAGGAACCAAAAAAATGGTATTATGTTGATAAGTTTTATCATAAAGTACCACATGATCAAGTGGGAAAAATATATCAAGAGAACGATATTTTAATTAAAACTAGTATCCTTGAAAGTTTTTCTTATCCTCCTCTTGAAATGATGGCAACTGGAGGGGTTTGCATTGTTGTATTGAATGATGGAAATAAGGAATATTTAAAAGATATGTATAATTGCTTAGTTTATAGTCAAGGTGATATAGATGATGCAATAAAAAAAATAGAATTAGTTTCTAACGATAAAAATTTAAGAAATGAAATTATTAAGAATGGTTTAGAAACTGCAAAAAGTAGGGATTGGAATATGATAGAGAACGATATTATTAATTTATATGAGGATGTGAGTGAATGAAAAAATATGAAATTGAAAATAGGTTTTTAATTATTGCTCTTTTATTTGGTTTTATATCAATTTTACTTATTCCTCCTTTTCAGAGCCCTGATGAATTAAGTCATTTTCAGAGAGCTTATTCGGTTTCGCAAGGACAGTTATATTATTCTATTAAGAATGGTGAAAAAGGATTATATATTGAAGATGAATTAACTCAGTATATATCAAAGTTTGATAGAATTAGTGGTAGTATTAATGAGAAACATAGTTATAGTGATTTGTATTTTGATCAAGAAATGCAAAAGATTCCTACTGCTAAATCTCATAAATATTTTTCTACTGTTCAAACTTCTTTTATTGCATATATTACCTCTGCAATTGGTATATTAGTTTCTAAAGTTTTTAGACACGTTGTTTTTCATACAAGTACCACATATTCATATTCTTTATATTTTGCGCGAATGTTTGATTTGTTTTTATATATTGGTTTAATGTATTTTGCTATAAAGAAGACACCTATATTAAAGAAGACTTTGTTTACTGTGGCATTATTGCCTATGAGTATAATGCTTTCTTCATCTTGCTCATATGATGGTTTAATTATTGGATCATCAGGTTTGCTTTTTGCACATATTATGTCTTTAATTTATAATCCTAAAGAATTATTTAATTATAAATATATGCTCTTGTTCATTCTTACTGGTTTTATGTTATTTTTTATTAAATATATATATATATTGTTGTTATTGCTGCTATTTTTTGTTCCTGATAACAAATTTAAGTGTAAGAAAGATAAATATATAAAAATATGTTCTATATTTGGTATAATTATGTTAATGTATTTAATGTTTAATATTCCTAATTATATTAATTCTGTCGCAGGTGGTTCGAATGAACAAATAAAATTTATTATTTCAAATCCATTTAAATATACTAAAATTTTATTTAATAGCATGTATATGAAGTTTGGAATTCAATTATCATGGATTTTAGGAGGATTTGGTAATTTAGATACTCATTTTCCTGGGTTTATTTATTTCGCAATGTTTATTTATGTGGTTATTTTATTCTTGTTTGATTCATCCTCTAAAAATGGAAAGTGTAATTATATATTTAAAATTAGTGTTTTTTTGATTGTGTTCTTAATAATTTGTGGTATATATACTGCATTGTATATTGTTTGGTCACCTATTGGAAATGATATTATTGAAGGTGTCCAAGGAAGGTATTTTATTCCAATTTTAGTATTTATACCTTTAATTACTTTTGGTAATAAAATTTCTCAAAAATTTAAAGGCATAAATCAAATAATATGTGATAATTATTTCATGTTTTCTATTATATTTTTAATTTTATATTGTATTATGTTGTTATTAAGATTTTGGTGTTAGGGGTGTGTTTTATGAATAAAATTTTATTGATTATTCCTGCTTATAATGAAGAAAAAAATATATCTAGAGTTTATAAATCAATTATAAATTATAATAAGAAAAATCATCAAAATTATGATGTAATTGTAATCAATGATGGTTCAAGAGATAATACTGAAAAAATTCTTGTTGATAATGATATACCTCACATTAAATTAATTCATAATTTAGGTATTGGTGGCGCAGTTCAGACTGGATATAAATATGCGTATGAAAATGGTTATGATATTGCTGTTCAATTTGATGGTGATGGCCAACATGATATAAATTATGTAAAAAATATTGTTAACCCAATTATTAATAAAGAATGCGATATGTGTATTGGTTCTAGGTTTATATCCAATCAGAAAAAGGGATTTCAATCATCGGCGACAAGAAGATTAGGTATAAGTATAATTAGCTTTAATATAAAACTTAAAACTAGAAAAAAAATATATGATACTACAAGCGGGTTTAGAGCTATAAATAGAGATATTATTAAATTATTTAGTGAATCTTATCCAATTGAATATCCTGAACCTATATCTACTGTTAGTGTAATTAATACTGGTTATAAAGTTTTAGAAAAGCATGTTATTATGCATGAACGAATTGGTGGAAAATCATCTATTGGTTCATGGAAAAATGCATATTATATGATAAATGTTGTTTTATCTATAATTCTTTCTAGAAAGCGAGTGAAGTAGTAATGTCGGATAATTTAAGATTTTTGTTAGTCATTTTTTCATTGATTTTGTTTTTAATAACATTAAACTTGATTTCTAAAAATAAAATTCCAATTAGGTATTCTCTTTGCTGGATTTTTTCATCATTACTTTTATTTTTGGTTGGAATATTTCCTGGATTTATTTATGTTATTACAAAGCTAATTGGATTTGAGACAATTTCAAATATGGTTATTGGTATTATATTAGTGTTATTGCTATTTATTACATTAGTTTTAACTATTATTGTATCGGGACAACAGCGTAAAATTAATCTTTTGATTCAGGAAATTAGTATTTTAAAAAAAGATGTAAAATAGGGGGTTATATTCATAATTTAGTAATTATTAAATTTAAATTATAAATTATTTTCAGCTTTAAATGATTTAATTATATATAATTATGTTTTTAATTCATGTGTAAATATCTATAATTTTGTGAGCGATAGGGCTTTTCTATAAATATAGTTTTGGTTAAATTTATAGTATCTATCGCTTTTGATATATAGATAGCTGTTACATTAATTGTAATGCTATTTTTTTAATATAATAGTTTTTAATTATTAGTTATTTTAAATAATTGTGTTATAATAATCTATATGTTGTGGTGATGTTTATTGAAGACAAGATGTATGAAAAGAATTTTATTATTAATTTTATCTATTTTAATGTCTTTTATTTTACTATTTTTCTTTCATAAAAAGAAAAATAGTATAAGGGTAGAAACAATAATTAGTACTCATATTTCTAATGATAATCTAGTATATAATGTAGAGGTTGATAATATTTTATGCCCTTACAATAAACTAAATAATATGTATTATTTTTCGACTTCTGATTTTTCGAAGTATGATATATTTTTTCATTCTGCTTTTGATGTTAAATATATTATTTATGGTATTGATGATAACATTTATCATTTTTTGGTATATGATGATAAATATTATACTGTGGTGTCTATTTTAGTTGATTCTATTCCTGTTATTAATATTTATGATATGGGTTATTTTTCAAATAATGCTTTAAGTAGCAGAAGTGATATTATTCCTATTATTCAATCTGAAAATGAAGATGAGTTTGTTGGTATTCAAATTATTAATTTGATGCAGAATAATGGTGCTAAATATTTTACTTCTATTGGTAATTTGTCTGTCCGTGGTGCTTCAAGTACATTTTTTCAAAAAAAATCATATAAGTTAAAATTGGAAAATGATTTGGGAGTTTTGAATGTTAGTAATGATAAGGTCTGGGTTTTGGATGCATTATATGCGGATCCTTCTAAAGTTAGAAATAAATTGTCGAGTGATTTGTGGAATTTGATAAATGATAATCAAAAAATTAATAATGATTTGAGTACTCAATTTGTTGAACTTTTTATTAATAATGAGTATAGAGGACTTTATGTTTTAAAAGAAAAAGTTGATAAAAGTGTTACAAAAATACAGGATGATGGTTTATTGATGAAGGCTGTAGGTCATTTGGATTCTACTATGATTGAGAGACTTTTTAATAATGATTATTCTATTTATGACAATAAAATTTTGAATTTTGAGGTTAAAAATTATGATAAATTGTCTATTTCTTCATTTTTAAAAAAAATCAAGGATTTCCATTATAATAATCGTAATTACGATTCAATAGTTAATACATTTGATTTAGATAATTATATTAATTATAAGATATTTGTATCTTTATTATGTGGTGAGGATAATGTAACATCAAATCAATATTATTCTATGGTAAATTCTAACTCTAAAATATTAGTTACTCCATGGGATATGGATTTAACGTGGGGCTCATTTTGGAATTTTAATAGACCAACGTTGAGTGAATTTATATGGGATAAGGATTACGATTATAATTGGTTAGATGAAAGTATTTTTGGTGAAAAAGATGATAAGACTTTTTCTTTACTAAAGAAAAGATATTGGGAATTAAGGAAAAATGTTATTACTATGGATACTATTAATTCTTATTTAGATTCATATAAGGATATACTTGTTAATAGTGGTGCTACAAAACGTGATAGTGAACGTTGGTATGATTATGATGTTGTGTTTGAAATTGAACAAATTCGTGAATGGGCTAGAAAAAGGATTTTTTTCTTGGATGAATATTTTAAATAAGAATTATGCTTAATGTTATATTTATATGTGATGTAAGTAGCTCTATTTTTGACTGCATCGAGAAAATATAGATGTAGTTTTTTTTTGATTTTTATTTTATATTATTATATATTAGTTTTTTTATGGAAGCTATTGAATTTGATTTAAACTATTTTTTAATAAGAAAAGTAAAAGTGTTTGTTATTTTTATTGTCACTCTTTTTTATTTATGTTATAATTTTAATTGTTAAGAGTAGTGATATTATAATATTTATAATTATAAATGTCATAGTCTTGATTAATATATATTTTTATTAATAGTATTAAAGATTTTTACTGTTTTTCAAATACTTAAAGGAATGGATTTTATTTTAGAAGTAAGTATTTTTGATATTGGAAGTGGGAGAAAAAATGACGAAAGCAATTAATAATAGGAGGAATATAATGAAGTTTATTTTAGTATTATCATATTTAATATTTTCGATTTTGGGGTTAATTTTAATGAAAAAAGGTGGAAATGCAGGCTCTATAAGATTTAATGATGGAAATGTTGGATTAAGTATTAATATAATAAGCTTTATAGGTTTAATATTTTATATTATCAGTTTTTTATTATATACAAAGGTAGTTACAACTTTTGATTTGAGCTATATTATTCCTATAATAACAGGTGTTTCTCAAATATTAATACTTTTAGCATCATGGAGTATTTTGAAGGAGACAATTTCAAAACAAGGAATAATTGGCGCAATAATAATAGTACTAGGAATATTAGTTATGAACATCAAGAGATAATAAGGAGGAAGTGTATTTTATGAAAGTATGTTATATTTTGTCACATTTTTACCCTTATGTAGGTGGTGCAGAACAAGCATTTTTTGACTTGATGCAAGTTTTAGTAAAAAAAAATGTAGAAATAAGAGTTATTACTACTTCTGTTAATGGTAAAAATGAACATTTGAAATATAAAGATTTAGATATTTATTATTACAATTGGAAACAATTAATGGGTCATCCATTAGTTAAAGAAAAAGATATAATTGACCATATTAAATGGGCAGATGTTGTTAATACTGCAGTTTATAGTCCAGTTCCAGTTGTAACTAGGGTATGTCATAAATTAGGTAAACCTGTATTATGTGATGTATACGAGGTGCTCGGCCATAGGTGGTATTGGGTAGAAAAAAATTATATCAAAGCATTTATATTAAAAACATACGAAAAATTTATAATAAATCAAAAATGTGATTTTTTTATCACATCGTCGCACGCTACCGAAAACGATTTGCTGAAATATAATAAAAAAGCAAATTGTAAAACAGTTTATAGAATATCAGAACCAAAAGAAAATAAAACAAAAATTGATAAAAAGAAATATTATGATTATTTTGGTATTAATGAAAAAAATATAGTGTTTTTAAATTATGGTCGACCAGGAAAGACAAAAGGAATTTTTGTATATCTAAATGCTATAAAAAGTCTTGCTAAAAAATTAAGTAAAAAAGATTTAGAAAAGATAAAATTTTGCTTTATAATGGCCAAAGAACCACATAAAGAAAGAAATAAATTTATAAAAAAAGTTGAGAAATATAATTTAAGTAAATATATTATAATAAAAGAATCAGTTTCTAGGGAAGATTTGGATAATTATAGAGCTTGTGCAGATTATATAGTGGTTCCTTCAATAACCGAAGGATTTGGATTGTCTGCAATAGAAGCATGTGAAGCAGGAAAGAAGTTAGTTCACAGTAGTGGTGGTTCATTACCAGAAGTAACTTTTGGTCAAGTTGCTGAGTTTGAAAATAGAAATTCTGATAGTCTTGAAAAAGTTTTAGAAAGTATTATTTTAAAGAAAATTAGATATAAAACAAAAAAGAAAAAAGATTTTAGTAAAGAAAATATGGCTTCAAAATATTTAGAGGCGTATAAATCATTATTAAAAAAGTAGGAGGTTTTTATGATTATTACTAGAACACCATTTAGAATGTCTTTTTTTGGTGGAGGAACTGACATGGAAGAGTATTTTAAAGAAAACAAGGGTGCAGTTTTATCAACTACAATAGATAAATATTGTTATGTAAATGTTCGCCATTTGCCTAGATTTTTTGATTATTCTACTGAAGTAGTATATTCTAGGACAGAAAAGGTAAAAAATATTGATGAGATTGAACATCCTCTAATTAGAAATATTATGAAGATGTTAGATATGCATGAAATTAGATTGACATATGAAGCAGATTTACCTGCAAGATCAGGCTTAGGAACAAGTAGCTCATTTGCTGTTGGAATGTTACTTGCGTTTTATGCATTAAAGGGAGAATATGCTGATAAGAAAAAATTAGCTGATGAAGCAATATATGCAGAAAGAGTATTGTGTGAAGAAGCAGGTGGTTATCAAGATCAAATTGCTGCTTCTTATGGCGGTTTTAACAAGATTGTTTTTGATAAGGATGGTTATACTGTTAAGCCTATAATTATATCGCCTGAGAGAAAGAAACAATTAAATAATAATTTAATGATGTTTTTTACTGGATTTACAAGATTTTCTTCTGATGTTCAAAAAGTTAATAATAAAACAAGTATTGAAGAAAAGAAAGATAAATTAAAAAAAATGTATGATATGGTAGATCAAGCTGAACAAATATTATGTGATAAAAACAGAAACTTAGATGATTTTGGAAGGCTTTTGGATGAGTCATGGAAATTAAAAAAACAAACAGGAAAAGGTATATCTACATCGAATATAGATAAATTATATGATAAAGGTATTAAAGCAGGTGCATTAGGTGGAAAACTTTTAGGCGCTGGAGGTGGTGGTTTTCTTGTTTTTTATGTTCAACCAGAAAAACAAGAAATTGTTAAAAATGCTATGAAAGATTTATTGTATATTCCATTTGAATTCGAAAATGAAGGTGCTTCTGTAATTCATTATTATCCTGAATCATATGAACCCAAAAAAGAGGAAAAATAAAATGAAAGCAGTAATAATGGCTGGTGGTAAGGGTACAAGAATTTCAAGTATTGCTAGTAATATTCCTAAACCAATGTTACCTATTGGTGGAATGCCAGTCTTAGAAAGAGAAATAGCGAGTTTAAAAGGACAGGGTTTTACAGATATTATCATAACTGTAAGTCATCTTGGTGAAATTATTATGAATTATTTTGGCGATGGAAGTAAAATATCTCCTATAACTGGAAGACCGTTTGGTGTAAAAATAGAATATTTTTATGAAAAGGAACCATTAGGATCGGCAGGTGCTTTATTTAAAATAAAAGATAAATTAGATGATGACTTTTTGCTTCTTAATGCTGATTCAATATTTGATATTGATTTTAATCGCTTTGTTGCATTTCATAAATCTCATGGTGGCTTAGTAACTTTATTCACTCATCCAAACAATCATCCATATGATAGTGGGTTAATTATTTCTGATAAAGATGGAACAGTAAAACAATGGTTATCAAAAGAAGAAGAGAGACCAACATATTATAAAAATAGAGTAAATGCTGGATTACATATTCTTTCTCCTAAGGTATTAGATATGGAGATTTGTACGCCAAAGGTTGATTTAGATAGACAAATATTAAAGCCTCTTTCGGGTACCGGCAAGATGTTTATATATGATAGTCCAGAATACGTAAAGGATATGGGAACTCCTGATAGATATTATCTTGTTGAAGATAATTTTGAAAACGGTATTGTTGAAAGAAAAAATTTAAGAAATAAGCAAAAAGCTGTATTTCTAGACAGAGATGGGACTATAAATGTATATAACGGATTTATAAAAAAAACTGATGAATTTGAATTAATTCCAGGTGTAGCATCTGCAATTAAAAGATTAAATGAAGCAGGATACTTAGTTATCGTTGCAACTAATCAGCCCGTGATTGCAAGAGGTGATGCAACATTCGAAGATTTAAATGAAATACATAACAAAATGGAGACTTTATTAGGTAATGAGGGCGCGTATGTTGATGCAATTTACTTTTGTCCACATCATCCTCATAAAGGGTATGAAGGTGAAGTTGCTGAATTAAAAATTGAATGTAGTTGCAGAAAGCCTAAGCCTGGAATGTTATTACATGCAGCACAAGACTTTAATATTGACTTAAATGAATCCTATATGATAGGTGATACTGAAAATGATGTAGTTGCTGGTCTTAGAGCTGGTTGCAATACAATTTTAATAGGTGATAATATAAATAATAATTACGGCGATACATTATTAGTAAATAGCATAAGTGAAGCAGTTGATCATATATTGACTAAAAAAAAAGTAAAAATAAGGAGACATATAAATGAAATTAGAAAGTAAATTAAATAAACATATAGATTTATTAATAGCAAGATATCCTGAGTTGGAAGTATGTAAAGAAGATATAATCGATGCTTATTTAGTATTAGAAGAATGTTATAGAAATGGTGGTAAGCTTTTAATAGCTGGAAATGGAGGTTCTGCTGCAGATTCAGAACATATAGTTGGAGAACTGATGAAAGCATTCAAGTTACCAAGATTTTTAGATGAAGAATTTAAAAAGAAGTTGATAACAGAAAATGAGGAATTAGGTACAGTATTAGCAAAAAACTTGCAAATGGCTTTGCCTGCAATTGCTCTTGATGGTCATTTGGCACTAACAACGGCATACATGAATGATTGTGAACCATTATTGTGTTTTGCACAACAAGTAAATGGCTTTGGAGCAGGGAAAGACATTTTCTTAGGAATATCGACTAGTGGTAATAGCAAAAATATATTATATGCAGCTGTATGTGCTAAAGCAAAAGGAATGAAGGTAATAGGATTAACTGGAGAAAAAAATAGCAAATTGTGTGAAATAGCAGATGTATGTGTTAAAGCTCCATCCACGGAGACATATATGATTCAAGAATATCATTTACCAATTTATCATTGTCTTTGTTTAATGTTAGAAGATTATTTCTTTGATGAAAAAAATAATGTTAAAAATAAATAGGTATATCCAAAACTTCTATTAATTTAGAAGTTTTTATTTATTTATCTATTTTTATTGTGATATAATATAAATTGTTGGAGGTA
>AUXO011849059.1_pt1 | contig 18410 bp, 17 predicted proteins | sample 768731 | NCBI WGS metagenome assembly AUXO01 (sample SAMN02715735, study PRJNA202380) | gut metagenome | biome: sheep rumen | host: Ovis aries | place: New Zealand: Palmerston North
TGAAGAAACTACAGAAGAAACAAGTGAAGAAACTACAGAAGAAACAAGTGAAGAAGCAACAGAAAACGAAGAGTTCGATTACAAAGTATATGGTAAAGAAACAGTTGAAGAAACCAAAAGTGTTGCAGAAAAAATGTTCAATGACGTCATATCAACATTAAAAGCAAGACAAAACGAATGGAATAAAACACTGGAAGAATATAAAGCAAACAAACCAGCAGTGGATTTACTTGAATACGAAGATAATCTTGTAATCAAACTCGATGCACCTCGCGTATCAAAAGATGATATTTCAGTCAAAATGTCTACCGAAGCTATTGAAATAGAAATTGATTTCCCTGAATGTAATATTTCCGATGACGAAGAAGTTAAAGTCTTAAGAAAAGAAAGATGTTCAGGAAAAACTAAAAACATTATTCCATTACCAGTAGAAGTAGACCTCAAGGAAGTAAATGCATCATTTGAAGACAACGAATTAACAATCGTTCTTCCAAAAATCAGAGGTAAAAAAGTAGATGTAGAAATATTATAAACACATAGTTTATTTTTTAAAATAAACTTCTTTTTTTTTAATCATTTTTTTGCACGATTTATCAGGTGGTAACATGAAACCATATGTAATACTAATAGGATCTGCCTCAGGTATAGGAAAATCCACTATTGCTTCAGAAATATCAAACCGATTACATATTAAATACCTGATTGAAACGGATTTTATCAGGGAAATTGTTCGGGGTGTCATTGGTCCTGATTATGCGCCGGCATTACACAAATCTTCTTACGATGCTTATACTACATTAAGGGATTCATTTAATTACGACAACGAAGAAAAACTTATAGAAGCAGGTTTTGAAGAACATGCATCCTTTGTTATTCCTGCAATTGAAAAAGTTATCAAACGATCAATAAAAGATAAGGAATCAATAGTAATTGAGGGAGTTCATCTGGTTCCCGGATTGTTGGATACGAAACAGTTTGAAAATGAAGCTCATGTTCATTTCTTTATTTTAACTGCGGACAAGGAAGACCATCAGGAACGTTTTATTTCCAGGGCAATTGCCATAAAACGTGGTGGAGCACAATTGGATTACTTTCGTGAAAACAGAATAATCAATGATTATCTGATATTTAAAGCCAACACAATGTCTGTTCCTGTCATTAATAATAAGGATATGGAGAAAACATTGAAGAAAATATTGCAGTCCATTCATGATGTTTCAGAAGTAGTTTTTTTAAAGCATTCTGTTGATTTAATAGATTTGGAACGTGATATCATTGCTAAATATGGTGGAAAAATAAATAATATTTCGTATTATATTCCTGAATTTAAGGAACCCCTCGTTCGAACTATAGATGACTATGATGATGATTCAAATAATGATTGGGAATCTGATCCTAAGAAAAAGGAGTCTTTGGAAAAACTATATAAATTGTCCAATGATGTTCACAGTCATAACATTTCAGCACCTGACAGGGATAGTTTAAATAAAATTATACGGGAATTATCAGAAAAAAATTTGGTAATAGATAAAAATTTAATTTTAAATTAACATAATATTATTAAGAACTAAAGAAATGATTTGTATGAGTAAAGATGATATTTTTTATAATAATGAAATTATGTATTCTGATTGTCCGGTTTGTGGTGGTGTAAAAACTTTGGAAATAACTAACAGGACAGATAACATTCCATACTTTGGGGATATTCTGGAAACTGCAGTTAGTTGTAATAGTTGTGGATATCAGTCATCTGACAGCATATCATTAGAACATAATGATCCTGTCAGATTTAAATTAAAAATTGACAGTACCAAACTTAGTTCCAGGGTAGCAAAATCACAAACTGCAACAGTTTCTATTCCTGATTTGGGTTTGAAGGTTGAACCGGGACCAAAATCGCAGGGTTATGTTTCCAATGTGGAAGGCATATTAAACAGGTTTGAAAGTGCTGTTTTACGTGCTTTAAAACTCGAAGGTGACGATATAGATCCTGATGTTCAGGAAAACGCTTTAAATATAATAGATAATTTAACAAGAATCAAACTGGGCGAAATGTCTACATTACTTATATTGGAAGATCCATTCGGAAACAGTGTAATCGATGATGATGATGCTGATAAAGAATTATTAACTCCCGAAGAGGCAGAAAAGTTGCAGACCGGTTTTGCAACATTTGATGAAAGTGAGGTGGAATAATGTCAGTATTGGATATAATGGAAAAAAGATACAGTGTACGCGGTTATCTGGACCGGGAAGTTGAGGAAGAAAAATTAAACAAGGTTTTAAGAGCTGCACAAATTGCACCTACCGGAACCAATGCTCAGGCATTTAAGATATATGTTATTGAAACAAAAAAACATGTGGATGAATTAAAACAGGTTGGAAAATGGGATTGGTTTACTCAGGCACCATATATTATTGCAGTAGTATCAAAAGCTTCAGATGCCTGGACTAGGTATGATGGTAAAAATTTGGGTGATATTGATGCTACTATCGTGATGGATCACATAATTCTTGAAGCTACCGAATTGGGCTTAGGAACCTGTTATATAGCTGCTTTTAATAAGGAAGCATTATCTGAAATGTTAAATTTATCTGAAGAATATGAACCGGTATTACTTACGCCACTTGGATATCCTAATGCACAACCAAGAGGTACTGACAGAAAAAGTATTGAAGAATTAGTGGAATTTATCTAATTCTCTTTTTTTTATTTATATTTTCGTGTTTTTTTTTGAGTTTTTGTTTTTCCATTTTTAAACTTTTTTTAATTATGTTTTGACACTTTTTAACAAATAAATCATGTATTTTAATTCTTTAATGATTTAAGATTGTTTTCACTTTTTGACATGTTGTTACATTTATTTCCCAAATTTTATTTCTCTAGATTATCTCTTTCTAATACGTGGAATTTCAAAAGTGTTAATTAAGAATTGTGCCAATACATAGGAGACAAGCAATATTGCAATTATTATTTCGATGATTAATTCATATTGCATATACGCTAAATTAATCCCAATACTTTGTAAGTATTTCATGGTAAACAGTGTCGTTACTGCATTTATAACAATTGGAAAAGTATATGCTGCATAAGTAGGATAAAATGGATATTCCCAATATTGAATAAGTTTTCCCAGAACCATTATATATAGAATTTTAGTAATCACATAGAATGTAATGACCAGATACGTATTATTTGGTGCAACTGATGCAAGATAGCCGACAGCACATAAACTAAAAGGTGCCGCATACACTCCGATGACTGGTTGTGTATGTTGGGGTACGGGAATGTTGATGTATCTATAAGTGATTGCAATGAATACCAGTATAACACATATAAAACTAAACCAAAAAGCTATGCTCCCATAGAATTCCTGATTAAAAGATGGTGCAGTGATTGCTATCATTTGAATTCCTGCAAAAACAACAAAAGATCCTGCAGTATAATCGGTAATGTCAAAGTGCAAAACAAATTTTATTATGTAATTGATTACAAAGGATAGATGAATTACTACTGCAACAATCCATAATGAAATTGCAGGAATATAGCCTGCATAAGGTAAAACAAAACTGGCAATCAACATCATGGCCATGGATAATGTGGCGATAATACTTGCTAAAACTGGATTGTTCAAATCTTTCTTAAATGTTTTGGGATATTTGATCAGTTTTATTATTACCAATATAAAAAGCAGTGCAGAAATCAATCCACATACTTCTCTACTGTATGGAAAAAAATCGTGTAATAAATTTCCCATGGCAGCTATTCCAAGAATGGGTCCTCCTATGGAAATAGGTAAATTTTCAATGTTCGTTTTCATATTAAGCCTACCAAAATTAATTTTATGTTATAATATTTATAACTTTAAATATTAAATAAAATGTAACTTGGTCAGTGAAAAAAAAGGAATGGTGGTGAGATAAATGTATTATAGACAATTTAGAATAAATCGTCTTCTTCTTCCTCTTGGTTAGGTTTATCATTGATTTTTAATGTTGCTTTAACATCCATGCTTAATGCATCACAATCAGCTTTAATTGCATCGAGGTGTTTTAAGATTCTGATTTTTTCTTCGTTGATTCTTTCAATGTTTGTGTATGGGTATGTTGATTCTTTAAGCATTTCATATTCTACAGTTGAATATGGGTAGTCATTTAATTGTTTACATACGTTTGCTAAAACATCACCTAAGAATTTATTCATTTCGACTTTTACTCGTTCTCTTATCATTTTGTCATCGTCTAAGTGTTGTTTCATTAAACGTACAACTTCTGCTTTTGCAAAAGGTAGTTTTTCGTCGTCTTCATCAAGGTATTCTTCTATTTCGTCGCCATTGCCTTCAGTTTCAATAGTATCTAAATCAGTTTCTTCAATTTCATTAATTTCTTCATATTCTGCCATAAAAATCACGTTTTATTTCTTATTTCAAAATTATTATTTAAATTATCAATAATTATAATATTATATATCTTGTTTTTAATTAATAAATGTAATGTTAAAATTATGGATTTTCTGATTAATATGGACATGATTTTATCTGTCACTAATGATTTTAGTTAATAGCATATTTGATTTAATGAATTTTAAAGGTAAAATTTTCTAAAAAAAGAATGGTCAATATAGGTGTATAATACTTTATTTTCAGAAAATAAGGTTAAATGAAGAAAAAAATAATTTAAAAAAAATAGTATGTGGTTTTGTTTATAAAATGTTCAAACTCAAATCTAATGATTTTGCACTGTTTGTTATGAAACCACTTGATATTACATCAACATCCAGTTTGGCATAATCCACTATATTTTCTGGCGTAATTCCACCACTGACTTCGATAATCACGTCTTCCCTTAATCTTTTTTCGTTTAAAGTATTCAAAACAGACTTGATTTCTTCGGGTGTCATATTGTCCAGCATGACAATGTCAGCACCAAACATACTTGCACGAACTGCATCTTCCTCTGATTCTACTTCAATTTCAATCTTTTTGGTGAAACTAACGTTTTCTTTGGCCAGTTCAATTGATTCTATTACTCCTCCAACTACCTGTATGTGATTGTCTTTAATTAAAACACAGTCATCTAATTTAAATCTATGGGTGTCTCCACCACCAATTTCCACAGCCTTTTTTTCTAGCTTTTGAAGTCCGGGTGTTGTTTTTCTAGTACAAGCTACTCTGACATTTGGATTTACTTCTTTGACTCTGTCACAGGTGTTTCTAACAATTGTGGCAATACCACTTAAATGCATCAGGTAGTTTAATATGCTACGTTCCACCATTAAAATATCCTTTGCTTTTCCTTCAAACTCTAATATGACATCTCCTTTTTTGATTTGTTCACCATCTAAAAAAGAACTTGACATATTTAAACCGAATTCATCAATAATATAATGGGCAACATCCATTCCTGCCAGAATACCATCTTCTTTACAAAGTATTTCTGCCTGAGCCCACTTGTTTTCAGGAACCAGACTATTTGTTGTAATGTCTTCAAATCCTATGTCATCATATACATTTTCGATAATTCTGTTATCACTAAAAATCGTCATAAACACACGTTCCAAGAGGTTTTATATTCTATCTATGTAACTGATTATTAATATTTATTTTTCAACAGAAATTTTAGTTTTTAAAATGTAAAAAAATCAAAAATTGTATTTAACTATAATCTCTCTAGAAAAACTTGTTTAAAGTGAAATATGTAAAATACTAAAATATGCTTTTATATATGAAGAAATATTTTTTTCATATTATCATTCAATTATTAGGATATTTTCTTTTTGAATAAAAAAATTGTTAAATATATTTTGACAACATCCAATCCGCGGTTTAAAAAAAATCCTCTGAACACTACTCGGATAATTACGGACAATATAACTCGCATATAACTAAACGAAATATATATGCCAATTAATCACTAAATAGAGTAGAATATTCTTATTTTTATACTAAAAACTCTTTTATGTGGTATTTGTTTTTTAAACGTTTTCTTAATTACATTACTATTACCAGTTTTTTCAAAGTATTTCTGCAGAACCTAACTATTAAAAATAAAAAATACAAACATAAATATATAGTAATTTAATTGTTTATTAAAAAAATAAAATCAAAAAATGGGGTATAAATATTATTGAATTAACCTTTTTGGGCACTGCTTCTGCAATTCCAACAAAAACAAGAAACCATGCTGCCATCATATTAAAGATATATGATCGGACAGTTCTTTTTGATTGTGGGGAAGGTACTCAAAAACAAATCATGGAAGCTCAAGTAAGTCCTATGAAAATAGATGATATCTATATAACACACTTACACGGTGATCATATACTTGGATTGCCTGGAATCATACAATCCTTGGCCTTCCGTGGAAGAACAAGACCCTTGAATATTTATGGTCCTCACGGAATAATTGACCTAATAGAACACATCAAGAACTTGGGATATTATTCCATTTCATATGAATTGAATGTTCATGAAATCACAGGCAATGATGAAATAATATATCAGCAACACAATTTTTTAATCAAGGCAATGCGGATGAAGCATACAGTAGCTAACTATGCATATAAAATAGTGGAGATTAAGCAGCCAAAATTCCTGAAACCTAAAGCTCTGGAATTGGGTGTTCCACCAGGGCCTTTATTTGGAAAATTACAATCTGGAGAATCGGTTGTTGTTGATGGCAAGACAATTCTTCCAGAACAGGTTCTTGGTCCACCACGCAAAGGTGTTAAATTAGTATACAGTGGAGATACTATACCTCAAGAGAATATGATTTATTTTGCTAAAGAAGTGGATGTTTTAATTCATGAAGCAACTTTCTCTGAAGAGTTCAGAGACAAGGCAATGGAAAATGGACATTCAGTAGCTAAAGATGCTGCTTTAATAGCAAAAGATGCTAATGTTAACCAATTAATATTAACTCATTTATCAAATAGGTATACAACCTCTGAAATATTGGAAAAAGAAGCTAAAGAAATATTTGAAAACACAGTTTACGCAGAGGATATGATGACAGTAATAGTTGAAAATAACAAACCAGTAAAAATAATTAAGAATACAAAAACAGATCGGGTGTAATTATGTCTTTATTTAGTAAAACAGAAATTAGTGAAGAAATAATTCCTTTTATAGAGAATGGAGAAGGAGTTGGAATAGTTAAAGTAAATGGTTATGGAAAAGCATCAGCCAGAATGGAATCATACAAAATAATATTTGATTCATATGAAGGTAAAAGTCCAATTATTGAATCTGTATCAGCCATAACTTATTTGAGCTATAAAAAAGGAAATTTTTTAAACGAACCTAAATTGGAAATAGGTATTTCTCACAAAAAATACATACTTGGCGGCGTGGATAATAATGATGCAGAATTAGAAACCTTCTATAAAACGATACTTGATATAAAAAATCTTGAAAAAGAACAAAAAACATCATCCTATGTTGGAATCAAGAAGTCCAGTGTTGAAGAAGAAAGCAACAATATTCCACAGGTTTCAAATGAAGTAGTTGAAAATGATGAAATTGAATTAGAACAGGAAATTCTGGATGAAAACACTGATAAAGAAGTTATTGAAGAATCACCTAAAGAAGACATTAACGATTCAACAGAAGATCTGGAAAAAATAATTGAAGAAGATGAAGAAGAATTTGAAGTCTTAGACCAACAGAGTAAAGAATCCGAAACTCCTGAAAAAACTCCTGAAGAACAAAATGATGTACCTTCTGATAATAGTGAAACTCCTGACAATGAGGCAATAGAAAGTTCTGATGAGATTATTTTTGAGGATCAAGATGAAGAAGAATTTGAAGAAATATTCATAGAATCAGATGAATCTTTTGCAGATAATTTTGATGAAGACAATTTGTTTTCAGATGAACCTATCATTGAAGATTTTGATGAAGATTTCGAGGACTTTGATGATGAACTAACCGATAAGGATAGGGATTCAGGTAGAATCATCAAGGAATCTGATGAAACAACACAGCCAGATAAAAATGAAGATGAAGTTCTTGTCGAAGATGATATTTTCGAAGAAGCAGAACCTTCAGAAGAAGAGATTATTGAAGAAGTATCTGCAGAAGAAGAGGTTATAGAAGAAGTATCTGCAGAAGAAGAAGCTATTGAAGAAGAAGTTGTACAAGAGAATATTCCTCAAGAAAATGCTCTAATTTCCAATGAAAAAGAAGTTTCAGATGTAAAAGAAAACATTATTGATGACAAAATACAGCAAACATCAGCATTAGATGACACAGAAATCACAGCAGAAAATGTAACCTCAGAAATAGGTAAAATGAAACAACGCTTATATGGTGGAATAAACAACATTCAAAATGAATTAAACGATAATCAAAACTCTTATTCAGCAGGTGTAAATATGCAGTTTGATCCTGTTGACCAAATTAGAAGATACCATGAACTTAAAGAAGATGGAATCATAACAGAGGAAGAATTTGAACTTAAGAAAAAACAGTTACTGAATTTGTAATTGGTGTCAATTATGAAAGCATATAAAGTTGTCGGTACAATTTTGGGATTCGTATTTGTATTAACTTTAATCGTTCTTTCATTAATTTATTTATTATATTAATTTTTTTTTTAAATCAAAATGCTAAATTATAGGTGAGATATTTATGAACATTCCATGGGTAGAAAAATACAGGCCACAAACATTAGATGATGTGGTAGGTCAAGACCAAATAGTTTCAAGACTGAAAAGATACATAGATGAAAACTCAATGCCAAACATAATGTTTACCGGTTCAGCGGGTGTTGGGAAAACAACTTGTGCATTAGCATTAGCAAAGGCATTGCTTGGTGAATACTGGCAACAAAACTTTTTGGAATTAAACGCTTCTGATGCAAGAGGTATTGACACGGTCAGAAATGAAATAAAAAGTTTCTGTAAATTAAAGGCAGTGGGTGCACCGTTTAGGATAATTTTCCTGGATGAAGTGGATAACATGACAAAGGATGCTCAACAAGCACTTCGTCGTGAAATGGAAATGTATACCAAGACATCATCATTCATATTGTCATGTAACTATTCATCAAAAATTATTGATCCTATTCAATCCAGGTGTGCAATATTCAGGTTCGCTCCTATTAAAGCATATCAAATAATTGACAGACTAAAATATATAGCACAACAGGAAGGTATCGAAGCTGATCAAACCGCACTTGAAAATATTGTTTACTTTACTCAAGGTGACATGAGACGTTCAATTAACATTTTACAGGCATCAACCACGGAAGATAAAAAAATCACTGAAGATGCTGTTTATGAGGTAATAAGCCGTGCAAAACCTAAAGATGTTAGAAAGATTATCAACAAGGCTCTTGATAAAGATTTCTTAGGTGCAAGGGATTTGTTGAGGGACATAATGATTGTGGAAGGTATAAGTGGTGACGACTTAATCACACAATTATATCAGGAAGTTTCTGAAATGTCTAAAGAAGGATTGATTGATGAAGTAAACTTTGTTAAATTAATGGAATATATGAGTGAATGTGATTACAGAATCCGTGAAGGAGCCAATCCAAGACTTCAACTGGAATCTTTAATAAGTAAATTTTTATTAGTTAAATAGGTTGCATCAAATTGAAATGGGTAGAAAAATATTCACCTAAAAGTTTAGGTGACGTACTTGGAAATGCCAAAATAAAGGCAGAAATAGAAGTATGGGCTAACAAATGGTCTAAGGGTGAACCTCAAAAACCATTATTATTAATGGGGCCTCCGGGTGTTGGTAAAACAACAATTGCTCATTTAATAGGAAAAGAATATTTTTCTGAAACAATTGAAGTTAACGCTAGTGATAAGAGATCTTACGACATATTGAAAAGAACTATAGGTGAAGCATCACAAACAAGAAGTCTTTTCCAAAGTGGTTATAAATTAATCATAATGGATGAAGTGGATGGAATCAATGGACGTGATGATTCAGGGGGAGTAAGAGCTATAAACGAAACAATAAAAAATGCCAAACAACCTCTGATTATGATGGCTAATGATCCATACAGTAAAAGATTAACTTCAATAAAAACTAAATGTCAAGCGATTAAATTTACGAAAGTTCATTCAAATACCATTAACGCTCAACTAAAAAGAATTTGTGCAAGTGAAGATATCACTTATGATCCTGAAGCTTTAAAATTGCTAAGTAAACAAAGTAATGGGGATTTACGTTCAGCCATCACCAGTCTTGAAGCCATTGTTGACAAAGACAAAAACATTACAATGGACAGTATATCTGTAATATCACAAAAAGATGGTGAACAAAACATTTTTGATACGGTTCGAACAGTATTAAAAAGTAAGAATCCGGAACACGTAATTGAAGCCATGAGAGTGGATGTTCAGCCATCGTTATTGATAGAATTTATTGCAGAAAACATACCTAAAGAATATGAACGTACTGATGAAATTGCCAAGGCTTATGAAATGATTGCTTTGGCTGACTTAAATCTGGGAAGGGCATTCAGAACACAAAATTATGTGTACTGGAAATATGCTTTTTTATTCATGGGAAGAGGTGTTGCAGCCAGTAAAAAACAGACATACAAAAAATTTGCAAGATACAGCGGATCTTCTGTTTTTTCCAAAATGTCAAAAAGCAGAAAACAAAAAAATCTGATTGCTGCAGTCACACAGAAAATGGGAAAAAGATTACATACGTCACCGAAAGAATTGGAAAAACACATTCCATTTTATGAAGTGCTCTTTGAAGACAACGAAAGAGCCTATGATTTAAAGGAATACTTTAAATTAGATGATGATGAAGTAAAATTGTTCCGTTCCAGAAAAATACCTGCTTCAGTTGAGAAAAAACGTATTAAAGAATTACAAAAACAACAGGAACTGGAAGAAAAGGAAATCCAAAAACAAAAAAAGGAATTGGCAAAGAAAAAATCAGAAAAGAAACAAAAAATTTCCGAGGATAATGTTGCCGCTTCAGTTTCCATGGATATAAAATCTAATAAAGCTTCAACAGAAGAAAAAGCAATTGAAAAATCTTCCAAAAACAACGATGAAGTAGTTTCACAAAGCACAAAAAATAAGAATAATGAACAGAAATCATCTAAATCAAATGATTCTAAGAACAAAAACGATACTTCTGATGAAAACAAGAAAAAATCAAAGACAAAAAAATACAAACAAACCACATTATTTGATTTTTAAATTATTTCATCTTTTTTTTACTTTTAATTATCTGAAATTAATATAAAACTTAAATTTATATAAAACCAATATTAATAACATTGAATATATTTTTTTTGAAATCATTAAAATAATCGAATATACAAGAGATAATTGACATGTTTTTTTACACGGAAAATATGATGAAATTCGCATTTTCAATGCAAATGCCAGAACAGGATAGTTTCGAATCAGGTTATGCGATAATGGGAATTCCCTTTGACGGTACCACAAGCTACAAATCAGGTGCACGATACGGGCCGAAAGCTGTAAGGGAAGCTTCATATAACTTTGAAACATATAATCTTCATTTTAACAAATCATTAACTGTGGACTCTTATGATATTGGTGATATCTATATCACAAACGGAAATTATGAAAAAACCAATGAAATGATAGTTGACACTATACAATCAGTATTGTCAATGGGTCTTAAACCTATTGTAATTGGTGGAGAACACACAGTAACCTGTGGTGTTGCTCAGGCAATACATGATTATGATGAGGATTATTTTCATGATTTAACAGTAGTTCATCTTGATGCACACTTTGACATGAGGGACACCTATCTTGACGAAAAATATTCTCATGCCACAGTATTAAGAAGAATTCATGAAATGAATCCTAAAGAAATAATTCAGTTGGGTATCAGGTCTGCAGAATTTGAAGAGTATGAATACGTAAAAAAACATGACAACATAACCTATTTTACCAATTATGACATTAAGAACAATCTTGAAAAAGTGTTAAATTATTTAAAGAAAATAGATTCGCCGATTTACATAACTGTTGACATAGATGTTTTAGATCCTTGTTATGCTCCATCTGTTGGAACGCCATCACCTTGTGGTATAACTCCATTTGATTTGGAAGAGATCATGGGAATCTTATCAACAAAGGATACGGTGGGATTGGATGTTGTTGAAGTTTCAGCAGACACAATCGGTGATTCAACAAGTATTAACGCCGCTCAGGTAATATATGATTATTTATGTTTAAAAAGCTAATTGATGGTGATATAATGTTTCCAAATATAAGAATGAGAAGAATGAGAACAGATGAAAGAATCAGGGCAATGTTTAGAGAAACAAATGTTGGAATTGAAGATTTAATTTACCCTATTTACATTAAAGAATCTGCAAAGGACGGGCAGCCTGAAGAAATATCCACAATGCCTGGTCAATACAGATATTCAGTTAATGATGCAATAGACTTTGCAGGTGTTTTAGAAGACAGTGGATTAACTTCAACAATATTATTCGGAATTCCTGATCATAAAGATGAGGTTGGAAGCAGTGCATATGATTCTGAAGGAATTATTCAGCAAACAATAAGAGGACTTAAGGAACAAACAGACCTTGTTGTACTGGGTGATGTTTGCATGTGTGAATATACCGACCACGGACATTGTGGTATAATTAAGGATAACTATGTGCAAAACGATGAAACACTAAAATACTTATCAAAGATTGCAGTTAGTTATGCCGATGCAGGAGTTGACGTAATTGCACCTAGTGATATGATGGACGGTCGTGTAAAGGCAATCAGGGAAGGACTGGATGCCAATGATTATATTAACACGCCAATATTTTCCTATGCTGCAAAATATGCATCAACATATTATTCACCATTTAGGGAAGCTGCAGATTCAACACCTAGTTTTGGAGATAGAAAATCATACCAGATGGACCCTGCAAATTTCAACGAAGCAATTCGGGAAGTTTCCTTGGATGTGCAGGAGGGAACTGATGCTATCATAGTCAAACCGGCATTAGCTTATCTGGATGTTTTACGTGAAGTTAAACAAACCTTTAAAATGCCTACTATAGCTTATCAGGTAAGTGGAGAATATTCAATGATAACTGCAGGTATAGAACAGGGCTATATTACCCAGGATTTACTTGATGAAACATTGCTCAGTATCAAAAGAGCAGGTGCTGACATGATAATCAGTTATTTTGTTCCTCAATTATTGGGAATAGAATAATTATTTCCTATTTTTTTTCTTTTTTTCACATACATTTTTAATTAATTAATTACATAAATCTTAATATAATAAATTATTATAATTATTCATAATTTTATAAATTATCTTATCATTAAGTTCTACGGAGGATATGGATTCAAGTGATGCTAAATTTTCGAAATATTGCACAGTTAGGTGAAATTGCAGCATTATTGGAAGTAAGTGGATATCCAAAACCTGGAAATGTTCACAGAACTCAAAACTTCCAAAACATGACTTATGAGGATTTTTTGATTAGTGCCAGCGTACTGAGAGAAAACCTTGAAATAGTTGCATTCAACGCTTCAAAATATTATCCAAATTTATTGGACAAAATATATTTGGGTGAAGCAATTTTGCGTACTGTAAGAAGTACTAATAAACTTGTAAATACCAATACTAATTTGGGAATTAGTATGCTTATGATTCCACTTTCTGCCGGTTTTGGAGCTTTACACGATTCGGAAAACATATACAATTTACCTAAAATTGTTGATATCATAATGAAAAACACCCGGCCTGATGATGCGGTTGCGGTTTCAAAGGCAATTGTACTGGCTAAGGCAGGTGGTTTGAATAAAACACACAATTACGATGTAAACAATCCCAACACATTAAATGAGATTGTTGATAACCATGTTAATCTCTATGATCTATTTAAGATGTCAGCTAAGTATGATAAAATTTCCTATGAACTGGTAAATGGGCTGCCATTAATATCAAAATACGGCTTTCCAACTTTTACTAAATACGATGGGGAATATTCAAAAAATGATGTAACCCTGGAAATATTTTTAACCATACTTTCAAATGTCCCTGATACTTTAATAACTAGAAAGTATGGTAAGGAAGTTGCAAATCTTGTTTCAAATAGGGCTAAAAGAATTTTGAAAGAAACGGAAATAAATACTGAAGAACGTCTAAAACAATTGAAAGATTTCGATGAATACCTGATTAATAAAAAATATAATCCTGGAACAACTGCTGATTTTACGGCAGCATCATTATTTGTTGGATTGGTAGATAAATATTCAAATGAAAAATTATAAAGGGGAGGAAATATTTGATGTTAAAGAAAATTAAAAATGAATTACATCTTTATGAAAAAAAATTACTTAAACAATTGTCCACAGATACGAATTTAACACCTGAAGAAATAGCTCAACAGGAAGACATGCCAGTTAAAGCAGTAACTAGTGCTGCAGGTATGCTTTCAAGTAAGGATATCATAGATGTTGATAAAATATCAACGGATATCATAAGTTTATCTGAAGAAGGTGAAGAATATGTATCATATGGATTACCTGAACACAGAATTCTCAAAGCATTACAAGACTTTTCTTCTGAAGGTAAAGATGAAGTAGCTATGGATGAAATTATTGAAAGAGCAGGTATATCCAAACCTCAAATGAATTTTTCAATAGGAATATTGATGCGTCATAGATGGGCAAAAATGAAAGACGGAAAGCTTTCAATAACACAGGAAGGTAAAGATGTTGATTTAAAACAATTACCTCAAGTTAAATTCCTAAAATTCATCAAAGATAAAAAACAAGTTGCCGAAAATGAAATTCCTGATGAATTTAAAGAAATCAGAAAAGAGTTCAATAAAAGAAAAGAACTGTTCCATATAAAAACTTCACAGGAATTCAAGTTCAAAATAAATGATTTAGGACGCCAAATAATTGATGATGGAATAGAAATTCAGGAAGAAGCAACACAGTTAACACATGAACAACTAAAAACAGGATCCTGGAAAAACTTACATTACAGGGGATATGATATAAATGCATCAGCACCTAATGTTTTCCCTGGAAAAGTACATCCTTTACAACAGACAATAGAAGAAATCAGGAGCATATTCATCGATTTAGGTTTTGATGAAGCAAAAGGAAATATTCTGGAATCAGCATTCTGGAATTTTGATATGCTCTTCCAACCACAGGACCATGCTGCTAGGGAGATGCAGGATACATTTTATGTAAACAATCCTCCAATTGCAGATTTGCCAGATGATGAACTGGTAGAGAAAACTAAGATAGAACATGAAACCGGAGGAAATACGGGAAGTAAAGGATGGCAATACAAGTGGGATGTTGAAGTTGCAAAACAAATGATTCTAAGAACACATACCACCGGTTTATCAGTACGATATTTATCACAACACGAACCGCCATTGAAAATGTTTTCTGTAGGTAGGGTATTCCGTAGAGAAACATTGGATTATAAACACTTGCCTGAATTCCATCAAGTTGAGGGAATTGTTGCAGGTGATGATATGAGTTTCAAAAATCTACTGGGTATATTAAAGGAATTCTATAAGAAATTAGGATTCAAGGTAAGATTCAGACCGGCATATTTCCCATACACATATCTTTCAGTGGAATCTGAAATTTATGTTCCTGAAAAGAAAAGCTGGATGGAACTTGGTGGTTCAGGAATGTTCAGGCCTGAAGTTCTTGAACCGTTAGGAATCAAAACACAGGTGGCAGCATTTGGTTTAGGTATTGAAAGATTAGCAATGATGCGTTGTAACGTTGAGGATATTCGTCAATTATATCAAAGTGATATAGGATGGTTACGTCAATTACCAGTAACTAAGAATATTAAATCATTTTAAATTAAGGAGGGATAGATTATGGTAATCAGTCCATTAGAATTTAATTTAGAAGCAATAACAAATACAATTACCATGTTGGAAAAAGAAAATAAGGAAGAAAACAAAGAAAAAATTGAAAGTCTTAAAAAAGAACGGGATAACTTGTTAAAAGAATTAAAAGTATTCTAATCTTTTAATCTATTTTTTTTATACATTTTTTTGAGTTGATATTGATGGAATTATTAGTTAGTGCAATAAATTTAGAAGAAGCTAAAGAAGCCAAAACGGGAGGAGCTGATATCTTAGATGTAAAAAATCCTAAAGAAGGTTCATTAGGGGCTAATTTTCCATGGATAATAAAACAGATAAGTGATTATGCAAATAATGAAATAATCGTTAGCACAACAATCGGTGATGTTCCTTACAAACCTGGAACAGTTTCTTTAGCAGCTTTAGGAAGTGCCGTTTCAGGATCCAACTATGTTAAGGTAGGATTATATGGAACCAAAAATTATGATCAGGCACTGGAAGTGATGAATGCAGTTGTCAAAACAATCAAGGAATATGATGAGAATATTGTTGTGGTTGCATGTGGTTATGCCGATGCATATAAGGTGGGTTCAATTCTTCCTGATGAAATTCCTCTTGTAGCTAAGGACAGTCATTCCGATATTGCAATGCTTGACACATACATCAAGGATGGTCATAGATTAACTGATCATTTAACTGAAGAAGAACTGGAATGTTTTGTTCAAAAAGCCCATGATTATGGACTTAAAGTAGCATTAGCAGGTTCAGTTAACAAAAATGATGTGGCAATGTTAAAACGTGTAGGTTGTGACATTATGGGTGTCAGAGGTTGCGTATGTAGTGGTGGTGACAGAAATAATGGAACCATTGATTGTCGATTAGTAAAGGAATTAAAGGATAACATTTAATTAGAATTTATGATAAAGATAATACTAATATAAAATTTTACTTATTAGTTAATCAATTTTTATGGGGGCATTTTTATGAGTAAGTTTACAGAAAAATTAACAAAAGCAGAAGATACTTATACATTTGATGATTTTTTAATTAAACCAGGATTGTCTAATATAGAACCTAAAGATGTAAAATTAGATACAAAAGTATCTACAAATTATAATTTGAACATTCCTGTAGTAAGTTCAGCAATGGATACAGTTACTGAATCTGATATGGCAATTTCTCTTGCAAGACAAGGTGGTCTTGGAGTAATTCATAGAAATTTAACAATAGAACAGGAAGTTAAAGAAGTAAAAAAAGTCAAGTTTGCAAATGAATTGACAGTAAAAGATGTTATAACAATTTCCCCAGATGAAACTGTTGCCGATGCTCAGGATATAATGAATATTGAGGGTGTCAGTGGATTACCTGTAGTCAACGAAGATAATATCGTAGTTGGAATCATCAGTAGAAGGGACATTAAGCCTTTACGTGGAAAACTCATGAATCGTAAAGTTAAAGATGCAATGACTCAAAACGTTCTGACAATTGCTGAAGGTACTGATACCGATGCTGCATTAGATATTGCATATGAAAACAAAGTTGAACGTTTGCCTGTTGTTACCGAGAATAATGAACTTGTAGGAATAGTTACAATGAAGGATATCCTTGAAAGAAAAAAATTCCCAAATGCTGTTCGTGATGATAAAGGCAGATATCTGGTAGCTGCAGCTTGTGGACCTTTTGACATGGATCGTGCAATGGCATTAAGTGACGCCGGAGCAGATATCATAGCAATTGACAGTGCACATGGACATAAAACAGATATCATTGAATCAGTAAGGGAAATGAATAAAAATGTTGAATCCGATATACTTTTAGGTAACATTGCAACAGCCAAAGCTGCAGAAGACATTCTTAAAGCAGAAATAAATGGTATAAAAGTAGGTATAGGTCCTGGTTCCATATGTACCACCAGAATTGTTGCAGGTGTGGGAGTACCACAATTAAGTGCAGTATCAAATGTGGCTGATGTTGCAGCCGATTATGATGTTCCTGTTATAGCAGATGGTGGATTAAGATATTCTGGTGATGTTGCAAAAGCATTGGCTGTTGGTGCAAATGCAGTAATGGTTGGTAGTTTACTTGCAGGAACAACAGAATCTCCTGGTGAAATGACAATAAGAAATGGACGTAAATATAAACAATATAGAGGTATGGGTTCATTAGGAGCTATGACTGGTGGTGTAGGTGCAGGAAAAGACAGATATTTCCAAACATCCAGTAACATGAACTCAACAAAATTAGTACCAGAAGGTATTGAAGGAGTAGTACCATACAAAGGAGAAGCAAGTCAAATTATCTATCAATTAATGGGTGGATTAAAATCATCCATGGGTTATGTTGGTGCTTCCACTATAAAAGAAATGCATGAAAAAGCAGAATTAGTGCATATTACATCTAATGGTATGTCTGAAAGTCACCCTCATGACATAACAATAACAAATGAAAGTCCAAATTATCATCCACGTGAATAATTTGCTTTTAAGCCCCTCTCTTTTTTTTTAAATAAAAATTATCCGAACGAAGCTATTTATTAAATAAAATTTTAAAAAAAGAAGTAAAAATGATAATAAGAAAAA
>AUXO011914846.1_pt1 | contig 18409 bp, 14 predicted proteins | sample 768731 | NCBI WGS metagenome assembly AUXO01 (sample SAMN02715735, study PRJNA202380) | gut metagenome | biome: sheep rumen | host: Ovis aries | place: New Zealand: Palmerston North
AAGAAAGAACCTAAAATCATCCCCATCTTTTTTTCTTTTTTAGAAGTATAACAAATAATAAAATAAGTTATAGAAAACAAAATAAGAATTAAACTAGATAAAATAGATGCAATAGAAGAGTTATGATTCATAATAGTCATAACAAAAAAGATAAAAGAACAAACAAAAGATAGAAAAGAAATAACAATAAATATTATTTTTCCAAAAGAATGATTCTTTTCATGAATTTGTATGTCTTCATCAATCATCTTATCTAATTCATTAGAATCAATAACAGATAAAGATGTAGTATCTCCTACCTTAGTAGAAGTATTATCATTAGTAACAATTTTATTTTTGGCCATGTTATACACCCCAATCTTATATATAATATTTTACTAAAAGAAAGGATAAAAGTCTATTTAAGTGAAATAAGTTTACAGATTTCCAAAAATGATTTGACAAATAGATAAAATAAAGAGAAAAGCAAAAAAATATGATATAATCTCCTTAAGAGGATGATTTTATATGAAAGAATATTTGAAAAAAAATATAAACACCATTTTAGCAATCTTTATCATAATACAACCAATATTAGATATTATTACGGGAATATGTGTCAATAGCCTAAAAATAGATATTACGTTTGGAGTCATTATTAGAATGATATTTATGCTATGTATGGTATTCATATCAATTTTTATCTTCAAAAAGAAAAAATTATGGATTCCTTATAGTATCATGGGATTATATTTTATTTTATATATAATTGGAATGGTTTATTATAAAGATAGTTCTTTATTAACAGAAATAAAGAATTTAATGAGAACTTTTTATTTCCCAATCTTATTATTATCAATTTATTCTATAAAAGAGGAAATAAAAATAAGTAAGATGACTTTGTTTACAGTATTGTTTTTATATTTAATCTTTTTATTTATTCCAACAATATTTGGATTAGGATATAAATCTTATCAAATAACCAAAGTAGGGACATTAGGATTTTTTAATTCGGCTAATGAAATAAGTGGTATTATTTCAATTATTACTCCAATTATGTTTTTAGTATTCTTCCGTTCTAAAAAAACAATTCCAATTATGATATTAAGTATTATGTATTTAGGAGTAATTCTAATGGTTGGAACGAAAACACCTCTATTATCCCTAATAATAACTCTAGGTATAACTATGTTATATTTATGGATAAAATGGATAAAAGAGAAAAAAATAAAATACGTTTTATGTTCTGGTGGATTGGTTTTAGTAGCCTGTATCTTTTTAGTAATACTAATTCCTAAAACAAACTTTTATAAAAACATTAGAACACATCTAGATTATCTAGGATTAAATCATGTAATTGATGTATTTCAGGATAAAAAGTTAATTGATCACTTTATTTTTTCATCAAGAATAGAATTCTTAGAAAGAAAAGCATATTTGTATAAAAAAGCAAGTAATTACGAAAAAATATTTGGAATTGGTTATGTAAATAATGGAAGAGAAACAAAACTAATTGAAATGGACTATTTTGATATTTATTATAGTCATGGCTTAGTTGGATTTTTAATATTCTTTTTAATAACTCTCTCTATATTATATAAAGTACTAAATAGAGAATATGAAAAAACATATGAAAATATCATGATGATGACATCACTATTTTTAATTGTGTTTTTATCATTCTTTACAGGCCACATTATAACAGCACCTTCTGTAAGCCTATTAGTAATTGTCATGATACTATCATTTGCTAAAAGAGAAAAAAAAGACCTTTTATTCACATCCTTTAGTATGGACTTAGGAGGAATTGAAAAAGCCTTATTAAATTTAATTACTAGAATTGATTTATCAAAATATAATATAACAATCATACTAGAAGAAAAAAGAGGAATATTTCTAAAAAGTATTCCAGAAAAAGTAAAAGTAAAAGAATTAAAAGTAAGTAATTATAAGAATAAATATATTCGTAAAGCCATAAATTTTACAAGAAAATTATGCTTTAAAATATTAAATGATCATAATTATGATTTTAGTTGCTGCTACACTACATATAGTTATAGTAGTTCAAAACTAGCCTTAATGGCATCAGATAATACAGCATTCTATGTTCATAATGACTATCGTACGATTTATCCAAATGATAAAGATTTCTATCAATTCTTTGACTCAAGAGAAATAAAAAAATATAAGAAAATAATTTTTGTATCCAATGAAAATAAAGATGGGTTTATTGAAAAATACAAAGATTTAAAATCAAAATGTATAGTTATAAATAACTTTATCAACACAGAAGAAATAAAAGAACAAGCAGAAGAAAAAATAGATGTGAAAAAGGATAAAACTAAAAAATTATTCTTATATGTAGGAAGACTTGATGATGCTGCTAAAAAAATATCAAGACAGATTCAATTAGTAAAAGAAATAGAAGAGATAGAATTATGGATTGTTGGAGATGGTCCTGATAAAGAAAAATATGAAAAAGAAGTAAAAGATAATCATCTAGAGAAGAGAGTAACATTCTTTGGAAGAAAGAAGAATCCATTTCCTTATATGAAGCAAGCAGATTATGTAATTTTAACATCAGACTATGAAGGATTCCCAGTTACTTACTTAGAGGCTATTACATTAGGAAAAACAATCATCACAACATTCCCAACAAGTGATGATTATGTGGATATTAAAAAATGTGGATATGTCATTTCAAAAGAGAAAAACAAGATGGTAAAAGAAGTAAAAGAAATCATAGAGAATAAAGTAAAAAAAGAATGTGAAAAAATAGATTTAGAAAAAGTACAACAACAAAGAGAAAAGAATCTAGAACTATTATTTAATGATTAGAGACTACATTTGTAGTCTCTTTTTGTCAAAAAATATTGAAAAATTTATCAAATATGATAAAATTTAATAGGATAGGAAGTGAAGATATTGGAAAGAAAAAAGTATTATATTCCGTTGTTAATCGTAACGATTTCCTTATTTGGAATAGCAATTGCCTATGCAGCACTATCACAAAACTTAAATGTTACAGTTGCTAAAGTTACACAAAATGCACTATCTTGGGATGTAGCACTTGTTGCAGGAACGGTAAATGCAACAGTAGAAGGAACTAGTGATACTGGAAGAAGTTGTGGAACAGCAACAGTTACAGCAACATCTATTTCTGTAGCAAATACAACATTAAGTAAACCTGAAGACGGCTGTGTGTACAAATTCCAAGTAAAAAACAATGGAGGAATCAATGCAAAATTAAATTCAATCACACCAACAAAACCAACAAGCACAACATGCACAACAGCAAGTGGAGGAAATATGGTGTGCGGAAACATTACCTATAAAGTAACAACGGACGCAACAGGAAATACTTTAGTTACAACAAGTAATGCTTCCATAACGGCAGGAGCCACAAAAGATTTATATTTAGTTGTTCGCTATACAGGATCAAATGTAAATAGCACTGAAGTTTCACAAAGCTCAGCAAAATTTACATTAGTATATGGACAAGAGTAGAAAGGATTAAAACATGAGAATACAAAGTAATAATTTAAAAGCTCTATTAGTAATTGCATTAGTATTATTAGCAGGTGTTGGAATTGCTTATGCAGCATTAAGTACAACATTAACAATGACATTTGGTAATGTTACACAAAATGCCCTAACTTGGAATGTAGGATTCACAGGATCAAGTGCTACTGCAACAGAAGGTGGAACAAGTTCAACAGGAAGAGTATGTGGAGCAGCAACTATTACAGCAAATTCTGTAACAGTTGATAATACAACATTAAGTAAACCAGGAGATAGTTGTACGTATGCCCTAAAAGTAAAAAACAGTGGAACCATGCCAGCAAAATTTAATACTATAACACCAACCGCACCAACAGGAATAACTTGTCAAACGTCAAGCGGTGGAAATTTAGTATGTGGAAATATCACATATAAATTAACAAGTGATGCAGCAGGATCAAATATTATAACAACAGGAAATACAGTAGCAGTAAACACAGAACAAAATATATATCTTGTAATTATTTATAGTGGAGAAGATGTTAACGACGATGCAGTAACACAAAGTGGAGCAAAATTTACACTTAACTATATTCAAGCATAAAAAAAAATAATAAGAGAAAAGAGGATTTAAAATGGAAAATAATATAAAGAAAAATAATCATTCAACAGTAATTATTGCAGTTCTTTGTGCTGCATTATTAGGAGTTTCAATTGCCTATGCTGCAATGAGCTCAACATTTAATTTAACATTTGGTCAAGTTGCAACAAACGCATTAACATGGAATGTAGGATTTGAAGCAGGAGAAGTTAGTCCAATTGCCAAAGCAAGTTCAACTGCAACAGTATGTGGAACAGCAACAGTTACAACAAGTACTGTATCAGTAGAAAATATTACATTAAATGCATTAAATGATAAATGCGTATACAAATTAAAAGTTAAAAACACAGGTGGTGTTCCTGCAGAACTATCAACAGTTGTACCAAAAACTCCATCAGGAAGTGCATGCGACACTACAAAAACATCAGAAATGACTTGTGGAAATGTAACTTATAAATTAACAACAGATGAAGAAGGATTATCATTAATTGGATTAGGAAATACAATTGCCCAAACAAGTGGAACACTTGATTTATATCTAGTAGCAGAATTCACAGGAACAGAGCTTGAAAAAGAAGAAAGTCAAACTGCTGGAGGATTTGCAATTACATTCTCACAAAAATAAAAAAAATAAAAAGTAAAAAAAGAAAGAAGGGTGTCTAATGGAAATAAATAATAAAACAAATGAACCAGAAGAAATTGAAGAATTATTAGATGAATCTGAAAATATTTCCGAAAATGAAGAATTAGATATTAAAAATGACACTTTTCAATCAAATACAAACATAGAAGAATTAGAAAACACACAAAAAGAAGAGAATCTACAAGAATCAATAGATAATAATCAACCAGAACTATTAGAAGAGCAAGAACCGGAAAAACAAAACAAAATAAAATTAACAAAACCAAAGAAAAAGAATGATTACTATGGATTTTTACCAAGATTAACAAAGAAAATACTTCTATGTTGTATGACAATCATGATATTTGTAATATCATTAATCATTTTTCAAAAAAATAGAACAAAAGTAATTCAAGCAAATGAAAATACAAGCATTAATTATCAAGTATGCTTAAATGAAAATAAATTTTATAATACTTCTTGTTTAGAGGAAGGGTTACAATATGTAACCTCCCTAACAAAAAATATTCGCGTTGATTTTAATTATAATAAAGTATTCCAAGAAAAAACAAAAGCAAACTTTGAATATTATATTACAACAAAAATGGATGTTAAATTAGATGCCGAAAGTGGAAAAGAATTATTTAAAAAAGAAGAAAAAATACTAGACAATAAAAAAGTATCAGTAAATGGAAATGTTTTATCCTTTGTAGAATCAATTGATATTCCATTTCAAGATTATAACGATTATATAATTGATTATATGAATGAATACGCAATTATTGGAAAATCTAATCTAAAAGTTTCATTATTTATAAAAGATGAAAAAGGAGAAAGAGAAGTATCATCTCTAACAATTCCACTAAAAGAATTAACATATGGTATCACAAAGAGTGAAACATCTAATAATATGGATACTCATATTACAAAATCTTATGGAATAGTTGTAATATTATCATTCATTGTATTAACAATATCACTTGGATTTAGTATTTATAATTTATATAAATTAACAGAATTATTATCAAAATCATTTAAAAATGATTCAAAATATGATAAAAAACTAAAACAAATATTAACAACATACGATAAAGTAATTGTAACTTTAAAAGATAATAATATGTTGAAAAATAGTAATGATATCTATACCGTTACTACATTCTTAGAATTATTAGATGTACGGGATACGGTAAATAAACCAATATTATATTTTAAAGTTAATAATGTAAAATCAGAATTCTATGTTCAAGATATTGATCGTACTTATAAATATACTTTAAAAGAAGCAGACATAGATGAGTAATGGAGGAGAAAAATATGATTCGCAATAAGAAATTAATATATGGTGGAGTCATAATTTTTTCTCTTACTTTAATAACAATGTCCATTGCATTTGCTCTTTTAAGTTCCAATGTTACAATGACAGTCAATAAAACAACACAAAATGCTCTAACTTGGGATATTGGATTTGATCCTAATACCAAAAGCACAGGAAACGTTAATGCAGATTGTAGTGTAGGAGTAATAAACAAAACTACAGTTAGCAATGTTTCAGCAAAATTTTATAAAACAGACAGTAAATGCTTATATAATTTAATGCTAGTAAATAATGGAGATATAGCGGGACAAATTTCTGGCATTACAATGACCCCTCCAACAGGAATGAGTTGTACAACAAATGGAAGCACTATGACATGTGGAAATGTTAAATATACAGTAAGTTATGATCCAAATGGAGAGCAATTAGTACAAATTGGAGATATATTAGAAGCAAAAAATGGAACAACTGCAACTAAAAAGAATGTATTTTTAAATGTATATTATGAGTTAGGAGAGGGAGTAGGAAATTTTACCGCGCAGGATTTTTCCTATCAATTAAATTTTTCACAAAAATAAAAAGGAGTGGATTGTATGAAATATTCAACAAAAATAAAGTTGACTGAATGTATAATCATACTTCTTTCTTTTTTTTGTTTCTTTTATATTACCATCAATAGATATGTATATTTAGGAATCCTTCTATTAATGGCAATTATTCCTTCAGTTATATTTAAACCAGAAAAAAGAAAAGAAAGATTTCATACAGATATAACACTAATTATTATTATTTGTATTTTGTTTTATTACTTTATAACAAACTTCTTAGGATTTTTCTTTGGATTTTATTATACATCATATAGTAGATCATTCTTTGGAATTGTAACTAATATCACAACTGCATTAATCGTAATAGGATCAATTGAAGTATTAAGAGAAAACTTAATTAAAAACAATTTCTATCATAAATCAATTATCTATATAACTCCATTAATTGGAATTATGTTAGAAATGCCATCTCTTATCAATTTAAGGATGTATACATCAAGATTAGATATATTTAATGCAATATTATCATTGATTCTTCCATGTATCTTAAAACATATACTATTGTCATATATTACATATAAATCAGATAAGAAATGTAGTCTAATATATCAATTATTAATAATCATTCCAAAATATCTTTTACCAGTATTTCCAAACTTAGGAGATTTCTTTGAAATCATTGCACAAGTATTACTTCCAATCGTAACAGGATTATTTATTGCCAATGTAACAAATGTAAAAACAGAAAAAATAAAGAATAGTAGAAAATTAAAAAATAATAAGATATTGTTTACCGCATGCAATATATTTATAGCCGTAAATGTATGTATCATGTTATATCTTACAAGTAATAAATTTAGATTTTATTCTCTTGCCATTGGATCAGGTTCTATGCAAGGAACAATCAATAAAGGGGATATTGTAATTATAGATAAAAAGAAAAAAGAAATAAAAAAAGGAGATATTATTGCTTTTCAAGAGCTAGGAAAAGTTGTAGTTCATAGAGTAATAGAAGTGGAACAAGATAAAAATCACTTTCGAACTAAAGGAGATGCGAATGAAAGTGAAGATGCGTGGGTTGTAAACAACAACGATGTTGTTGGAAAAGTAGTAATGAATATAAAATGGTTAGGTTGGCCAACCGTTTCATTAAGTGAATTAATCAAAAACAGGTGATAATTTGTGAGTAAAAAGAAAATAAACATTTTATTTTCAATTGCAATTTTTGCAATTTTGTTATTTGAGTCTGTTGGATATTCTGCCTTATCCAATAATCTTTTTGTGTCTGGAAATACGGATTATTACAAGTATACGGGTGCAAATCCATGTACATATGATGGTGCCTTATCTGTTGGAGCATCCTATAATGATGGAACTTACGAATATCATTTCATGCAAGAAAAAACAGAAGATGGATGGCAAGATATTAGTGAATTTGGTTGGGGAGTGTATTATGCTTTAGACACTTCTAATGTTACTGTTTCAACAGCAACATGTAGTTCTATTAATAATTATCCAATTGTATCAACTAGTTATATGTTCTATGCTAAACAATATTTAATAGGAATAAATACAAATAATATGGATTTTACAAATGTTGAAAGAGCAAATAACATGTTTCAATACGCAGGTTTTAGTGCATCTTCATTTAATGTATCAGGAAATCTATATGCCCCAAAACTGACTGACTTATCGCAAGCCTTTTATGGTTCAGGATACAACTCAACAAATGTAAATTTTGAATTATCACACTGGAACATGAATAGTCTAAATAACTTAACAGATACCTTTGCTTTTGCAGCAGGAAAAATGGGAAGTGGTACATATAGTGATTCAAACTCAGTAACCATTAACGTAACAGGATGGGATACATCAAAAGTAACAACATTGTATCGAACCTTTGGAAGAGTGGGAATGGATTATGCAGGTGTGGTGAACATTATAGGATTAGATGATTGGGATATTAGGAATGTAGTCAATATAAATGGATTATTTCAAAGTACTGGAAGCAAAGCAAAAACGTGGAGTATAGGAGATTTATCAAATTGGAACACGGGAAATGTTACTCAAATGCAAGCAGTTTTCAATAATGCCGGAAATAATGGGTTTAATATTGGAGATATTTCCAATTGGAATACTTCTAAAGTTACAACAATGAATGGATTATTCTTTAATGCTGGATCAAAACAAACCACAGAATGGAATGTAGGAGAGATTGGTAAATGGGATGTTTCAAGTGTAAAAATATTTACTAATACTTTTACCCAAGCAGGTTTAAACTCAAGCTTTGTAAATCTTGACTTAACTAATTGGAATACACAATCCGCAACAAAAATGGATTTGATGTTTTATGCCATTCAACATGCCCAATCAACTTTTTATATTGGAGATTTATCGAATTGGAATGTTTCTAATGTAGAAAATATGACAAAAATGTTTCAAAGTGCAGGCTTTTCGGCTACTACTTGGAGTCTAGACCTAAGCAATTGGAATACCTCAAATGTAACAACAATGGATTTTATGTTTGCAGTAACAGGGAAGCCTGCTTCTAGTTGGAGTTTAAATATTTCAAATTGGGATGTTTCAAAAGTAACAACTTTTGAAAGTATGTTTCAACAAGCAGCATATAACGCCACATCAATATCTTTAAATTTAGGAAATTGGCGGCCCCAGGCTCTTACTAATTTAAAAGATACCTTTGAAGGGTTTGGTGCAGAAGCAGAAAACTGGTCGATAGGAAATATAAGCAATTGGAATGTTACAAATGTAACAGACATGACAGAAACTTTTAGTGAAGCGGGAATTAATTCAACTACAGTAACCCTAGACTTATCAGGATGGAGGCCCCAAAGTGCCACAACAATGAATGCAACGTTTTCCTACTTTGGAAATGAAGCAATGACATGGGAAATAGGAGATTTATCAAATTGGACAACATCTGCCGTGAAAGATACGAAAGAAATGTTCTCATATGCTGGCCAAAATGCAGATAACTTTAATATTGGAGATATTGGGAAATGGGATACTTCAAATATACAAAGCATGGATGATATGTTTAGTTTCGCAGGAGAACAAGCAGATACAGTGTATTTGGGAGATTTGTCAAGTTGGAATGTAGGAAATGTTGAATCAATGTATCAAATGTTTAAAAATTTTGGATATAAAGCAACGACCTGGTCAATTGGCTCATTAGATAACTGGAATGTAAAAAAAGTAAAAAGTTTTGATAGTATGTTTTATGGTGCAGGATTCACGACCGAAGAAGAATGGAATATTGGAAATCTTAATAATTGGCAAACACTGGCCGCAACATCGATGAGTAACATGTTTCGAGAAAGTGGTTTTAATGCAAATACATGGAATGTAGGAGATTTATCCGGATGGAATACATCCAAAGTAACAAACATGACATACCTATTCTTAAATACAGGGAGTAGTGCTTCAACATTTAATATAGGAAATATTGGAAATTGGAATGTTGAAAAAGCTACTAGCTTTGCAAATATGTTTGCTAATGCAGGACATAGTGCAACAACTTGGTATATAGGAGATTTATCCGGATGGAACACAACTGCTGTAACAAGTATGGAACATATGTTTAACAATGCTGGTTCATCAGCAAATTCATTTAACATAGGAAATATTGGCAGTTGGACGACTGCAAAAGTTACAAAAATGAACTCTATGTTTTCTGAAACAGGTACAAAAAGTAATAACACTGAATGGTATATTGGAGATTTATCTAACTGGGATACTGGAAATGTTACAACAATGGAAAGAATGTTCTCAAATGCTGCACAATATTCACAAGAAAACAATTGGAGTATAGGAGACTTGTCAAATTGGAACACAGAAAACGTTACAAATATGGCTTATATGTTTTATAATTGTGCAGGTAATTCATTAACATTTAATATAGGAAATATTGGAAAATGGAATATAGTAAAATTAGAAACGATAGAAGATATGTTTTATTATACGGCACGAAATGCAACAACTTGGTATATAGGAGATTTATCAGGCTGGAACACATCAGCAATTACAAAGATTGCTCACGCATTTCATGGTGCAGGAGGAGCCGACACAACCTTTAATTTAGGAAATTTACAAAATTGGGATGTAAGTCACGTTACAAATTTCTACTATTTATTTGGAGATTCAGGAAAAAAAGCAACAGTGTGGTCTATTGGAGACATATCCAGCTGGAATATGTCAGGAGCAACCTCATTAGGATGTATGTTTACAGGAGCAGCAAGTAGTGCTCTAAATTGGAGCTTAGGCGATATTAGTAAATGGGATGTATCAAACGTTACTAGTTTTGCATCAATGTTCAAAGGAGCAGGAAATGCAACAGCCAGTTTTAATCTTACGGATTTTGGAAAATGGGATATGTCAAGTGCTAATAATTTGAGTTACATGTTTAGCAATACAGGAAATGCTGCGACTACTTGGAGCATAGGAGATATCTCCAGATGGACTTTAACAAATGTAACAAATTTATCTTATATGTTTCACAATGCTGCACAAGGAGTTACAACAAATGGAATCAATCTAGGAGATATCTCCGGATGGAATCTATCGAGCGCTACAGATTTAAGATATATGTTTTATTGTTTTGGATTGAATTCTTCCTCTATTTCATTTGGAAATCTATCAAACTGGAATGTATCAAAAGTAAAATATTTTCAGTACATGTTTTACAAACTGGGATATAACTGTACTTCAATAAACATTGGAGACTTATCAGGATGGAATGTAACGCAAGCAACAAACATGTCTTATATGTTTGCCTATTTAGGATATAATGCAAGCACATTATCAATAGGAAATTTATCAAATTGGAACACAGCAAAAGTAACTAATATGACAGAGATGTTTTACTACACAGGATATAATGCTGCACCATTTAGTATTGGAACACTTAAAGTATATGCAACCAACATTAAATCAATGTTTTATAATGCAGTAGGAATTAGTTGCACAATGAATTTATATAAAAATCCAACAACTTACTCAAATACGTTTTACAATGCTGCAACTAAAACAGGAGCATCCATAACAGTAAATTATACAAGTGCAGTAACAGCAATTGATAATGTAATCGCAACAAAATCATCCTCATCGAATGTTACAAAAGGTTCATTAATTACTACATAAAAAAAGGGTTTCAAATGAAACCCTTTTAACATTCATAAGAATCAATACAAATTGTAAATTGATCTCCATTATTATATTGAATATGCTCTCGATCAGTATATGTAAATACACGAATTAGTATTTTAGAATCAATTAATCCTCCTTTATTTCCACCTAATAACTGAATAGAAGAAAATAAACTTTTATCATTAAAATTATCTTGATTTAGAAAAAACTCTTCTTTATGATTTCGATTTTGATAATCATCAAATATTCTGATCTCTAAATAATCTTGATTCAAGAAATTACTTATATCAAAAATATCATATGAAATATCTCCTAAATCACTTGTATGATACTGAATACGAAATCCAATCTTAAAAGAAGATTTATCTTGATACTTTAACCATTTATCATAAAAAGAATAAGAAAAATCATCTTTTAAAGAAACCTCTTCCTGATCAGAAAAATAGATATAATATCTACCTAAACTATTATTAGTAATATCTTTTTTTGAAACAGAATGAACCATTTTTAATGAATTCTTTTTTTTCTGATAAAAATGAATAGGAATATTAAGACTATGATTATCATTCTTTTCAGAATCATCAATAACAGTCTCATTAGGATCATTCTTTTCTTCCATTATAATTTTTTTATCACGACCACAACCACATATTAAAAACATGATTATGAATAAAACAAAATATTTTTTCATAACACACCTCTATCATAATAATTATAATATAAAAACTCTATTTTTACAAAAAGATTAAAATATATGATAAAATAAAAATATGAGGTGATAAGATGCCAAAATTCAGTATCATAATCCCAGTATATAATGTAGAAGAATATATAAAAGATTGTCTAGAAAGTGTTGCAAGACAAACCTTTAAAGATTATGAAGTAATCGTTGTAAATGACGGAACAAAAGATAATAGTATGGAAATTGTAAAAAATTACAAAGTAAAAATTATTAATCAAGAAAACCAAGGGTTAAGTGTTGCTAGAAATAATGGAGTAAAAAAAGCAAGAGGAGAGTATATTTTATTTTTAGATAGTGATGATACAATAGAAGAAGAATTATTAGAAAAATTAAACAAATCAACAAAAGATAATCCAGATTTGATACGTTTTCAAATACAAGAAACTTATTCTAATCAAGAGCCTAAAAAATGGCAAGAAGAAGGATTTGATACATGTAATGGAGAGAAAGCCTTTGAAAAAATATGTAAGTACCATTTTGTAGAAAATGCTTGGTGTTATGCAATAAAAAAAAGTTATTACGAAGAAAATCATTTTGAATTTGCCAAAGGAAAAATTCATGAAGATTTTGGATTAATTCCACTAGTCATTATAAAAGCTAAAAAAGTAAAATCAATATCCTATATTGGATACAATTACCGACAAAGAGAAAATAGTATTATGAGCACAAACAATTATGAGAAAACAAAAAAGAAAGTAGAGGACTTTTATAATCATTATCTATTTTTAAGAAATGAAATAAAAAAGACAAATTTAGATTTAAAATATTTTATGAGTTTTATTTCTAATTCATTAATCATAAAGATAACAGAATTAAACAAAGAAGATTATAAAGAATATAAAAGCCTATTAAGAAAAGAAAAAGTATTTGATTATTTACTAACAGATACAGCATCCAGAAAAATTAAAAAAATACTGGTTAAAATCAGTCCAAAATTAGTATATAGAAATAGATAGGAGTATACAGTATGTCAAAGAAAATATCATTGATAATACCATGCTATAATGAGGAAGAAGCCATTCCAATCTTTTACGAAGAAATGAAAAAAGTCATGGAAAAAATGCCTCATCAAGAATTTGAATTAATTTTTATAGATGATGGATCAAAAGATAATACTTTAAAAATTATAAGAGATTACTCTAAAGAAGATAAAAGAGTAAGATACATATCCTTTTCTAAAAATTATGGAAAAGAAGCAGGAATGTTTGCAGGATTAAATGCTGTAACGGGTGATTATGCTGCAATACTTGATGTCGACTTACAGGATCCACCTGAAAAAATAATCGAAATGTATGAGATTTTAGAGAAAGAAGATTATGACTGCGTGGCATTATATACCGATTCTCATAAAGATTATAATTTGATAAGAAGATCTCTAACAAATACTTGGTATAAATTAATCGATAAAATATCTGATTCAAAGCAAATGCCAGGTGCAAGAGATTTTAGATTAATGAAAAGAAAAATGGTAGATGCAATTTTATCATTAAAGGAGTATAATCGATATACAAAAGGTATTTATGGTTATATTGGATTTAAAACAAAATGGATATCCTATCAAGCACCAAAAAGAAGTGCTGGAACATCAAAATTCAATTTAAGAAAATTAATAAAATATGCAGTAGAAGGAGTAGCATCATCCTCAACAACACCACTGATTATGTCAGCATATGTTGGAATGTTCTTTTGCTTAGTATCGTTCCTAGCAATTATATTTATCATATTAAAAACAATTATTTGGGGAGATCCTGCAACAGGATGGCCATCTATGGCATGTATTATTATTTTTGTCGGTGGAATTCAACTATTCTTCTTGGGAATCATTGGATTATATCTTTCAAAAATATATTTAGAAGTAAAACAACGCCCAGTATACATTATAAAAGAAACAGAAAAAGAACAATAAGAAAGAAGGATAACATGAAAAATTATATAAAACTAATACGTGCAAAACACTGGTTAAAAAATGGATTAATTTTTTTACCAATATTTTTTAGCCTAAATATGTTAAATACTACTTATTTAGAAAAAGGAATCATTGGTTTTTTCATATTCTCATTTATATCAAGTATTGTCTATGTAATAAATGATATGAAAGATATTGAAAAAGATAAACTACATCCCATTAAAAAGAATAGACCACTTGCTAGTGGAAAAGTAAAAGTAACAGAAGCAAAAATAATAATTGGTCTATTATGTATTTTTGCAGTTTCACTAATGAGTCTATTATATATAAAAGAGAATAATACCTTTATTTTTATCATTCCATTCTGTTATTTATTTTTAAATATTTTATATAGTAATGGATTAAAAAATGTACCAATTATTGATGTAGTGATATTAGTATCAGGATTTGTATTCCGTGTAATGTATGGAGGAGTAATCGTTAATGTAGAAGTATCAAAATACTTATACTTAATGATTATCTTTGGATCATTCTATTTAGGATTTGGAAAAAGACGGAATGAAATGATGAAAAATGGAGAAAAAAGCAGAAAAGTACTAGAACGATACAACGAAAGTTTCCTAGATAAAAACATGTATGTATCTCTTGCTCTTGCTGTTGTATCTTATACATTATGGTGTGTAGATCCAACTACAATATCAAGAATAGGAAATGATTATTTATTCTGGACAATTCCATTATTAATGATTATATTACAACTATATAGTCTAGATATAGAAGGAAACTCTCATGGGGATCCAATTGAAGTATTACTAGGAGATAAAAAATTATTAATAACAGCAATTATTTATGTAATTGTAATGGGAGGAATTCTTTATCTATGATAAATGCCTATGACTTTGATGAAACCATATATGATGGAGACTCATCCATTGACTTTTACTTTTTTTGCCTTAAAAAAAATAAAAAAGTATTATTAGATATTCCATCTCAAATAAAAGGAGTTCTTTTATATAAATTAAAAAAAATTGATAAAACAGCAATGAAAGAACATATTTTTTCCTTTTTAAAAAGAATGAACTCGGTAGATGATTTAATTGATGAGTTTTGGAATATAAAAATAATAAATATAAAAGAATGGTATAAAAAACAACAAAAATCAAGTGATGTTATTATTTCTGCATCACCAGAATTCTTATTAAAACCGTTAGAAAAAAAATTAAATGTAAAAATAATTGCATCAATTGTTGACAAAAAAACAGGAAAATTTATATCAAAAAACTGTCATGATTATGAAAAAATAAAGAGGTATGAAGAACAGTATCCTAATCAAAAAATAAAAAACTTTTATTCTGACTCTATTTCTGCAGATTACCCAATGTTTCATTATGCACAAAATGCTTATTTAGTGAAAAAAAATGAAATTATAAAATTAGATAAGAATAAAATAAAAAAATAGAAAGAAGGTTTATTATGCAACAAAAAATGAAAAAATGGAATCAAGCCTTAAACAAACTAATAACCAAAAAAAATGTTCTAATAATTACAATTCTAATAACAATACTTTTATTAGTACCTGTATTATGGGTATCTTTTTATACCGTTCCATCTGCAGATGATTTTAGTTATGGAAAAGAGACCATGAACGTTTTACAAACAGAAGGAATAGGGAAGGTAGTTACGGGATCATTCAAAACGTTAAATGAATTCTATCATACATGGCAAGGAACTTATTCTGCAATTATTCTATTCAGCCTAAACCCTGGAATATTAGGAAAAAATGCTTACTTTTTAACTACTTTCTTAGTATTAGGAATCTTCTTTTTAAGTCTTGCTTATTTATTAAAACAACTACTAATAAAAGCACTAAAACTAGATAAAAAATCTTATTGGATTGTATTATTATTATTTTTCTTATTATGTATGGAAACACTAGTAGATAAAACACAAGGTCTATATTGGTGGAATGGAGCAAGTTATTATATTATATTCTTCTCTTTAGAATTATTAGAATTTGCTTTATTAATAAAACAATATTGGTTAAAAGAAAAGACAAAAACAAATACGATAATTCTTCTTTTATTAATAGGAATCATTGGAGGAGGAAACTTCATTATTGCCCTTCAACAAGTAATAATTCTATTCTTCTTAAATATCTATTTACTAATCATAAAGAAAGATAAGTCTGCACTTCCATATCTAGCAATTTCTATTCTAGGTCTAGGAATCAGTGCAACAGCACCAGGAAATAAATTTAGACAAAAAAATGTAACAGGAATGAATCCTGTTAAAGCAATTATTTTATCATTCTATTTCTGTCTAAAATTTATGACAGAATGGACAAATGCAATTAATATAATTGTAATATTAATAATAGGATATTTATTATATCCAACTTATAAAAAGGTAGAGAAAAAGTATTCTTATCCATTAATAGTAGTTTTATTTATGTATTGTATATTATCCGCAGAATTTACTCCAACACTATATTCTATGTCATCAACAGGAGAAGGAAGATTACTAAATATTATATATTTTAGTTACTTATTCTTTATGGTTATATCTTTATACTACATCGTAGGATACTTTAGAAATGTTCTAAAGACAAATAAAATTACTACAAAAAATGCAGCAGAATTAGGAAATAAATATATCAAAGATAATTCCTTTCTATTATTAGGAACGGTATTAATGGTATTAGGACTGGCTCTATATTATGGAAGAGAGGATTTAACATCTTATCAAACACTTGCTTTACTTAGAACGAATGAACATAAAACTTATCAAAAAGAGTGGTTAGAAAGATATAAGGTTTTAGAAGATGATTCCATAAAAGATGTAACATTTAAACCATTAACATATTATCCATATCCAATCTATTATTGTGACTTTTCAGAGGATAGAGATAATTGGTTAAATGAACCAGCAACCATAATTTACCATAAGAACTATATTGAAATAGAGGGAAAGGAAGATAAAAATGGAAAACATAAAAAGAAGAATCATTAAACTACTTCCACAGAAAAAAGAGACAAAATTATTTCTTTTTTCCTTTTTATTTTTAGTCTTCACAACCATCCTATTAACATACAATTATGAAGTAGATCACAATTATAATTTATTATTTGATTCTGATACAGCCAGAGTAATAGGAGATGCAACAGAAATAGGTGCAGAACACTATCGATTAAGTGTTCATCCTTTATTTGTATTAATGACTCAACCAGTGGTATTCTTAATAAAAGGAATTGTACTAAATAAAGCAATTGCTATTTCTTTATTATCAGCCCTTGTATCTGCATTATCAGTATTATATCTTTATCGAATCCTAGAACACATCAATAAAGGAAAAAAAGAAAATATTATCATATCTCTTCTATATTTATTTTCTTTTTCCAATATCATTTTTACATCAGGAATTGAAACCTATAATTTTGCAGCATTATTTTTAATTATGATGTGGTATTACTATGTACAAAAACAAGATAAATATGATATTTTTTCCTATATTATTTTAATAATATTAGGAATATTATCATTTGCATTTACTCTAACAAATTGTATTATCTTTTTAATACTATTATTCTTATTATGGATAACAAAAAAAATAAAAACAAAAAATATTATCATAATTGGAATTGCAACACTAATGGGAGTAGTATTCTTAAATGTAACTCAAAAAGTAATCTGGAATAATACTCCACTAATATGGAAAACAAATGTAGCAGGGGAGCAAAAAAGCTTTTCAGAAAAACAATTATCAATCCGTAACATTAAAAATGTAGTAACAGATGATTATTTCAATTCTATGATTGGAAGCAATATCAGAATGGGAATTAACTATGGAACAGATTATAATGGACAAAATTATATTATTAATTTTCAAAATCAAAATCTAATAAACATCATTATACTAACTATTTTCTATATCATTACAATAGGAATGGTTATTAGAAACTTTCAAAAACAAAAATATCTAAATATAGGATTATTACTATCACTTGGCTTTAATACAGCACTACATTTATT
>AUXO011855912.1_pt1 | contig 18405 bp, 14 predicted proteins | sample 768731 | NCBI WGS metagenome assembly AUXO01 (sample SAMN02715735, study PRJNA202380) | gut metagenome | biome: sheep rumen | host: Ovis aries | place: New Zealand: Palmerston North
GGCACATGTAGCGTCAAAATGCTGAGGCTTGACTGCAAGAAGAACATAATCGCAGCAAGAGACTGCTTCGCTGCCGGAAGAAGCAACATTTATACCAAACTCTTCCCTGCACGCTTCAAGAGCAGAGCTTACAACATCAAAACAATAGATATCCTGAGGAGCGATAATGCCGCCCCTGATAAAGCCGCCCATCAAAGCCCTGCCCATATTACCGGTGCCAATAACTGCTAATCTCATTGCAAGTCTCCTAATATAATTAATAAATAAACGAAGTAAGTTTAACATTACACTTGACAGAGTGCAAACCAACGAATAAAATAACTCGGTGACCTTAGGGGTATAGTTTAATGGTAAAACTGCGGTCTCCAAAACCGTTGATGTGGGTTCGATTCCTACTACCCCTGCCATTTTTAAACCGTCTGACATATGCCAGACGGTTTATTTGTTTTTTGGTAGCTTCTCAAAAATGAAATCTAATTGTAATCTCAAGCAGTCTTTATCTGGTCATCTTTGAGTGTTGATGAGTGCACTATGTCGAGACCAAAGAAAGGTGTGCCGTCTTCTGCCTGATTGTAGACGATCCTGTATGCATAGTCGTCTTTGACGATAAAGAGTCCGGATGTATCAAATACCGATAATGCACCGTTTGACAGGTTTAAAGCTTCATCAGTCGTCATGCCGGGATATACGACCTGGAAGAAACTTGCAAAATAGTAAGTGAGGAAAGTAAAGTTCTCCACTCCGTTGCCGTACTGGGCATAGGCTCTTAATGCAACGAGCTCCCCGTCAACCTTCCTGGAAGAACCGATGAGACTTGTGCCGTAACCTGAATTAATAAGGCAGGTAAAGTAGTCCAGATCCTTCTTGGCTCCATCGTCAGGCACAAAATATTCCGGCTGATCCATGGTAGTACCTATCTTGGATAGCAGATTTACATAGATATCGGTATTGGTATATTCCTGATAGAACTCATCGTATGTCATACCCAGGGAATGATTCCTGGCATAAGGCAGGATAAAGTAGATTATTGCTCCGAACAGGAACATAACTGCAAGTATCAAACATACAAGGATAACCGGATCCCTTCTTATCTTGCCGAAGAAAGTAGTGGGGACTTCTTCCGGGACATCCTTCTTTTTTGATTCTTTGATCTTCTTTACTCTCTTGGATCTGGGAGAGCTTAAAGCCTCCAGAGCTCTTTGGTATTCTTCATCTGATACTATCGGATCAGCTTCATTAAACTGTTGTTTGTTGTCTTGTTCAGCCATATTGTTCCCTCACTTTCCGAGAGTATATTATAATACAAAATGTCCGGAGGTGAAGAACATGGCTCATATAGTTATCTCAGGTGGTTCAAGAGGCATAGGCAAAGCCTGCGCTCTCCTTTTCAATAGCAAAGGCTATGACGTAACGGTCCTGAGCAGAAAGGACCCTGAATATGACCTTGGAAGGATCAGGCATATTAAGTGCGATGTATCTTCGATGCAAAGCTGCAAAGATGCGATGAGCCTTATAGATGAACCTATCGATATCCTGCTGTCTAATGCGGGGATCTCACTAAGCGGACTGATTACGGACTTTGACGAAGAAGAATACAGGAGAGTCATGGATACAAATTTCGGCGGCCTTTATAATCTTACCCGCCTGATAGTGCCTCAGATGGTCTCAAGAAAGAAGGGTTCGATTATCGCCATATCCTCAATGTGGGGACAGACCGGGGCTTCCTGCGAAGCCCTGTATTCAGCAAGCAAAGGCGCCATCGACAGCTATATCAAAGCCCTTGCCAAAGAGCTTGGTCCTTCAGGGATAAGAGTCAATGCCATATCTCCCGGAGTCGTTATGACCGACATGATGTCCTGTTATTCAGAAGAGGATATCGCCTGTCTCAAAGATGAGACTCCCCTCCAAAGACTGGGCAATGCAGACGACATTGCAAAGGCATGTCTGTTTGTAGCTTCTGACGATGCTTCCTTTGTAACAGGGCAGATAATAGGCGTTAACGGCGGTATGCTGATTTGAAATAGAAGTTAAATTCAGTTACAATATTATAATTGTTTAATTATTTTTGATTAGGGGGATATATCAATGGTCAAGAACAACTATTCCAAAATCACTCCGGAGATCGAAAAGCTTGCTGAAGTATGCAAGAGCAATACTATTGAATCAGAGCTTTACACTAAATATGACGTTAAACGCGGGTTAAGAGATATTAACGGTAAGGGCGTTCTTACCGGACTTACAAGGATATCAGAGATCAATGCCAGCAAGATAGTAGACGGTCAGTCCGTTCCCTGCGAGGGCGAACTGTTCTATCGCGGGATCAATGTCAAAGAACTTATCGCAGGACAGGGCGATAAGATGCACTGGGGATTTGAGGAGGCCACTTACCTGCTCTTATTCGGCAAGCTCCCTACTACTGCTGAGCTTGATGAATTCAAGCATATCCTTGCAGACGCAAGATCCAAGATGCCTAAGAACTTCTTCAGAGATGTAATAATGCAGAAGCCTTCATCGGATCTTATGAACAATATAGCAAGAGGCGTACTTAATCTCTATGCTTACGATGCCCAGCCCATGGACATATCTATTCCCAATGTATTAAGGCAGTCTTTGGAGCTTATATCCATATTCCCTCTCCTTGCGGTACACAGCTATTCAGCTATGCAGTACTACATTGACAAGGAATCTCTTGTGGTACACCGCCCGAGGCCGGAACTTTCTACAGCTGAGAATTTCCTCTATATGTTAAGGCCTGATAACAAATATACCGAGCTTGAGGCAAAGATCCTGGATATAGCTCTTATCCTCCACGCAGAGCACGGCGGCGGTAACAACTCAACATTTACTACACATGTAGTTACAAGCTCCGGCACAGATACATATTCTGCGATAGCAGCAGCGCTCTGTTCCCTCAAGGGTCCTAAGCACGGCGGCGCCAATATCCAGGTAGTCAACATGTTCAAGGAATTAGAGAAGAATATCTCTGACTGGGAAGATGACGATGAGATATTAAGATACTTAGAGAAGATCCTGCATAAGGAAGCATACGACAGATCCGGTGTTATCTATGGTATGGGGCATGCTGTTTATTCCATTTCAGACCCAAGAGCCCAGGTATTCAAGGGCTATGTAAGGAGCCTGTCCAAAGAGAAAAACAGGATCAAGGAATATGAATTCTATGAGAGAGTCGAGAAACTCGCAGCAGAGCTTATCGCAGCAGAGAGACATATCTATAAGGGCGTATCCGCCAATATAGACTTCTACAGCGGTTTTGTATATTCTATGTTGGGCATACCTAAGGAGCTCTACACTCCTCTCTTTGCTATCGCAAGGATCTCAGGCTGGTCTGCTCACAGGCTTGAAGAGCTTAACGGCCGCGGCAAGATCATCAGACCTGCTTATAAGAGTGTTCAGGAGAGACAGACATATCTGCCCTTCGAGGACCGCAAATAAATATTTGGAGTTTGTTTTATGTTAGATTACCTTGTAGCCTTCCTCTTCGGTATTGTTGAAGGCATAACTGAATGGCTTCCTGTATCTTCTACAGGACACATGATACTTCTTAACGAATTCTTTAAGCTCAATGTATCTGAGGAATTCTACAGCCTGTATCTGGTAGTTATCCAGCTGGGCGCCATCCTTGCAGTAGTGCTTATCTTCTGGCTGGACATATGGCCCTTCGGCACCAAACACAATAAGCATCCGTTGTCTAACGAGGGATTCGGAAGGTATATAAAGAAAGATAAGTTCATCATGTGGTTTAAGATCATCGTAGCCTGCATACCTGCAGCAATAATAGGCGTTCTGTTAGATGACTGGCTTGATGAGCATTTCTATAACTATGTGGTAGTTGCAATAGCTCTTATCGTCTTCGGTATAGCTTTTATTGTCGTTGAGCGCCTTGCCAGGAAGAAAGAATTCAGAGTTAATACAGTATCTGAGATCTCATGGCTCGACTCTCTGCTCATAGGTGTATTCCAGCTCCTGGCAGCTATCTTCCCCGGTACATCAAGATCAGGTTCGACGATCGTCGGCTCCATCGGTATCGGCATAAAAAGAGAGGCTGCAGCCAGATTTACATTCTACCTTGCCATTCCTGTAATGTTTGGAGCAAGCCTTCTTAAGATATTAAAGTTTGAAGGAGACGTATCAGCCCACGAGATCGGACTCCTTGCAGTAGGTATGGTCACTGCATTCATAGTAAGCATAGCAGTCATCAAAGGCCTTCTCGCATACATAAGAAAGCATGACTTTACCGTATTTGGCTACTACAGGATCATACTGGGCATCATAGTCCTGATCTGCGGCGCTACCGGTGTTATCGGCAAGTGATCAAAGCTGACTTATCATCCTGTTATAAGCACAGATGACAGCTCTTACCGATGACTTGGTAACAGAGCTTGAAACACCGGCACCCACGTAGGTCTTCTTATTGTCACCATTTACGATCTCGATAAATGTGATAGCAGCTGAATCGGAACCGCTCTTCATGGCGTGCTCTGAATAATTGCCGATATGGAATTCAATTCCGGTATATCTCTTAAAGGCATCAGTAAAGGCATCGAGAAGACCGTTACCCTTGCCGCTGATCTTAACCTCTTCACCATTATGTGTGATTATGGCATTAACAGCAGACTCCTGCTCGCTGTTTTGCGTCTCGGAAAAAGTCTTAAGACCGTATGGCTCCAATACATTTATGAACTTATCGTCAAAGAGATCGAATACCTGCTGCGGCAAGAGCTCGACTTCTGCGCCGTTCTCCTCTGCTGCTGCCTTAACATAGGGCAGGAAGTCCTTCTGGAAGCTCCTGGGGAGCTGAACGCCAAAGTATGTATCCATAACATAGGCGATACCACCGCGGCCGGACTGGGAATTGATCCTGATTATAGGCTCGTAGTCTCTGCCCACATCCGAGGGATCGATAGGAAGATAAGGAACGGCCCAGATGTTGCTGTTACTTTCTTCCATAGCTTTGCGGCCTTTGTTTATCGCATCCTGATGAGATCCGGAGAAAGCCGTAAATACCAGTTTGCCTGACCAGGGCTGGCGCGGCCCGACCTTCATGCCTGTGCATTCCTCGTAGATATCGATAGTTTTATTCATGTCGGTAAAATCCAGTTTTGGATCCACACCTGTCATCATCAGATTGATGGCCAGCGTTACTATGTCCACATTTCCGGTCCTCTCCCCGTTGCCAAAGAGTGTTCCCTCTACCCTGTCTGCACCTGCCATAAGACCGAACTCGGAAGTCGCAACAGCAGTTCCTCTGTCGTTATGTGTATGCAGGGATACTATGATAGAATCCCTGTATCTTGTATTACGGCAGAAATACTCCACCTGATCCGCATACACATTGGCAGTCTGGTATTCAACAGTCTCCGGCAGATTGATTATCGCCTTGTTATCAGGCGCAGGCTTCCAGCAGTCAAGGACAGCGTCGCAGATCTTAACTGCAAAATCAGGCTCGGTAGATGAGAATGATTCAGGAGAATACTCTAAGATAAACTCCGTACCACTGTTATCGTTATCGATATATTCCTTTATCATCTTTGCTCCGGATACGGCAAGATCGATGCATTCATCCTGACCAAAGCCGAAAACAACTTCTCTTTGGAGGGTGCTTGTGGAATTATAGAGATGTATGATCACCTTGGCTGCTCCCTTAACAGCTTCCATAGTCTTCTCGATAATGTGACTCCTGGACTGGGTCAGCACCTGGATCGCAACATCAGAAGGGATAAGGTCATTATCTATCAGGTATCTGCAGAAGTTGTAGTCAGTCTCGGACGCAGCGGGGAAACCGATCTCGATCTCCTTGAATCCGGTCTCGCAGAGAAACTTAAAGAATTCCACCTTCTGCTCTAAGTCCATAGGAACCTCGAGAGCCTGATTACCGTCTCTCAGATCTACAGAGCACCATACCGGTGCCTTGGTTATCCTGTTGGAAGGCCAGGACCTGGTATCCAGATCGACCACCGGCAGAGCCTTATATCTGCTGTAATTCATTGATCTCATAGAATTACCTCCATATTCCGACAAAAATACCCCGTCGCCGTATTAGAGACGAAGGGGCATTCGCGGTACCACTCTAATTCACCATAAGGTGCACTCTATGGATACGGGATCAGGTCCGATATCCTGCCTTTGTAACGTAAGGCCTACGTTCAGATCTAATAAAGACTATCGTTCAATCTGAAAGCTCAGAGGTGAGTTCATCCGATTTCCTGTTCCCGGCTCGCACCTTATCCGGTTCTCTGCTAACAGGTCCTGAGGATTACTATTCCCCTTCAACGCATTTATTATTTGTTTTTGTCATTGTAACAGACAAAACACCTTTGTCAAACTTTATCAGGAAACATCCTTATTCAAATACTATAAACTATTTACCAGGTCTCTGAACATATCGCCCCTGTGCTCAAAATGCCTAAAGTGATCGTAGGATGTACCGATAGAAGACATGATGACGATCTCCCCCGGCTTTGCAAGTTCTCTGGCCTTGCTGATCGCTTCCTTATAAGCATTAACGACATTGTCACGGGTCTTGGGGAATTCATATATGTCATTGGGATCGTCAGGGATCCTGATTATCTCATAAGTCCTTCCCTGAGCTTCTTTGGCAATGATATCTTCTACAAGATCACCATTGGAGCCATAGATGATTATCCTGTCGCAGACCTTAAGGATGGCATCGCCAAGCTTAGAATAAAGACATTTCTTATCAGCGCCGCCGCAGATGAGAACACCCTTCTCCCCACGGTCTGCAAGAGCATTCATGGTATTGAGGGATCTGTTGGGCGAAGTATCGATGGAGGAGTTATACCACCTTACTCCGTCAAGCTCTCTTATAAATTCGATCCTGTGGGGCACACCCTTGAAATTCTCTGCCACATATTTGATATCTTCGGGCTTAACATATTCAATGGTAGCGCAAATTGCTGCAAGGAAATTCTCCACATTATGGTTCCCTGGGATAAAGATGTCCTTCTTATCGCAGATCTGTGTCTTAACTCCGTTTGCTTCGTATATAAGCTTGCCGTCTTCAAGATAAGCTACAGGATAAAGAGGGCTCTCAGGTCTTAGAACGTTCTTCTTATCGATGGAGAAGAACTTGACCGTGCCTCTGGCAATATCCTTCATCTCATAGGTTAAGTCACATCCTGCATTTAATACTACCTTGCCGCAGGGACCCTGGTTCCTGAAGCTGTTGACCTTGCTCTGGATGTATTCGTCGTAGTCCTTGTGGAAATCCAGATGGTTAGGAGTTATGTTCGTTACTATAACAACATCCGAGGGTACTGATATGCTCATGAGTTGGAAGGAAGACAGCTCTAATACCACCTTGTCTTCAGGCTGCATCTCCCCTACTCTGTCAAGAAGCGGAGTTCCGATGTTGCCGCCGACATAGACCTTGTATCCGGCCTGCTTTAATATCTCTGAAGTAAGAGTAGTCGTAGTCGTCTTGCCGTCTGAACCTGTTATGGAGAATATCTCGCAGGGACAAAGATCCATAAACAGCTCCATCTCAGTCGTGATTATGGAACCTCTTGCCTTACAGGAAGAAAGCTCAGGCAGCTCAAGTCTCATCTTGGGCGTCTTAAATACGATATCAAAGAATGTATCTCTTAAGGCATCAAGGTATCCTTCGCCCAGAGACCAGGATACATTGCCGCTGCAAGCTTCGCTTAGCTCAGCTACAGTGCCTGACATTACAGGATCGTCTATGGGGAGCTTATCGAAGGCCGTAACCTTGCAGCCCATGCCGGCAAGCCACTTTATAAGAGGCTTATTGGATATACCTACACCTATGACCGCAGCTTTGCGGCCGTTAATAAATGATCTGAATTCTTCAAGCTTAACGTTCATCTTAGTCACCTTATTTCTTAAGATATATATGAAGCATAGAGTTTGGAATAGAAACCACCCTTCTTAACAAGGGTTTTGTGGTCACCTATCTCCCTTACCTCGCCATCAATAAGTACAACTATCTTATCACAACCGGTAATTGTAGAAAGTCTGTGAGCGATAATTATTCCCGTTCTTCCGTTAAGAAGCTCTGATACGGCTTCCTGGATCTTCTTCTCTGTTACGACATCCACCGATGATGTGGCTTCATCCAGGACCATTATCGCAGGATCAGCTGCCATGGCTCTCGTAATGGTGAGGAGCTGTTTTTGTCCTTCGGAGATATCGTCTCTTGAATTATCCACTATCTCACCATAGGCCCCGGGGAGCTTCCTTATAAAGGAATCGCTGCCGCTCTTTTTGGCAGAAGCTATGGCGAGCTCGTCCGGCATCTCTTCGTCTGCAAACTTTATGTTATCCATGATGGAGCCGTTATAAAGCCAGGCATCTTGAGTTACGAATCCTATATATTCCCTAAGCCTTGATCTCGGGATGTCCTTAATAGATCTGCCGCCTACCAGGATATCGCCTGAATCAGGTTCATAGTATTTCATAAGAAGATTAATGAGCGTGGTCTTGCCGCATCCGGTGGGACCTACTATCGCATAAGACTCACCTGCACCGATCTTAAAGGAAACATTCTTAAGGACAGGCCTGCCCGGTACATAAGAGAAGCTAACATCCTTAAACTCAATATCTATCTTGGAGGTTTTGGTATAACCGTATTCTTCGGCACCGGATTCATCTCTTATCTCATCCTCATCCAGGAATTCAGCGATCCTGGACATGCAGGCAAAAGAGTCAGACAGCTCAGTATAGACCGCAGACAAGTCATTAAAGGGTTTCATGAAACGGCTTGCATATGCAAGAAGCGAAGACAGGGCACCAATGGTAACTGTCCCGCCGATCCCGAGGAAAGCACCCCATAAGACAACTCCTGCATAGATAAGCGCATTAACAAACCTTGTAGACGGATTGCTTATAGAGCTTAAGAATGTAGCTTTTGTAGCAGTCTTCCGGTAGGATTCGTTTATCCCGGCAAAATCCTCTATCTTTAAATCAGTGACATTATAGAGTCTGCACTCTCTTAATGTACCTGCCATCTCAGATATGAATCCCGTCTGATCTGCCCTTTCCTCGGACTGCTTCCTGAAAGATACAAAAGCGCCCTTGGCTATAAGATATGAAACAAGGAAAGACAGCGGCGTAAGGACAAGTACCATAGTAGCTATCTTCCAATTGATGTGATACATGATGAACAGAGTAACTATGATAGACATGACCCCTGCTACAAACTGATTAAGGAATAACAGAAAGCCGTCAGCTATAGTCTCAGTGTCACTTATTATCATGCTCTCAACCTTGCCTTGAGGTGCTCTGTCAAGATATGAGACTTTGAGCCTGCCAATCTTGTTGTAGCAATCGTTACGAAGCTTCATTGCAACACTGTAGGAGATCCTGTTATTTATCCTCATGAGCAGTAATTCGGCTAAAGCCGATACTACTATAAGCACAAGGATGATCAAGAGATTGTTAATAAGAGAACTGTAGCCTTCTGCAAGACCTATGCAATCTATTGCCCTGCCTGCAAAATCAGGAATAGACATAGCAGCGACAGAGTAGATCACGCCAAATATAAAGGCGAGGAATATATAGCCGCCAAGACCTTTGGAATAACTGAGAAAGCGCTTTAGGATCTTAATCTTCATTAGCACCCTCCACAGTCTGAAGAGAGCAGAAATACTTATAAGTATCGCTTATTCTGATAAGCTCTTCGTGAGGAGCTGCATAAGTAAGCCTGCCGTCTTCGATAAGAAAGATCCTGTCGCAGTCTCTTACCGTACTTATCTTCTGGGATATAAAGATAATTGTCGGGCTATTCTCAAGTTTATCAAGATTTGCTATGAATCTCTTCTCTGTTGCGCTGTCTAAAGCAGAAGTCGAATCGTCGAATATAAGCAATCCCGGATTGTCACATATGGCTCTTGCTATCCCTATCCTCTGCTTTTGTCCTCCGGAAAGACCGGTTCCCAGTGAAGATACCTGATAGTCCAGGCCTTCTTCCTTTGATGCTATTATGTCATCTGAGCAGGATAAGAAAGCGGCTCTGTCGATCATACCGTCATCTATTCCGGTCCTGCCGAGTGTTATATTGTCTCTTATAGAGCCGGAGAGCATCCTCGTTTTCTGAAGAGCTACACCTATGCTTGAAGCTTTCGATACTCCGGAAATATCCCGGACCTTCATGCCGTCGATAGTGATCTCCCCTGAAGCAGGCTCATACATCCCTGCCATAAGAGAAGCAATAGTAGACTTACCGCTTCCTGTCCTGCCGATTATGCCTATCTTCTCGCCGGGAGCTATGACAAAGCTCATATCCTCTACCGAAGGCTCCTGATTACCTTCATAAGTAAAGGATACATCCTTAAATTCCACCTTATGGGCTGTCTTGGGGGAGCTTAATATAAGATCCCCATCCCTGCCGGGCTCGATATCCAGGATCTCCTCACACCTTGATACACAGGCAATTGCTCTTGATACGGATATGATGAGATTTGCAAGTTTAACAAGCTCTATAAGGATCTGAGACATATAGTTATATAGAGCAACCACAGCTCCTGTTGATAGATTCCCGGTATTAACCTCAATATAACCCATGTAGATAAGTGCTATGATGGCAAGGTTTATAAAGCTGATGGTAACAGGGTTAAGCCAGGATGAGATATTGGCCGAATAGCGCTGGAAGCGGCTTAATCTCAGGCTCTGAGCCTCAAAAGCCTTATTATCACGATCTGTCCTGTTATAACCTCTTATGACCCTGACACCTGATATGCTGTTATCGGTCTTTTTTATAAGGTCATCCAGACTTTTGCGGGTATCCTTATATGCAGGGATGGATAGCTTAAGATTAAATGCAACAAAGCAAGATAAGATAACTATGGTTATGACAAAGACCATAGCGGACTTCAGGTCAATGGTAAAGGCCATTATACAGGCTCCAAAGACTATAAAAGGAGATCTCAACAGCAGTCTCAGGAACAGATTGATCCCAGAAGATATCTGATTAACATCAGATGTAAGGGATGTAACCAGATTTGCTCTCCCCGCCTTCTCATAGCTTGCCGCATCAAGTGATTCCAGCTTTCTGAACAGTTCCATGCGAAGAGACGAGGATATCCCGTTTGCAGCATATGCTGCAAAATACTGGGCGCTTATGGCACTGACAAAGCCAACCACTGCAAATATGACCAAAAGCAAGGCTCTTGATCTTATATAAGATCCGTCACCTGTAGCAATTCCCTTATCGATCATCCCTGCAACTATGATCGGCACTGTGAGCTCAAAGCTTGCCTCGAGAAGCTTAAACAGAGGGCTCAATATACATGATGCCCTGTATCTCTTAAAATGCTTTACGAGTATCCGCATTATCAGAGGATTTCCTTAAGTAGCTTATTTGACTCGGATAACACTTCATCAAGATCGATAGTCAGGTATTTGCCGTCTTCGTACAGGATCTTGCCTGCTACCATAGTAAGCTTTACTATGCCCGGATGCCCGCTGTAAACAATATTGGATATAGTGTTATTTACGGGATTCATCGTAGGATGCTGCATGTCTATCATGCAGATATCAGCCTTCTTGCCGGGGGCAAGAATATCACATGAATCAAGTCCCATGGCATGAGCGCCACCTACTGTGGCTGCCTTCAAGATCTCGTAAGGAGAGACAAAGGCTCCGCCATCTACTTCAAGGTTAGAAAGCGTGGATGCCAGGAACATCTCCCTGAACATATTAAGTGCATTGTTGCTTCCGGCACCGTCAGTACCGATTGCAATATTGATACCCTTATCAATGAACTTATAGACCTTGGCTATACCGCTGGCAAGCTTCAGGTTGGAGCATCCGTTAAATACAGCATAAAGGCCTCTGTTCTTATAGATCTCCATATCCTCATCGTCAAACCAGACACAGTGGAAACCGCCTCCGCCAAAGTCATAGATGCCCATCTTGTCAAAAAGCTTAACGGGAGATATGCCGTATCTTTCTATGCAGCCCAATACTTCATTCTTTGTCTCCGAGATATGAGCATATACAGGTGCTTTATACTTATGAGCCAGGTCAGATATGAACTTAAGATTATCTTCGCAGGTCGTATACTCGGCATGGAAACCGTAGACAAAGGATATCAGAGGATCAAAACTGTTTAATCTGACATAGTAATCCTCCAGCTCTTCCATACCGCCATAATCGTTGGCAGCACCGCAGAATACATGCCTGAAGCCAGTCTCTACTGCTGCTTCTGCATTCCGGTCTTTGTGGAAATACATATCGAAACAAGCAGTAACGCCGCCTGCTAAGTATTCCGCATAAGCTAACTTGGAAAACCAGTAAACATGCTCAGGTGTAAGCTTTGCTTCTCTTGGGAAGATAGCTTTATGAAGCCAATCGTCAAGACAGTAATTATCAGCCAGGGACCTTGAGAAAGTCATGGCAGAATGGGTATGAGCATTCTTAAGTCCCGGCATCAGGAGATTGCCCTTGCAGTCTATCTCCCTGTCAAATTCAATATCAGAGTGAACTTGGGCAGGACCTATGTAGCTTATAGAGTCCCCGTTTGTCCAGAGCTCGCCCGTGATAATAGAATCAGACTCCATGGTAAGTATCTGAGCATTGTAAAACCTTACAGACATAGAAACCTCTTTACTTGATATTCTCGATAAATGCCTTGTAGGCAAGGAACAGATAATAAAGATCTATCTTGGAAATGACTTCTACAGGAGCATGCATTGACCATACCGGAACACCGCAGTCGATAACATCCATGCCGTACTTAGCCATGAAGCAAGATATCGTTCCACCTCCGCCGGCATCGATCTTGCCCAGCTCACCTGTCTGCCACGGGATAGAATTTGATGCAAGAATATCGGTAATCTGGGAGATGAAATCACCTGTAGCCTCTGAGCTGCCGGACTTACCTCTTGAACCGGTATACTTCTCAAGCTTGATGCCGTGAGACATAAAAGCTGTATTGCGCTCCTCAAATACACTGCCGTACTTAGGATCATAAGCTGTTGTAACATCAGTGGAAAGCATCTTGGTCCCTGCCAGAGCCTTCCTGAATGTGAGCATATTAAACTTATCCTCGCCGCCTAAGCTCTTAGCCAAGATCTCCATAAGGAAGTTCTCATAAAGAACAGACTGGGCACCGGAATTAGCATAAGATCCGATCTCTTCTTTGTCAGTTAAGAATGTAACGCAGGTCCTCTCAGGCTTTGATTGAGCCAGAAGAGCTCTTAATGCAGGGAAAGCACAGACCTTGTCGTCGTGACCGTAGCCGGCAATGAATGCTCTGTCAAAGCCAAGATCCCTGGCCTTTGTAGCAGGTACGATCTCGATCTCAGCAGATACAAAATCCTTCTCTGTTATCTTATATTCCTTGTTAAGGAGCTTAAGTATAGCTGCCTTATAAGGTTCTTTAACAGAATCATCCTTAAGTGGAATGCCGCCTATTACGACATTAAGGTCTTCTGCCGGAATAAGATCAGAACCCTTCTTGCTCATCTGCTCTGTTCCGAGATGAGGGAGCAGGTCGGTAATATAAAAAACAGGATCAGTATCCTTCTCACCTATGCAGATCTCATGCATCTTACCGCCCTTGGTATAAATAACACCATGGATCGCGAGAGGGATGGTGGTCCACTGATATTTCTTGATACCGCCATAGTAATGAGTCTTAAAGTAAACAGTCTCCTTATCCTCGTAGATAGGATTGGGCTTTAGATCGAGCCTTGGAGAATCTATATGAGCACCAAGGATATTAAAGCCTTCGGCAACCGGTCTCTTGCCTATGACTGCTGCAGCAAACCCCTTGCCCTTAACTGATGTATAGACCTTATCTCCTGCCTTGAGCTTTTTAACATCGGATATATCCTTATATCCCAGTTCTTCAGCCGAAGCGATGGCATTAGCTGCAAACTCACGCTCTGTCTTGGATGAATCAAGGAATGCCTTATACTCTTCGGCAAACGCAAAAGCTGCTTCAATATCATCCTTGGATGAGGACTGATACAGGTTAGGATACTCGGCAAAGAGCTCCTCTGTCTTTATTTCTTTCTTCTTTGGCATACAAATCACCTCTTATTTTAATTATGTTTTATGATAACATTATTTGCATAAAAAGTATTAGAAGAGGCAAAAAATGGTAACAGATGGCCATAATCACACCAGGCACTTCTCCCCTGATGCACAGCAGAGCATAGATGAGCTCATAGACAAAGCACTCAAAACAGGGATCCAAAGGATCGGTATAACAGAACACTACGAGATAGACTTCCCGGAGCAGGACGGACTTAACTGGATGTTCGATCTTGATGAATACTATAAAACATTTCTGGACTGGCGAAAGAAAGCTGCTCCTATTGAGATCCTTATGGGCATAGAATTCGGATATCAGTCCCATATCGCAAGCAAGATCGATGAAACTGCAGATAAGATTCCCTTCGATGTGGTGCTTCTCAGTAACCACCTGTTTAGAGGAAGGGATTTTTACGATCACAGGGAATGCTATAGCCTGCCAAAGACCGAGCTTCACAGGGAGTATATAGGAATAATGGCCGAGATGTGTGAAAGATGCGATAACTTTGATGTTGCAGCCCACTACGACTATATCAACAGATATACCCCAAACCTTGACAGCTTCGTTCTGTATGAGGACTGCCCCAGAGAATTTGACAGATTCTTTGAAGCCCTGATCTCCAAGGAGAAAGCTCTGGAGATAAATACCAAATCCATCCTAAAGCATAAAGAGCGCGGGTTTACCAGGACTATGCCTGACCCTGAGGTCATAAAGCGTTATCTGGCAATGGGCGGCAAGATGATAACATTAGGCTCTGACTCCCACGAATCAGAAGGACTGGGAGCCTGCTTTGATGAGACTATAGAATACTTAAAGAGCTTCGGTATCAGAGAGCTGTTTTACTTCAAGAACAGAAAGCCCTATACCGAAGGAATAAAATAATGCTAAAACAGTGTTCATCAAACCCTCTTAACTGACACTGTTTTAGCATTCCGATAGTTAAATGCGTTTTCAGTGTCAGATCTAAGTCTTAGATAGACACTGAATCAGCATTCGGGATTATTTCTCGTTCTTCATTCCTGAGAGGAAGGCAAAGATAAAGCCGTCAAGCTTACCGTCCATAACAGCATCAACATCAACTTCCTTATAGCCCGTTCTGTTGTCTGTTACAAGAGTATAAGGACAGAATACATAGGACCTGATCTGTGATCCCCATGCGATCTCCATCTGATTACCCTTAAGGTCCTCTATCTTAGCCATCTCAGAAGCCTGGGCAAGAGCGAAAAGCTTAGCCTTGAGCATTTTAAGGCAGCTCTCTTTGTTCTGGAGCTGTGATCTCTCTGCCTGGCAGGATACAACGATTCCTGTAGGATTATGTGTCATACGGACCGCGGTATCAGTCTTGTTGATGTGCTGACCGCCCTTACCTGTAGAACGGTATGTATCAACTCTGACATCTGACATATCGATCTTAATGTCGTCTTCTGTAGCCTGGTCGAGTTCAGGTATTACTTCGCATGAAGCAAAAGAAGTATGACGCCTTCCTGCAGCATCGAAGGGAGAGATCCTTACAAGACGGTGAACACCGATCTCGGATCTTAAGAATCCATATGCATTCTCGCCTGTTATCTTCATGGATACGGACTGGATACCTGCTTCGTCACCGTCAACATAATCGAGTTCATCACAGGTAAAGCCCTTCTCTTCTGCCCATCTCCTGTACATACGGTAAAGCATGGAACACCAGTCCATGGCTTCTGTTCCGCCTGCACCGGCATGAAGTGACAATGTGCAGTTGTTGGCATCGTACTGGCCTGTAAGCAGGGTCTCGAGACGCATCTTCTCAAAATCTTCCTTAAATGTTGAAAGACTTGTAGTAAGCTCCTCAAGAGAATCCTTATCCTCTTCCTCGTTCGCAAGCTCGCACAAAGCCAGGAGGTCTTCCCTCTCGCTTACGAGAGCATTGAAGCTGTCTACCTTCTTCTTAAGCCTTCCCAGTGTTTGTTGAAGCTCCTGTGCTTTAGCTGCATCATTCCAAAAATCAGGCTCAGCAGTCCGCTGTTCAAGCTCGGATATCTGATCGGAAACACGGTCTATGTGCAGAGCTTCCTTGAGCTTTGCCATAGGTTCTTCGAACGATTCAAGTTCGAGTCTGATATTGTCGAATTCCAGCATTTAATTAACCTTTCTTGATCTCTTCTACAAATTCTTTCAAAAGCTGCATAGCTTCCTTGATGTCTTCCATCGAAGCAGCATAACTGATACGGACAAAACCTTCTCCGCAGGCGCCGAAAGCGTTGCCGGGAACTATGGCAACACGCTTCTCCAATAAGAAGCGCTCGCAGAACTCTTCGGATGAGAGGCCCGTTGACTTTATCGAAGGGAAAGCATAGAAGGCGCCGTAAGGAGTAAAACAGCTCAGACCGGCATCTTCAAGCCCCTTGATTATGACTCTTCTCCTGTGGTTATATTCCTCTCTCATCCTGCTAACTTCAGCATCTGCATTTGTCGCAGCCTCGATCGCGCAGAACTGGGCAGTTGAAGGAGCGCTCATTATGCAGTACTGATGGATCTTGACCATAGGAGCAATAAGCTCACTTGGGCCAGCAACATAACCGATCCTGAAACCTGTCATGGCATATGACTTGGAGAATCCGTTTACCATTATGATCCTGTCTCTTAACTCGCTGAACTGGCAAAGAGAAGCCGGTCTTGAATCAAGGTAATTAAGCTCGCAGTAGAGCTCGTCAGACAGAACGATGATATCGGGATGCTTTAAGAGAACGTCACGTATCTTTGCATAATCCTCGAGAGTCATGACGGCACCTGTAGGATTATTGGGATAACCCATGATTATGTACTTGGTCTTATCAGTTATTGCCTCTTCAAGATCCTCGGGCATCAGCTTATAGTTATTCTCCGGCTTTGTCTCGACTACAACGGGAACTCCGTGGGCAAACATGACTGTCGCCTTGTAAGCAACAAAGCAGGGCTCAACAATGATAACCTCATCGCCGGGATTGATAAGAGCTCTTGCAGCAAGGTCAAGGCCTTCACTGCCGCCGACGGTAATGATCACCTCATGCTTATAGTCGTAGGATACTCCATATCTGCGCTTGAGATAGTCACAGATCGCCTCTCTGGAGTCAGAATAGCCTGAATTGGGAGAATAGTGGGTATAGCCGTCAATAAGCGAATTGATACCCGCCTCTCTAATAGACCAAGGGGTAACAAAGTCAGGCTCGCCGATAGAAAGGGAGATGACATGTCCCTTCATCTCACTTGCTACATCGAAGAACCTTCTAATTGCCGAAGGCGGCACCTGTTGTACCGCCTTGGAGATCTTATCATTGTAATCAATGCTCATAAGATAATTGCCTGCCTGTCGTCACGCTCTGTATTATCGTAAATGACACCGCTAGCCTTATATTTTTTAAGGATAAAATGCGTCGTAGTTGACAGAACGCCTTCTTGTGTTGCTATCTTCTCGGTTACGAATGTTGCAATATCTCTCAAGGTCTTGTCCTCATAGATGATCATGAGATCAAAACCTCCGGACATCAGATAACAAGCTGTGACCTTATCGTACTTGGATAAGACCTGTGCAAGATGGTCATATCCTTTGTTCTTTACAGGTGTGATCCTGACCTCTATCATGCCGATACAATTATCCGGGGCTTTCTTCTCCCAGTTGATTATCGTCTGATAGCCAAGGATAACATTCTCATCCTTGAGCCTTGTGATCTCCTGCTCTACTTCGGCAGAAGATACACCAAGCATGGTGCCGATCTCCTCATAGGAGAGTCTGCTATTGTTCTCGATAAGTCTTAACAGCTCGATATCGTCTATCATATTCTTGCTACTCCGGTATCACGTGCAGCCTGTGCTACTGCAGCTGCAACTGCCTTGCCTACTCTCTCGTCAAATGCGTTAGGGAGAATGTAATCAGGATTGAGTTCCTCGTCCGATACGATACCTGCGATAGCATTTGCAGCAGCGATCTTCATCTCATCGTTGATGTCAGAAGCTCTTACATCGAGAGCGCCTCTAAAGATTCCGGGGAATGCGAGAACGTTGTTTACCTGGTTCGGGAAATCAGATCTTCCTGTAGCCATAACTGCAACGCCTGCCTTCTTAGCCTCGTCAGGGAGGATCTCAGGTGTAGGGTTAGCACATGCGAATACGATAGGATCCTTAGCCATTGTAGCTACCATATCAGCTGTAAGAACGCCGGGAGCGGATACTCCGATGAATACATCTGCACCTACGATAACGTCTGCAAGAGAACCTGCCTTCTTATCAGGATTTGTGATCTTAGCCATCTCTTCCTTAGCGGAATTAAGACCCTCTCTACCCTCATAGATAGCACCCTTACGGTCGCAGAGGATAACATTCTTAAGGCCTCTGGAGATGAGGAGCTTTGTGAT
>AUXO018776057.1_pt1 | contig 18403 bp, 28 predicted proteins | sample 768731 | NCBI WGS metagenome assembly AUXO01 (sample SAMN02715735, study PRJNA202380) | gut metagenome | biome: sheep rumen | host: Ovis aries | place: New Zealand: Palmerston North
GGCTCGCAAGGTTGCGAAAAAAAATTTTGAAAAACCCCTTGACAAGCCACTCAATCGGATGTATAATCTACTCGTAAGGTGAAGGAAACACCACAAACCAGAAAGGAATTGATACTATGACTAAGATGACTTACGTTGCCGCTCTGAACTATGTCCTGACCAATGTTGCTGACCTGCCTGCTGATGTTGCTGAGAAACTGACCGCTCTGAAGGAACAGACCGAAAAGCGCAACACTGCGGAGCGCAAGCCCACCAAAACTCAGGTTGCGAACATCGAACTGCAGGAAGTCGTTGTTGAGGTGCTCCGCAATTCTGACAAGCCCATGACCATCACTGAGATGATGCAGGCAAGCGACACCCTCGGGGCGCTGTCCAATCAGAAGGTTGCCGCTCTGGTCCGCGGATTGGGCGACCGGGTTATCAAGACCCTTGACAAGCGGAAGGCGTACTTCACCCTCGCATGAGGGTGAAGACCCTGATACCAGATTAGACAATGTCTAATCTGGTATTTTTGTTGGCCCGCGCGTGCTCTGGCGGCACGCGCGGTATTTGCGTTTTATTAGGTCTATGCAAAATTATACATAAAAATACGAATAAAAATTCATGAAAAAAATTTCCTCAAAGTCGCTTGACAGTTTAACAAATATTTGATATAATTCTCTTGTAAGGAGGGTAAGGAAATGAAGAGACAGATTGCGAAGCGTGTTAGCGAGTTGGATTGTTGGGATTTAAATAAAGGTTGTCGTAATATTGTCAATCAGGATACACCGGCAAGACGCAAGTTAAAGAAAAAAATTCGTCGGGCAGACAGAAAAAGGCTTGACAGATACTCCGATCGGGTGTATAATGATGACGATGAAAGGGGCTGACATTATGAGTATTGCTAAAGAGTTCTCTACCATTACGCGCATGTTGAATACCTTTGTTCGGCAGTTTGATGAAGATTATTCTGTCAAGTTTGGGGCAGATTTTCAAGCCCTATTAGACGATTGTACAATCCAGTATTCAGTGATTATGCCACAAAAGTCTAGTGATGCTTTTTATCATGATTTTATAACTAGATTTCCTGCTTGTTCTGTTCTGTCTGTTTTCTGCTTGTCCTTCCTGCATGAGTTGGGACATTTAGAGACTGAATGGGATATGATAGACGATACAGAAGAAAGAAACACAATTCGGAATGATGCAGATTATTTCCATCTGTACAATGAAACAATAGCAACAAACTGGGCTGGAAATTACGCAACAGAAAACATTGAAACCATGAAAAACTTTGATAAAAAAATTTCAGAAAAAATTAAAAAAGTGCTTGACAAACTGATCGATGAATGATAAGATGTACATGTAAGGAGGCGATACCATGAAGAAAGAAATTTGGTTCGATATGGACGGTACAATTGCTAACCTGTATGCGGTCGAAGGCTGGCTGGATTATCTCAAGAGGGAAGATACCTTTCCTTATGAACACGCTGAAACCATGCTTCACTTCTCAAGTTTTGCAAGGCTTCTCAACAAAGCGCAGGAAAACGGCTGGAAAATTGGTATCATTAGTTGGACAAGCAAAAACGGCTCAGAGATGTACAATCTGGCTGTAGAAGTTGCCAAAAGAGCATGGTTAGCAAAGCATCTCCCCTCTGTTGAATGGGATGAAATCAAAGTTGTCAGATATGGTACCAATAAGTACATGACCTGCGGTGATGGTATCCTGTTTGATGATGAAGAGCAGAACAGAAAGTCATGGGCGAACAATCAAGCATATACACCCGATAACATCATGAAAATTCTGAAAGAAATCACGGGAAAGGCTTGACAAAAGCCTTTCCCCATGATATAATGAATACATCAAAAGAAAGGGGTACAAAAAATGACAATACGGGAATTAATTAAAGAATTGCAAAAGTATCCAAAAGACACTAAAGTTGCTACTGATGACGGCGATGGCTGGGTTGCTTTTGATGTATATTTAGATTATGATAAATCTTTAAAACAAATTGGTATTTATGCGCACGGGCATGATTATGGAGATACAGACAATTAAAACTGACCAGATTAGACAATGTCTAATCTGGTTTCTTTTTGACCAGATTTGATAATGTACAATCTGGTCAGTTGGGCCGGCCGCTTGCGTACGCGCGGCCCGGTTTTTTTGTCAATAGACGATCTGGGAAAAATTTTTTTCAAAAAACTTTCAAAAAATGCTTGACAAAAAATCCCGTAAGATTTATAATCTAACCGTACCGAGGTGGTAAGTACCTTCACTCAGGCTGGCATAAAACTTTGAAAAAAGTTTCCCGAAGCCCTTGACAAAAGGCTGAAACCGCGGTACAATAACCTCACAAGGACGGGGAAAGTCCTTGAAGCCAAAAGTGCCCAATGGGTCATCTTGCCCGGGCATGTAGCCTTCTGTAGTTCGCTACATAAAAAAATTCCCCAAAAAAGTGCTCAATGGCCGTGTTGCCCGGGCGTGTGGTCTTCTACAGTTCGCCACACAAAAAATTCCACAAAAAGTGCTTGACAAAAGCACAAAAAGTGGTACAATAACCTCACAAGGACAAGGAAAAGTCCTTAAAACCAGAAAGGAAATGATACTATGACCAAGATTACTTATGTGCAGGCTATCAACCTCGCTCTCCGCGCCCTCAATGGTGAAACCATCAACTCCCGTGAGGAAGTCATCGAAAAACTGTTTGCCCTTGGTCTGTCGCTTGAAAAGCGCAACGCTCACAAGTCCGTAAAGCCCACCAAGAAGCAGAGCGAAAACGCTGAAATCAAGCAGTGCATCACCAACTACCTTGCAGAACACGCAAGCGCCAAGTGCGGTGAGATTGCCACTGCGGTCGGCATCAGCGGTCAGCGGTGTTCGGCTCTCCTCTCTCAGATGGTAGAGCAGGGCACGGTGGTCAAGACCACTGAGAAGCGGGTCAGCCTCTTCTCCCTTGCGGATGAAGATGACCCCGTGCAGGCTCTGCCCGGCGAACTGGACGCCTAATTCCAGTGCCCCGCAAGGGGCTTTTTCTTTTGGGCCGCCCGTTGTCTGCCGCAACGGGCGGAATTTGTCTTATCTGGTATGCTACCAAAATTATACATAAAAATATCACAAAAAATTTTTTTTAAAAAATTTCCCAAAACCCCTTGACAAAAAAATCGGCTGGCTGTATAATCTAACCATCAACTGAAGGAAAACAGTGCAAACCGAAGGAGTGTTCGCTTATGACTATGGCTATGACCCTTATGACCCTGTTCGCCCTGATTGATGCTGTTCCTGTTGATCGCCGCAAGCACTATATTCTCGCCCTTGATACTGAGACCGTTGGCCCGCTGGTTTTTCCTAGGTTCTATGACCTTGGGCTGGCTATCATTGATAGCAAGGGCAGGACCTACTTTAAACTGTCGTTGGTCAATAGCACCATCTTCTATGGTCATAAGGACGAAATGCAATCTTGCTATTATGCCCACAAACTGCCGCAGTATTATGTAGAACTTGCGGACGGTTCGCGCCATCTCTTGAATGCTTGGCAAATCAAAGAATTAATCGCCTATCTGATGGAACATTTTAACACTCAGACCGTTGCCGCCTATAACTGCGGATTTGACAAAAGGGCATGTAATAATACACTGCGGCAGTTCTTCCCTGATGATACTATCTTTTGGGATGTTATGCTGATGGCACGGGATGTTATCTATCCCATGGCAAGTTATAAAAAATTCTGTGCGGAACATGGCATGATGTGTAGTGGTTCATGGTCAGACCGTCCTAGATGGTCGGCAGAATGTATGTATAGATTTATAACCAATGACCCGGATTTTGAAGAAGCCCATACAGGTTTGCGGGATGTAGAGATTGAAACAATTATTCTCGCTGAGTGTTTCAGAAAGCATAAGAAAATGCGTAAAGTATTAGGCACTAAAAAAAGTGCCTAATACTTCCCTCTTCCTTATTGACAAAAATAAAAAAATTTGTTATAATTTTTTCGAAAGGTGGGAAACTTATGGCAAAGATTAATTACCCGACCCAAGAATATTTAGACAGATGGGTCGATCAGTGGATGGAAAATCACCCGGATGAAAAAATTTCTGACTTTAAAGAATTGTACGCGCAAGCGGAAGATGCTTGGTGGTTGAATGAAATCGAACATAACCGCCCAACTCCTGACGATTTAACCGCCGAACAGGAAAAAGTCAGTCAGGAAGCGCGTAAAGGAATGGCAAAATCAGACAAGCCGCGCAAGGTTGGACAGCGCGAGCGCAAGCCCAACGAAGACAAGCGCGCAATCATGACAGAGTTGGCGCGAGCCCTCGAAAAGTACAGCCCAACTATGACAAACATAGAACGGCAACTAGACTTTGAGTGCAACGGCATTCAATACTCTATTACACTTATAGCACATCGCCCACCTAAAAACAAGACCTGACCTGCCTACCAGATTTGACATTGTCAAATCTGGTATTTTTATTCAATAAAAATAGGTATAATACTATAAGCATTCTGGGCGGGCCGGTCGCGGGCGATCCGGCCCGATTTCCCCCGATCGCACCATATGGCAAAATTTCGCTTGAAAGTGGGCCATATGCGTCTCATTCCCTTGTATCCCGAAAGCATCACCTATCATATGCGCTCGCTTCGCTTGAACCTAGAGATCTTTCATCTATCTCATCCGATTGGATGAGATAGAACCTTATACCCACCTACCTCGTCGTATCACGAGCCACACCTGGCGCACCCCACTCCGCACCCAACATTTTTCGATTTTTTTCTGCTCCAAAAAATCTCAACTCTCTCCTTTCCAATTTGCTATCTGTATCTTTATCTGTTGCTAGCAATAGAACAATGAAATCTAGACGCGCGATTTCTTCCTCACTTTAAATAAAACAGCACAAAATTTCTTGACAAATTAAATAAAATATGGTATAATAACATCAAAGAGACTTTTTTTATATAAAAAAGTCTCATTTTTACTTGACAAAAGACAAAAAATATGTTAAAATAAAAGAAAAAATGCAATTTTTCCGCTCGGCACCTTGAAAAATTGAAAAAAATATGGTATAATTATAAAAAAAGAGTAAAAAATACCGCTTTTCCGCACTTTTACTTGCGGTTTTTCAAAAAATATTATATAATATAATTAGAAAATACAAGAGGTGAAAGAAAGAAATGACACAGGATACCGTTGTAAATGGATTGCGCGCCGCGCTATCAAAAGGCACTGGCGATATTGATGACTTGCTAAATCTTCTCAAGCACGCAACAGCAGATGCCGAAAAGATTAAGACAGAACTTGCGGAAGTCAAGGCACAGGAAGAGGCTAAGCGGGGTACTGCAATCGCAGAACTGGCAACTAGGGCTCTTCATAAAGAAACCTCTGCCGCTGATGTTGCTCTCATTTTCAATATCTATTTGGAGCAACAGGAAAGTGAAATCCGTTTCTCTGAAAAAGATATTGAGGAAGGTCTAAAATCCGCAGAAACTGTGGCAAATTCACTTATCTCCGGGATAGATGCATTGCTGAATGCCATTAAAGCCGCTGAGCCAAAAGAGAAAAAGAAAGATACACCTGACGATATTATCAATCGCTTTCTCAAGACACTGTAATCAGAAAAAATAAAACAGAGTTCGAATAAAATCGAACTCTGTTTTTTTCATATCTCGGCGAATTATCATTGAAACTAGCGAAATCAGAAAACAATACTAGTACCGATCGGAGGGCCACGCCTCCACACCAATTTTCACCAATTTTCACCATTTTCGCGCAGTTTTCACTAATTTTTTCCCAATTTTTATATAGTTATATCATTTATTAATATATAATTCTTATTAAATTTTATATCCACTAACTCTTTATATTTTTTACTATACTAATTCCTACTAATCTTATTATCTTTCTTCTTATACTATTCTCTCTATCTTTCTGTTTATATATAACTATCTTTAATACTCATTACTACTATTATATTATATAATTATTATTCAATACTATCTATATATTGTCTATATTTTACTTGACAATTTACAGAAATATACTACTATAATATAATATATATTATATATATTCTCTATTTTTTGTCAATTATCTATCTCTCATTCTTTCCAATAGTCTAATAGGTCCTAACTCATTTGTTCGCCAAACAACCTTGCCATCAACTACATATTGGCTCATACCATTCTCAAAAACCCAATATTCATTCTTACTAATCTTACATACTCTATAATAATAACTAGTATCACTTAAAATACCATTTAACTTAATCTCAACCCATCTTTTGGCCCCATTATCGTCATCAATATAATTAAGAATGTCATCCATAACAACAGTCTCATAATCATTCTCCCCATCATTATAAATCATTGCATTAACTATATACTTATTCCCACCAATAGCGCAAATGATATACCAACCTTTATCCTTATAACTCATTAATTCTGCACTATAATCTTGCGCCAAAACTAATCTCACTGTATCTGAAAATTTTTTCATTTTTTCTCCCCAAGTTTTTAAATCGATTTTTGGCATTCTCCTCTGGAGATTTTCATTTCATTTTTCTAATCCGCCCACTTTTTCTATCCGGATACTCTCCCGCCAAGGTTTTGAGAATATTCCGGAGCGAAGCGGAGGAATATTCTCAAAACCCTATTATTCTATTCTATTATACTCAATACTATTTTTTGTACAAACTCTGGAAATTTTTGTACAATCGCTGGAAAATTTTGTACAACTCATTTAGGAAGCATGTTATTAACTTTTAATATGCGTATATTAATTTTATTAACATCTGTCTATACTATTTTGTAATCAATTAATTTTAATAACTGCAATACTTCCAAAATATCACTAATAACTACATTATTAGACCCCGTAGTAGTAGCAATACCAATGTACCTTTTTAATTCACCATAAGTAATAAAAAACGCAGTTTCATCGCAAGCCAAATACCTATTCAATAAATATACAAATATACTAACACTATTTCTATGTAAAGAATTCTATATTTTGCGCAAAGTCAGATAAGGAACTAAAGTAGCAGTATTTCTCTCCAACTCTTTTAAAATGACTTTTCCCTACTCTTCTACCAAAAGCCCCATATTAAAAAGTTTTTCTATATACCGCCCCGCGGTTCTTCTATCCATTCCTAGTTCTTTACCTATACTAGAATAATTTATGTTTTGCCGCAATATATATCTTACATTAGAACTTTCATCTAATTCACTATTGCACTATAACCAAGAATAAATTAAATCACAATAATTTTTATTACTCACAATATCATCCTTTTTAGGTATCTGCCGCGAGTTTTTCTATATCTACATAGTTTTTCTTTCACCCCCTATATAAATATAGAAAATCTTTATACAAAATACTTAAAAATGCCCACATTGTACATTTTTTTCCAGCGTTAATCTTTTCTACGATTTTTTCTTTCCAGCATAATATCTTCTAAATCTTTTTCAAATTTACTAGTCAGCGCAAACACCCAACATAAAAATTCCGGCTTAGTAGGATTTTTCATATCATAAAGTGGTTTGTTTCCTTTTTCAATTAGTCTTGTTGCTATTGATTTAGTATAAATAATTTTGTTTTGATCAGTCATTTTCTTATCTCCTTTATTTTATATCTTTGACTATCTAAATTATACAAAAAAATTACAACTTGCGCAAATTGAAAAAATTTTATATAATATTTATATAATCAAAGGGGGAATGTAAAATGGTATTTGATGATTATTACTATGATACTATTGATAATGAAACCTATGATTTTGATGGATATCACTCGCCAATAACAAGTTATTATGACTTCGATGCTTGGACCGACGAAGACTATGATTACTTGCGCGACGATGGTGATTTTTTCTAATCCGTTTCCGTGCGCGAATACCCTCCTTTAATGTTATTATCCTTCTTATCCCCAATTAAGAAGGAGAAGTATAAGAATTGGTTGATTTTTTAACTAGAATGACCTAGTAGTTATGCCAATTCTTATACTTTTTATTTGTTTTTATTTAAAATTTATTATATAATATATATGTAAGATAAAGAAAGGAGCAAGAAAGTATGACGCCCGCAGAAGAAGCCCAGATGTTTGACGATATAGAGCAGGACCGTAAGATGTCCGAAGCCCGTCTCCGAGACCTCGTCGCCGAAGTATATGACGCAGTAATTAAAGAACGTGAAAATTCTCTCCGTATCTGTGATATGTATGAAAGATTGCTCCAAGTACAAGACAACACAATCAATCGTCTCCAAGAGTACATTACAAAACTTGAAACACAAATTGCCGAAAAAAATGTCCAAGCCACTTGCAAGTCTCTTTGATTTTCTTAAAAAATTTTGATATAATATTTATAGAAAGTGAGGGGATGAGTATTGATGGTAAGTTTCAAAGAAGTATTCTTCGAGAATGAAAAAACTCGCAAACTTTACGAAGAAATCCGTGAAAAAGCCATTAAAGAACGCTGGTGCAGCACTTGCCGCCATTGCAAAGATGACCCCGACGGTATCTGGTGCGAAGTTTGGAATGAACCTGCCGAAAAGACTTGCCTCTGCTACGAACTTGACGAAGCCACAGTTTAAAGCCACTTGAAAGTTTAAAAAAAATATCATATAATATATATGTAAGGTAAAGAACAAAAGACCTAAGAAAAGAAAGGAATTGATACTTATGACAAAGATGACTAAGAAGACCGCTTTCACCATGGCTCAGGCTGCTCTTTCTACTGTTGAGACCGAAGAAGCCGCAATCGCTCGCGAAGTAATCGCCAAGGAAATCGAACGCCTTGAACGCATCTCCAAGCGCACCACTCCGACCAAGGCTGATCTTGAGAAGGCTGCATTCCGGCAGAAGGTGCGGGAAACCGTTGAAGCATCCGGAAAGGCTATGCGCGCCGGTGAGGTTGCCCAGATGCTGGGTGTGAGCGGCCAGAAGGCTTCCGCTGCTCTGAACGCTCTTGTTGCCCAGGGTTCCCTGATCAAGGTTGATGGCGAGAAGCGGACTGTGCTGTTCGCGGCGCAGGGCTTCGAAGCCGACGCCGAGTAATTTCCCACGGTAAGCCCAGTTTAACCCCTTACTTCCAGACAAACATGACAGCAACTTGAAAGTTTCAAAAAAATTTGATATAATGTATATGTAAGGTTGAGAGAAGGAAAACTCTTAAAAACCAGAAGGGAATTGATACTATGAAGAAGATTACTTACGTAGATGCTCTGAATGCCGTCCTGAACTCCGCTGACCTTGAAAATGAAGTTCGTGAAAAACTGACCTCCCTCCGCGACCAGTACATCAAGCGCAACGCACACTCCGAGAACCACAAGCCGACCAAGACCCAGGTAGCCAACACCGCACTCAAGAATGAAATCGTCGCTTTCCTCTCTGAACACGCCGACCAGGTATTCCGCGTCAATGAAATCGCAGCCCAGTTCAGCATCTCCGTCCAGAAGGCTTCCGCTCTCATGTCCCAGTTGGCCGAAACCGAATATGTAAATAAGACCACCGAAAAGCGCATCACCACCTACCAGTTCGCCGCTTAATTAAAGAAAGGAATTGATATTATGAAGAAGATTACGTATTCTCAGGCTCTTGAGCAGGTTCTCTCCTCTGTCCCCATGACCGATGAAGTCCGTGAAAAACTGGAAACCCTGAAGTCCGCCCTCGATAAGCGCAGCGCCGCACCCAAGAAGCCGACCAAGGCACAGCGCGAAATCGCTGAATTCGTTGAAATCGTCTATGCATATGTCGCTTCTCAGACCGAACCCTCCCGCTGCACCGACATTGCGCAGAACCTGGGTGTCTCTCCCCAGAAGACTTCGGCGGCACTGTCTAAACTGGTAAAGGGCGGCCGTGTCCTCAAGACCGAAGGCGAAAAGCATACCTCTCTGTTCTCTTGCGCAGAGTAAATCCCCTTATTCTCAACCAAGGCGTGGCGCGACCACGCCTTTTAACTTGCAAGTAATTGAAAAATTAAAAAAAATATTGTATAATATTTATAGAAAGTGAGGTAAAGGATATGCGCACAATCTCCGTTGTTGATATTGATAAACTTTATGATGACCTTTTGGACTATTTCGGCACCACGACCGTTCTTTTAAATTCTCCACATAGTCAAATCTCTCATAATTTTACTATTGGCGCAGTAGCAGAACTTGATACTCTTTATGAACTTGGTAAATATCAAGAATTGTGCGACCTTGCTATACAAGAAGGTTTTGACATAACGAGGTATATTATATGATAGATATTCATGAATTAGAGGAGCCGAAAACAGAAGAAGGCCGCAAATGGAAACAAGCATATTTAGAACTTGAAGCCAAATGCATGGAATACAAAGAAGAACGCGACGACTATAAACAACGCTATGAAACCCTCAAAAAATTTATCAATCTCCGCTAAAATACAAGCAACTTGAAAGTTTATAAAAAATATTATATAATATACTTGTAAGATAAAGAAAGGGAGTTGATATTCATGGCAGTCGCAAAATCTTATGAAGATATGCAGCAGATTGGAGAACCGTTTGAGGCCGAAGGTAAGATGTACATTCGGGTGCGGGGCCGGTGTCCGCGATGCGGTGGTTCTGGTCATTACTCTTATAACCAGATGGATGGCACTCGTTGCTATGGCTGTAATGGTTCTGGCATCAAAGTCATGAATGTTCGTTGGTATTCAGATGCGGAAAGGGCGCGTATGGATCGTGCCGCAGAGAAGCGTGCGGAACAGCGTGCGGTTAAGCAGGAAGAACGCCGCATTAAGTTTGCCGCAAGGAATGCCTTCGGTTTCAAAGAAGCCGGTTATATCACTCTCTTTATTGGAGATAACAAAGTAATTAACGAATGGGCGCATGAAACAGACCCGTGCCGCGCTCGCTATAATACACTGTTCGGCTGGTACATCCCGTCCGATATGGAAATGCCGGAACTGCCGGCGTCCATCACTCCCATCAAATGCACTTGGGATATGGTTCGTGATGAAAGCGACCCGGAAGATATTACCATGCGTGCCGACAGTGAAGTAAAATCCATCGTGTTTGACCTCACTCATGATGGTGAGTTTGAAGCCGGTGAGTTCGTTGGCAACATTGGCGACCGCTGGAATGGAGAACTGACAGTTTCTAAAAATATCACCCTTGAGAGCCGTTTTGGCACCTCTCATATGCACATCATGTTTGATAAAGACCACAATACTTTTGTTTGGACCACACAGGCAAAGGACATTGCAGAAGGCACAAAAATTGTAGTGTCAAGAGCAAAGATCAAAGACCACAAAGTTTATAATGGAATTAACCAGACGATTATCAATTATGTCTATCTGGCAAAGGAGTAAAAGAATGATTGAATTTAAGAACTATGATTTTGATAATTTTGATGCCTATCGTAGGCGTTTCATTGATAACCAGTATTGTGATCATCCAATCGCTGATGTAGAAACTATTCTTGAACCTTGGCGCAAAGCAAAAAATCTGTACCTCGCAAAAATGTTCAATGATAATCTCATCCTTGAGCGAGAAATTTCCTATCACATTGACGATGCTGAAAAAATCGATTTGATGAAAGATTTGTGCTATAAGTTTAGTTCTTTCATCCATAAATTCCAAAGCAATTTGAACTATCTGTTTGAAAACGTCGATCCAGAATGGAATACCGAGTGGGATGATAATTATCATCGTTATTATAATATAATTGACCATTGCTTTTATGAAGGCTGGCTGGATGCTAATGAAGTTGATATTGCTAGGTCAATTTCTATTCCAGACCCCGCAAATCCGCACAAGCATATCAGAATACAGTGCGGCGAGAAGGTTCTTCGCGTGCTATCAAAAACCGCAAAATTAATTGGCATGGAAGAAGAATTTGAAGAATTTCGTATTAAATTGAGCCAGATTACAAATGTACAGACCATGACTGGTACAATGTGTCTGTCCATCCATCCTCTTGATTATGCAACAGCATCTGATAATGCAAATGGTTGGTCTAGTTGCATGTCTTGGGAAGATGAAGGGTGTTATCGTCTTGGCACCGTTGAAATGATGAATAGCCCCATGGTCATATGCGCTTATGTCAAGAGCAATCATGCGACTTTTGATGTTGGCGATGATTACCAGTGGAATTCTAAAAAGTGGCGTGCTTGGATTATCTGTGATCCGCAAGGAATTGTTTGCAATAAAAATTATCCCTTCCATTCTCCAGATCTTTCTAGAATTGCCGTTGAATGGGTAAAAGAACTTGTATCTTCTACTTATCATACTGAATTTGATAGTGTTGTACCAGATATCAATGAATATTGTAATAGATTAAATCTATATGCGCCTAACTTTCATACACATTATATGTATGATGATACTGGTACTGGATGCACAATGGCCGGTTGCCTTTGCAAGGACCATAATATTTATAAGCGGCCAATTAATATTACTTATTCTGGTGTAGCAAACTGTATGGCTTGCGGCGAAGTCATACCGTGGGACCCGCAGAATAAAGACCGCGCAAATACTTTAACTTGTTTTAAAGTTTATGTTTGCTCTTGTTGTCATAATATAATTGAAAGTCCAGACGATATTTATTATGATAATGATGGCAATATGATTTGCGCGTATTGCTACGATGATTTATTCACAACTTGCGATATATGCGGTGAATTAGTACCAACTGATGAAATTAGCATTATTAAAATGGATTTTGACAGAGATGTAATTAATACTTTCTGTGAAAGATACCCAGAGCAATCTAATTGGTTTAGACAATATCAATATAAAAATTTTGAAGCAAGAGTTTGTAGCAATTGTTTCTCAAGATATGAACGGTATCTTTATTATGATAGTGCAACTGATTATTATTATATCGATCCAATAAAATGTACTAAATCAATTGTTGAAATATTGGAAGATATTTTTAATGATAATACAGTTTTCTATTATGAACACTCTATAGATACGAATGCTTCAAAAAAATTTACTGAATTTTTAAAATCGCTTTGGGATGCATATACAATTACATTTATGGAAATGAAAGAGGGTAATGACAATAGATAAAAAGTCTGCGGTTTCTAAAATAACCAAAAAAGAAAATTATAATTATTTGCGCAATATGGTAGTGCATACTGATTTTGCCGATGACACAAAAGATATTCAGACGCGCCTTTTGGATTTTTTGGATCGAGAACTGATGCTGCTTGATAATAAAGCAGAAAAAAATCGTATTTATCAAAAGAAAAACAATGCTATGACCGATGAAATCTCTTCATATATTCAAACTGTTTTTGAAAGTTATCCAGATCCGTTAACCATTGATGAATTTGAAAATATTTTTCATTCTTTGACAGAAACAAAAGCAACAAAGCGGCAGATATCTTATAGACTTGGGCATATGGCGAAACTAGGCCTTATCCAAAAGAAACAGATATCTAAAAAGGTAGATGATACAACTAAAACTGTCAATGTATATTATATTGAAAAGAAAGGAAGTAATGTAGAAGAATGATTGAATTCGCAACGACATACCGTTAGGATAAATATCTATCAAAAGTACAAGAAGTACATTACGATACTATCCATTCATTAATGGCATCATATGAAAATTTTCCTGATGCAACTCATAGGCGCGTATTAGAGATACCAACAATCGGTTCTATTCAATTCAATGGACAGCCTACCACCTTACAATTATATAATGACTTGCACAAAAAGCATCCAGATTGTATTTTAAATTTCATACAATTAAATGATTTATATGACTATCGGCAGCAGTATGATGATGCAAATTGTGGTCTGCTAATGCCAGTAAATAATTATGGTGTATTACATGCTATAATAAAATTGAATATTTCTGATGTAATTATAACCGAACCATTGATATTTGATATTATTACAGTATCTACATTTATTAAAGACCAGTTGCCACAATGCCGCATCCATATCAATCCATTATATCAGCCTTTTGGAAAGATATTTGAAAATGAGGACCCATTACATCATGCATGGGTTTTGCCACAACATATCTATTTATATGAAGATTTAATTGATGTAGTTGATATCATTGATAGAAATCCAACAAGAGAACAGAGATTATTAAATCTTTATGTAGATAAAGAAATGTATCATAATCTTTTGGAAGTTTTATTTAATACTTATGACTCTTCGGCGCCAACTTATAATAGTATGCGTGGCGATTTCATCAGTGATGATATGGCACTTAAACGCATGACTTGCAATCAAAAATGTTTATCAACATATCCACCGCGTTGTCATTTTTGTGATACTCAGCGAACGGTATTCCATGCTTTGCGCAAAGGCCGGCATAGAAAAAATGAACTTAATCAACCAGCCACTTCCGAGTGATTGGTTGATTTTTTTAATAAAATATTATATAATATTTATAGTAAGAAAAAGAAGGATTTGAGATGATGCAGATAACAAAGCAGGCTAAACTTATTAATACACAACGCGAATTATTTGAACAACTGTGCCAATTATCTGAAATAGGAGTATTATCTGTTGTATCCGCGGCGCTTAACCAAAAGTACAAAAAGATTATACAAACTCCATCATATGTCATTGGCGTGGGTGATATTCCAGTGGCGCTAGTCGCGCACGCTGATACTGTATTCACACAGGGTTCTATGAAACGATATTTTATGTATGATAAAGACAAAAAAATTATCATGAACCCTTTTGGTTTGGGTGCCGATGATAGAGCCGGTATTCTTGGTATTCTATATATCCTGCAGCACACTAAATTCCGGCCATCAATCGTTATTACAACAGGCGAAGAAGAAGGATGCATTGGAGCCGATCAATTAATTCAAGATATACCGAAGTTTCCAACGGCTTTGAACTTTATGATTGAACTTGACCGCCAAGGTTATAATGATGCAGTATATTATCAGTGTGCAAATACTGACTTTGAAAATTACATTTCGTCTTTTGGTTTTGCTACTGCTCTTGGTTCATTTTCAGATATCAGCGTTCTTGCGCCAACTTGGAATTGCGCGGCAGTAAATCTTTCTATTGGATATTTTGATGAACATACATATCATGAAAGATTTGAATTGGAGTCTTGGCTCGCTACCATGACTGCTGTATGTGAAATTTTAAAAGACCAAATTCTTTATCCTAAACATTTTAAATATTGTCCAAAAAAGATTGCTAAAATACATCGTTATTTGCCAACATCACAAAATAGACATTATGATGTGTGTGATAGTTGTAAATTTTATATTGACGATACAGAAGCAATACCTATTATTAATAAAGATGGGCAGCACGTTCTTTTATGCATGGATTGTTTTAGTAAGCAATTAAATGAAATCTCTTGGTGTAAGAGGTGCGGCCAAGGCTATCATATTGGACAAAATTTACATGATTGGACTTGTGAGGATTGTAAAAATGAACTACAAAAAAATACAAAACCTCTTTGATAAAGTGATTGCATATAGCCAGCCCGATTGCCGCGAGCCGCACACAGATAATCTTTTTAAAACTTGGCAATGGCAAAAAGAGCATTTTTTGAAATGCTTTAATGGAGAGCCAATCGTTACGATCGCAGAAGATATTACATTTGAATTATCACAAAGCGCAAAAGAAGAACAGTTAAATAAATTTATGGATTGGGTAGAAGAAAATTATTCTTCTGATATAATATCATTATTAAGAGAAAATTTTGATTCAATTTTTGAGAACAAACTTTCAAAAGAATACAAAGAATACCCAATTGGTATGAAATTGTCAAAAGTTCTAGTAAAAGAATTTGGAACGGATGTAGAAGAGTTGCGCAATTATCTCTCTAGACTTATTCAAAGTCAGAAAGTCTGTGGAGATGTATGTATGTCTGTACATCCTCTTGATTTTTTGAGTTTAAGTGAGTCAAATTCTAATTGGCGCAGTTGCCATGCTCTTGATGGAGAATATCGTGGCGGCAACATTTCTTATATGTGTGATAGCAATAGTTTTATTGTTTATTTGCGTTCAAAAGAAGAAAGCGTTTTGCCGCATTTTCCAGAGGATGTACCATGGAATTCTAAAAAATGGAGAGTATTAATTTTTTGGGATAAAGCCAATTGTTGTTTTTGGACAGGAAAGCAGTATCCATTTTCGACAGATGATGGTTTAAATTATGCAAGACAGGGCATAATTAAATATTTATTGAATTCTTCTGGTGATTATGCACGAGTGAATATGCATTGGTTTTCAGATGCGTATAAAGGTCCAATGAAAATTAATGGTACAATTCGGCATTTTTCAAAAACGATGTGGCTTTTTAATAGTTTTCAGCCAGAATTAATGCCATTAAATAAATATGTCATTGCTAATCCAGAAGCAGTAAATTATAATGATATTTTATATGGTTCCACTTTTCGCACTTCTGTATTAAAATATTGTTATCCATATAATTATCTTTCTAATGATGTTTGGACTGCTTTTACTATTGGCGCCCCAGGTGTTTGTTGTTCTTGCGGGAAAAAGCATATAGTACATAGTGAATCAGTTGTTTGTGATGATTGTTTGCTCAAAAGTGATAGAGAAGATATAGATGATATTTGTAATTGTTGCAATTGCGGCGCTCGCATTTTTGAGGATGACAGTTTATATGTAGAAGAATATGGGCGCTTTTGTAAAGATTGTTATAAGCAAATGCAATTTGTAAATTGTGATTATTGCGATGGAACATACAGTCTTACTGAAGGAGAAATAGATTACAATGAAGATGGAAAATTAATTTGTAATAAATGTTTTCGGCAGAGGCTACAGTATAAAGTTCATAATTGAAAAAATATAAAAATTATTATATAATATATATGTAAGATAAAGGAAGGAAGTTAAGGAAATGGCAAAAGGCGCAGAAGCAAAAGAAAATCTTATTAAGCGTTTCGCAACAGCGGTTGGTGCAGATTATTGCGGCGAGCAGGATAAGAAATATTATTTTTGGTCAATGGAAAATGGCGAAAAGGTTCAGGTTGCTGTATCATTGACTTGCCCCAAGACGCCAGTAATGATTAATGGTGTCAGTAATGAATTGAATTTTGAAGATGACGCACCCGTGGCAACTCCAACGACAGTAAAGCAGATGGACGAAGAAGAAAAAGCAACTTTGGAGCGTTTAATGAAAGAGTTGGACCTATAAGGAGGAAAATATGGGATTAGATAATGGTATTTATGTTGTTTCTAACAAGAGAGAAATTACGAAAGACATGCTGCCCAATATCATTTCTTATCCTTGGTCTAGCGATTATAAACCAGTAGAAATTGCGTATTTCAGAAAGTATTGGGGTATGCGCAATGAAATTCTTAGGGAGTTTCAAGAAACAGATAAAGAAGGATATACTTTAATTGAAACTCCTGACCAGGTCAAGAAATTGATTGGCATTTTGGGATCTTGGCTGAATAAAGAAAAGTGGGATACAGAAGGCGATTCAATTTGGGAATATGAAGACGCTGCTGGCAATATCATTCAAGTAATTATTAATCTAGCAGCCGTATATGCTTTTATGGTAAATAATCCTGATGTTTATCTCAAGTTTTATGACTCTTATTGATTTTTTTCAAAAAATATTATATAATATATATGTAAGATAAAGAAAGACAAAGAAAGGAAATGAAAATAATGAAATGGACATTTGAAGCCGGTAAGCGTTATATTTTTTCTTCTCCTATCTCTGTTGAAGATTATCTGCGTGCGGAATTCATGTCTAAAACACCACACAAAGACCTTTCTGTTTGTCATGATGGCTCTTACATGGATGAGTATGACTGGTTTGTTAAGACTTGCGAAGAACTTGACATTGAACCTGAATGCTTTGATGATTAATTCGCGGCATATGCCGCAATATCGAACACTAGCTCAGCGGTGTAGAGCGGCATCCTTATAAGTTGCGCGTGCCAGGTCCAACTCCTGGGTGTTCGACTTAATATACAGCGTTTTTTAGCACCCACAAAAAAAGACTTGTCCTTCTTTTTTCGCTGTATATTTTTTATGCCCCGATAACAGAATTGGCATATGTATCGGATTCAAAATCCGAGTTTTGAGGGTTCAACTCCCTCTCGGGGTACCATTCGACATTTGGCGGCCCGCGGGTTCATCGTAATAAGAAAATAGGGCATATATCAACGGACAAGGCTTTGGCGCATGATATTTTAAAGTTGTGGGAGATATTAGCAACCAAATGAGCCATTGACGAATGGCAAAACTCTGAAACAGGTACGCCTGCTCTACTAATATCATTTGTACCACTGAATTAAAATAAATAGGGCGGTGGGACGCGAGTGGTTGATATATATGCACGCTTAACTCAGTTGGGAGAGTATTTGTCTTACAAACAAAAAGTCGGCGGTTCGAGCCCGTCAGTATGCACTAAGTCCTGGGGTCTCACAATGCAGGGACTATAATGAACAAGCGTGAGCGTTTGCACCGATGATGAAAGGGCCAGGC
>AUXO010412435.1_pt1 | contig 18402 bp, 15 predicted proteins | sample 768731 | NCBI WGS metagenome assembly AUXO01 (sample SAMN02715735, study PRJNA202380) | gut metagenome | biome: sheep rumen | host: Ovis aries | place: New Zealand: Palmerston North
TGGTTGACAAGCTGGAAGACGAAATCAAGGAAAACGTCAAAGAAATAAGCGATGATATCAAAAAGGCGATAGAACGCGGAGAAAGTCCGCAGAAAAGCTGGCGAGATATACTGAAAATCCTACGCGAATTCAATCGCATCATATATGAAAACAAAAGAGACAGATGGATGGCGGCAAAACAAAATATCGTAATACCGAGATATACTTTTGGCGATGCTGACCCGGAAGATCTCGACAACAGAATAAGAATCGCCCAAATATTGGCTATTCATACACAATTTTTTGTGCCGGATCATTGGTTTAATTATTGTTTCTGGTATTTCATTAACAAGAAATGCGAAACATTGAATACAAGCGTCATCAACTGGGATTCTAAATATACAACATTGCCAGAATACGATAAGAAACTGCAAGACGAATGGTACAAGGATCAATACAACGACAATACCATAGGGACAATGGAAAAGCTGTTGAACTATATTCTACACAACGGAACTCTATTCCATGAAAATGAAATATATGTCGACGATTAGTGTATCATAAAAAATAAACCGCTGTAATCCAGCGGTTTATTTTATAGATATTATCTGATCTTCTAGCCACCATCATACGTTTTTATGTTCTGGAAACTATATTCGCTGTTCGAAAGCGTAGGCAGATTAGGCATATTTCTTTTCACAAAATTTACAAGTTTTGAAAATCCTTTTTTCATCATATTTCCTGTGGTTTGCTTTATTAAACTTCCTATTCTTCCTTTTACTAAATTATCAAATGTATCTTTAGGAACAAAAAATATCTCATTTCCTGCCGACGCGAAACCATTAGCCTGCAAAGTTTTTGGAATCTCGTTTAAAACTGCTCTATAAAAATTGTAAATCCCATCTGTTCTAAACGGATATGGCGGAATTCCAAAACAATCAAATAAAACATTTTCTTTTTCGTCCATGGGTACCGGCGAATCTTTAATTCGATTATATGCTTCGATGACAGAATCAACATATTCGTTTTCAGGGCGCTCGGCGTTAAATGCTATTTCCACAAAAGCTTGCACATAAGATAGATTTTTCCACAATCCTTTTACCACAGGATTGGTTGTTACCGCCGAGACGACAAGTTTGATCTTATCGTTTTTATCGTCGCCAGACGTTTTGTCGTCATCTGCTCCGGCTACTACCGGTATGTTTTTCATTGGCGTTGAACCGCCACCGGGTGATGCCGCAGGGGATGGTGTCGGTGTAGCAGAACCAGCGACCTTATCGACTTCCCCCTTTACGATAGAAATTCCAGAATCAATCATATATATTGCATTATTAATATAATTGGCTCTATCTTCCGACCATAAACTTGCAGCTGGATTACTTATGACAGTGGCTCTATTCGTGGCATTCATTATATCCAGCAAGCTTTTATATATTTCCGGGTATGCCGCTGAATTCGCCTGTTCACGACTGGCCATGTCCCTATCGTATGCACCTTTATCGGTTACACCCGCAGATACATCGGTTACTTTTGGAAGAGCTGGTTCAGCTTTCGGATCGAATAATCGTGTATCCAATATTTCCAATAATTTTTCTTTGTTTATTGTATCGAACATCTTGCTCGTTGTTATTTTGTTCGCCGATCCGAACATGGCATTCGCCTTTCTTGTATTATGGCTGGCGTATTTTAGGTTCTGCAAACAATTTGATACATATCGTATCTGGTTGTCGACACCCTGATTGGTTTCCAAACCAGCAAAGTTTATCAACATAGGTTGTAGACCACCATCAGTAGGCGATTTATCATCGGTTGGTGTATATTTAGATTTAAGAACATCATGAATATTTTTATAGTTCAAATCATAATTGATCACCACAAAATAAGTATAGTCGCCTGATTCGTATGTCCTGTATTGAGAAAACGCCTTGTCGAAGTATCCCTTCGCCATCATTCTACGTTGATAATGCTCGGTCGACTCGTGTTCACCCTGTTTTTCTCCAGTTGTAAACATCGAATCTCCGACTTGTCTTTGTGCCCACCGAATAGGATGAAACTCATCTATCGTATCCTGTTGTTCGCCTTCCGGTGGATCAACCAACTCAAGTTTTTCTTTAGCTTCGCTTAATACTTCTTCAAACTTTTTCATATTATATCATTTCCGTATGATCATCTTTGTGAACATCGACCACTCTTCCCGTGTCCCTGTTCAAGGTATTTATTGTGTCGTTTTCCTTTGATCTATCCAAAATGTTAATAGCATTTTGATCGTGTTTCACCAGCGGATCACTGACAGTATTTTTGATATTGCCTTCGCTTTCATGCTGCATGATACGATCTTGTCTATCGTTCTTCAGCTCTTTTACTATCATGTTCGCGAAATCCATCAACGATGTCTCCGGTCTATATCTATCGATTCGATCGGATATGTGTTCAACGTCCGGCGTATCATTTCCGGGAAGATCGACAAGATCCGGTTTTCCTTGGTGTTTGACGATTCTATCATTGTCCGATTCTATCGGAACCAGATTATCTATTACATCAAATTTAGTAATAGTATCATCTTTTGGAACATATACAGCATCGATGTCCGTATGAGTTGTTTCCGTCGTCCTGTCGTTCCCCTGTATCGCAACAATATTTTTACGCGATTCTTTATGATCGGCGTTCACATAATCTTTAGGATCAATATTGACAGTTTTGGTTTTCATATCAGACGTATCTGGAACATCGTTTGTTGGCATGGTTATTTCTTTTGCCTTTATGGTGTCCGACAGAACATAATCCTTCTCGTCTATTTCTTTGGTGTTCGAACGAACATTTCTGGCATCCGGCGTATCGTTCTTGTCGATTGGAACCTCGTTCGCTTTTAGCTTTTCAGAATCGGCGAAATCGTTCAAGTCAATTGCCACTTGTTTCCCGACGGCTTTTGTCTGCTCCAGTCTGTCATTCGGGTCAACCGGTATCTCCATCGGCTTAACGTCCGATCTGGAATCGACAAAATCATTTGGATCTATGTTGACCAGATTACCGGTATCATGCTCGGTATGCGTTGTGTGATCGTTTGGATCGATCGGCACATTGTTGGGTTGGCCATGCGCCTCAAGCGTCGTATAATCGTTAGGATCGATCATGGCCAGATTGCCTTCGTTGTGTGATTCTAGCATGGTATGGTCATTCGGATCGATGTTGACGTTATTCGGTTTTCCATGTGCCTCAAGCGTCGTGTGATCGTTAGGATCGATATTTACGCTGTTAGGATCGCCATGCTGCGTTATTCTGGTGAAATCGTCTTCGTCTATTCTTACCGTATTGGCCGGACCGTGGTTTATGATATGGTCATCATACGGAATTTCAACCGATCCCTTCTTGCTGAACGGATCCAAACTCGGAGTGTCATCAGGGTCAACAGATACTTTATTTGCGCCGTAATGCGACATTTCAGCTGTGTGATCGTCTTCAGGTGAATGTTTGATCTTTGGTTCTGTATAGAATACTTGCTGTACCTTTCTGATAGCTTTCGACACATCCTTCATAAAGTCTGGCTGCCATGCCATACCATGACCAGAATTATACAGAGGAGTATCTGGGATAAGGAACTTTCTGACGGCAGTTTTTATGATAGACGTTATGAGGGAATCGCGATTAAGCGAAGGTAACGGCGTGTCGAACTTCCAGTCTTTCAAAATAGCTGGTTTATCAGCACTGGTTGCATTGTTGATAGAGAAATCGCTTGTATATTGTTCTATCGCACCTTGTGTATCCAATTTATCATGGGCTAGATCTTCTCTGAGTTTTGGTTCGGTTATATATGGATTGGTATATGGTTTATCATTGATAGGGATGTTTTGATCAGTTGGACCGAATTTCGATATTTCTTCTGACTTACCAGCATTATAATCCATTAGTCCTATTTTATGATCACCCGGCATTCTAGAGTAAGGATCATCAGCTTTGTCAGGTAATCTGGAATAATAATCTTTAGATTTATCTGGCAAAATATTTACCCACGTATTAATGACCTCATTTGTCCAGTTTCTATATGTTCTATCATCGGCATTTGGCACTACATTTTTAAAGATAGCAACTTTTTTTCCGTCGCTCGTTTTGCCAATACCGACAGAATTGTTAATATTTGTCGCTGAAATATTAACGCTTCCAAATATTACTGGTTCATTATTATCGTCCCATGAATGTGTGTATGATTTTGTCGGTATATTTGAAGTTGAAAATGTTTCAACATCGATCTTTGGAACCGGTGAATAAGTTTTAAAATGATAATCACGAAAGGCAAATGTTACGTTTCTGACGTTTGCCCATTTTTGATTTGTATGATCATATTTGTAATCGTCTATTGAAATTGGATAGCAATCGTCGAAAAAATATCCTATTCTTGGATATCTATCCCATTTGTCTTTGGTCCCACCACGCATTAAATATCCTATAACCAAAATATCAACTGTCGATTCTGTGTGTTTTCCACCATTGAGCGATCGTTTTTTAATCTCTTCTGAAATTATTTGTTCCGTTGAGCTATATATATCCTCATACATCCCTACCGTAAATTGATTTTTTGTGGATCTTCTGTTTACCAAAGGATATCTTATATCAAACAAAGCGGTGTCTATGGAATCTGTTTCCAATGATTCTCCGGGAATAATAACACTATCTACGAAATGTATTTGGTCACTGTATTTTGTATCTCGTATACCCGAATAATCAGTATCTATAAATTTTAATGTCCAAAATAATGTAGGTTGAAATGCCTTTAAGCCATATTTGGTAGTTACAAAATGGTCTAAAAGATTTTTATTGCCGTCATAACCTTCGGCTATCTCTTGTACAAGAGGAATCTTATCGTCTATTAATGTTACATCGGCCATGTCGATAAATAAAAACTCACCCATTGATATTTATGGGTGAGTTTATCGGAGTTTTGAATTAATTGCGGCTTTTAGGAACGCTCTCTCCAATATTGGTATGCGAACGTGACCTGAACGTCTAGGACCGCACCGGATCCCGTTACGTTGTAGTTAACGTCGCCAACGGATACTGGATATATACCAACAAGCTCAAACGTTCTTGTCGGATTCGTGAGATCCTTACCCACTAGCTCAATAGTGGCAACCTCGACCGGAACACCATATTTACCACCAGACGTTTCAAACGAGAAGATTTCCTTCTGCCAAGCGACAAGCTTTTCACGAATGTTCTGTCCTTCGTCGCAGTGGAATGTCACTGTCCAGTTGCCGTTGCCCTGATAATCAATCGTTCCCGGTACATGGAATTGATGACCAAAGTATGTTACTTGCTGGTCGTGTATTCCGAGACCCGGCAAATTGGCGGTGGTCATATAAAGATTATCCGCTTCAGAAAGAGGGCCGAGTGATTTGATGTGAAATTGAAAATCACGGGCGAATTCGTTCGCCTGTGCTGCTGCATAGAATGCTTGAAGGTTAAAAGCCATTGTTTTTTATCTCCAAATATATTTATACTTGATTGATGAAAAATCGTTTTTAAATAGTTATATGGAAAAATATTCGTTCTCGGATGTAATGTCCGTTTTCTCTGCAATTAATACTTCTTTGACCTTTAATGTGTATCTGCCGATCACCAAAAAGACCGTTCAATTCAAACAATTGACCACCGGGCAGGAAAAACGCATAGCAAAGCAGCTTTTGATGGACAAAAGTAGCAATTCTTTTGCTATTATGCCAGATATAATACAAGAGAATTGCGTAACACCAGACATAAACATTAAAAAATTACCAATTATCGACTTTTATTGTGTCGTCTTACTGATGCGACTGTATAGCATAGATCCAATAATAAAATTTAGAATTCCCAAGAGTGCATTGAAGAAGAAGCCGTCAGAAAAAGAAAAGGTTTTGAACGGCAAATCGCTTCCAGAAGCCAAGGAATCAGAAGAAAAAGCAGAATCCACGACGAAATACATCAACGCGAAAATCAACATACAAGATATATACAATTCAATTGTAGAAAACACTAAAGATTTCAAACTCGAGCATATAAAAACCGACGGGTGTCCATATGAAGTCATCTGCTCCGTTCCTACCACAGAAGCTATTTTACAAAAAGAGGACGACGAACAAGACAATATGACAATAATTTCCGAGCGAGCAAAATTTATATCTGGAGTCATATTAACCAATGTCAATACGGGGGAAAAGAAAGAAATATCTTTTGATGATTTTACCGTAGATCAAATAGAAGAATTAATAAATACACTTCCGGCATCTATCATAAGCTCAATCACAGATTATGTCGAAAAGGCATTCGATTTACTCGGATCGCTGAACATATATAAGATCACCATCGAGGGCACGGAGACTAAACAGATATTGAATTATATGTCCCTCGATTTTTTTATTCCTTTCTAAGATTGATATTTCCCATTAATATAGGATCAATCTTAGAAGACACGCTCTTTCTATCAGAAAATGGGCTCCCGCCTGGATATACGGATACGTTATCGCCCGTAGATCGACAATATTACATCCAATCCATAATAGAGACACAAAAAAAGCGCCGAAAACGACAATAAATATTTAAAATATGTATCCTGTTGTTGTTAGAGCACTATACGGATTGGGGCGCGCCTTGTTCACGACACAAGGCCGCCGTGCCGCCGTTGCTTCCGCAAAGGGTCTTATGACGCGTGAAGGCGTCAAAGCGGCATTCAAAGGCGGTGGTCGGCTTCTTGGCAAAGCCGGAGCGCTTGGGGCAAAGACGGCATTATACGGCGGATCCGCGTGGGTTGCACACGAATTGCTCAGGGATACCGGATTTAGTGCACAATCTTTATTCGGATTTGGACACGGTATTGGTGGAGAATCATTAAAAAATAGGCTTATCGCAGGAGGCGGTGGAGTAAACGGACAATCCGTATTCGGAGCGGCTTCGCCGGAACAGGGGCAACCAGAACCGTCTTCCAATGCGTCTCGGAAAGTTTCAGATGAAACCGATGTCGACGAAAGTGACAGTGGTGGAGAATCTGAGATACTTCGCCTTTTATATAAAATTTTAAGAAACACCGAAAAAGATCTCTCATTAACAAAAGCAACGCTTGATACGTCGGTTGACGATTTAAATAAAACAATATTGACCCACAATATGTTGAAAGAATCGTCCGAAAAAACAGAAGATTCATTAGAAGACATTAAATCTACAGAAAAAGAAATACTAGATGCGGAAGAACCACAGAAAAAATTAGCGAAATTACAGTTAGATGAATTAACGAAACAAAATTCCGATAAATTTTCCATCGGAGGAGAGGGCGAAGAGGGCAGCAGAGAAGGAGGAAGAGAAGACGAAGAGGGTAGTGGAAGTTCGTTGTTGAGCGAAATCGCCTTGGGAGAAGCTCTATATCGCGGGGCAACGTTTGTCGGGAGGAAGCTAATCGTTCCGGCGGCCAAGGCTGTAGTTGCAGCCGGTGCTGCACCGGCTGCGTTCGCTGCGGCGGCCACCGCCGGTTTCGCTGCCGTACTAGAAGGCGCAGCAGGGAGCGTCAAGGCCGCTCGATTAAAGGAGGCGCTTCCGAAAGAAAAAGACAACTGGGACAATAACGCTTGGCAAAAGCTGTTGTCAATGATGGACGAAAACGAAACAAAGATATACGATAGAGCAGTAAAACCGTATCTGGCACAATTGGAATCAATAAAAGAGCCAGAAGCGGAAGAGCTGATGCTAGGCATAAGAAGGAGATGGTATACCTGTCTATACAATTTGCGACTAACTGGTTCAACCAACGGTGTCATTCTCAGCGGATCGGATAATCCTTATGTTACCGCTCAACTGAACAGCGCCAGACTTTCAAATCTTTCGGTCGAAGTCCAACAGTGTAGGCAATCAATTCAGGCTAGAAAAAAAGAAGCTGAAAGACAGGCTAGGGTAGAAGAATCTATACAAAAATATAAAAATTCTGGAAACACCATGGCCAGAGATTCAAAAGAATATCAAGACGCCATGGAATTGAGAGCATGGCGAGACGCGTCTGTAAAAATTAAAGGGCTTTTTATAAAAGACGAGGCCGCTCGACGAGCATTTTTCGAAAAATATATTGCATCCGCTGGATATAAATGGAATGAAGATCTCTATAAAAGATTTACATCTCCGTTAAAGGAGGGAGAACATCGTTTAACGGAAGCAGAAGAGATAGCCATAGCCGAGGCGGAGCATTCTAAAAATATGCGCACAAATTCTTCGTATCGGGAGGCGGAAGAAACCAGACTAGAAAACAATAACGTATATTCAGAATTAGAATCAATGATTGATTCGAGATTGGAAACATTTGAATACAACGATCAATTATCAAGAGATGAGAACGCCGCAAATTTCGTGCAATTGGCGGACGAACTCGAAGCAAAAATAAACGAATCCAACTTAAGCGCTGAACAAAAAGGTCAACTCAACGGAAAAATAACAGAATTCGGAAATACTTTCGCCAAAAACCGTCTAAACGTATCTAAAAGCAATTGGGAAGACATAAAAAACGATTACGAGGATTGGAACGAATTTAACGAATCTGAAGATTATTATCATGTAATGCGTGATATGGCCGGAGACGAGCTAGAAAGACGCGAAAACGCTAAAATAGAAGACGAAAGACGCGAATCGGTTAGAACACAACACGAACAAGCTGGCGAATATTTCAGCGTTATTAAGCCGGAATTTAAAGATTCAGATGATCCTGACGTATATTCCAATCCAGATAATTATGTATGGTTCAAAACTGAGGAAGATGAATTAAAATATAGACTCGAAACATATCCAGAAGACAGAGATGAAATTGCAAACAGTCCTCAATACAGCACCGACTTAAAAATAAAGTATGGATTGACAACAGCCGAAGAAGTGAAAGCGGAACAGCAGGAACAAGATAGGTTGGAAGAACTCGCTGATTCGCAAGAAGTTGACAGCTACGGTCTTGACTTGTTATCTGGTCAATACAAAGGAACCCGTTTCCGTGATTATATGGGCCGTTATATAATGGCCAAATACGCAAATGGTGGAAAGTTGTCCGACGATAATATAGCCACGATAGTTTCAGAGGCACTTGAATTCGCCAAAGATCAACAAAAAATAGATAACGGGATACAGCCGGTTTTGGGCTCTGATGGAAGATACGATCCGTTTGCGGTTTTCAATACAGACGATGAAAGCTTCTCAGAAGATGATAGAACGACAATGGAAAGAATATTAACAGAAGTTCGAAAACAAGGAATGCAACACAATGAAGAGCGCGAAGAAGCCATCCGTTGGCGTAAATCGCTGTGGGAACAACCTATTGACGGATCAAATATAGAGGATTAAAAAATGGCAACGAGACAAAATACGGGACAAGTTTTCGATATACACGCAAATACAAAATATAAATGGACTCAAGATAAAAGCAATGATTCTGTTCCATTTATAAAATTGATCGAATACAAAAATGAAACCGATATCAAAGTTCAAGAGATGTTATATCTAAAAAAAGCAAATGATATTTACGGTAATCAAGATGATCTAAATAAAGCGGAAAAAGCTGGTTCTTTTGACGACGTATATAAAAACTTGTATCGAGTTACTCCAACGGGAAATAGTTTTAAGTTGCCGTACATAAAATCGGAAGGGTATACTCTCGATACTAGATATTCTCAAATAGACCCGAAGGCTAGTACGTTTGGAAACGGTATTCAACAATTTTGGAACAATATCAACAATTTTCAATATAAGTTGGGCGACGAGTGGGACAGTATCAAAGGTCTTTTCGATGATGAAAACACCATTTTGTCGGAAACACGCGCCAGAAGACAAGGAACACAGCTAGCAAAACAATCAGTAAAAGCATACAGCGGATCAAATTTTGGAGAGTATTCAACGGTTTTTAACTTATTGAACGAAGATGACGAAAAAGCTGAAGCGCATTTGAACTTCATACAAACCATTCTTGAAAACAACACGCCAGCTTTTATTAGCGTTATGGCGATCAAGGTTCCTTATGTTTATTCAATAGATATATCCGGTCTGTATAAAATTCCACTCGGATTTATATCGAAGTTCTCGGCTCGACCGAAAGGTAATGTTATATTGAAAGATGGCGCATATGTGCCGGACGCATGGGAGATTTCCATGAACTTCAATTCCTTAATTCCAATATCTAAACAACTATTGGAAAAAGGATTTGATAAAGAAACAACCGCTTCCGAAGATATACAAAACGTGTTTGTTACCACGTCTAATTATCAAGGAGGATCATAATAATGGAAGACAAAAACATATCAAATCCAACACTCGAAAACATTGAACGACATCTAACTAAAATAGAAACCGACAACGGATATCCCATTTATAATTTAATGGGTCGGGTAAAAGTCCCAAAAAACATCAATCCCATATTTTATGATTCATATCAACCTACCAGCAACGAATCGTTCGAAACGATATCGTATAAATCTTACGGAACTATATCATTATGGTGGTTGATATGTCTGGTAAACAATCTATATAACATAACGGAAGGCGCAGTCGCCGGTGTTCCATTAAAAATAATAAAGAAACAATACATTGGCGACATATTGGAAGAAATATAATGGCGACACAAATATCTTCAGAGACTTTATCAAACGATCGTATTGCCACGACGACAAATACGAACCCAAATCTAATTGTATCGGTAAACGGGGCCGATTATTGTGTTGAAATAATCCTTCATAAAAAGGACCAACCAAAAGAAGATGGATTTTTAATAAATCCAAGATTTTTGAATACGATATTGTTCAAAGATTCTTTATTCGATCTGTTTCCGTCTTTGGTGATTAGCTACGAAGACAAGGAATCGAATTCCATGCCATATCATTTTTCTCAAGACACGACAGATATGGCATATGTGTATATATCAAAAATACAAAAAGAAGGAGAAAATCCGCCATACCCGCTGGTCGACGACGAATTTTTAATATACGACAAGACAGACGGAAAGATAGAAAACACAAACGACAACACTAAATTTTTCAGTGTACAGTTGACCTTGATTCCATATTCTTGGCTCACTTTGACGATTTTGTATCCACAGTGGACCACCGGATTCGACGAAAAATATGGAGAAAAGAGCGGAAAGGCTGTCGGTAAATGTATAAAAGAAATACTTGAAATAGCAGGTCAGCAAACCGACGATCCCATATTCGATGAAGGAAAGACAATTATAAATTATACTGCCACGAGCCAAAATGCGCTAGAAACAATTTATTCCATTCTTCCATATTTTCTTCCTTCGGATGATGCTGTACCAGGAATATTCAAATATAATCCGGTAACACATAAATTCGTCTTAAAATCAATAAAGACATTTTTCGAGCACAAAGATCTAGACGATGACATTAAAACATATTTAACCATACCGCTCAGACAATTTTCAGACGATCAAAACAAAGTATCGTTCATGTCGATGCTCGGAACGCTTATGTCAAACATTTTGAACAATGATATCAGCAAACCAGCCGCCGACTATTCACACGATGTTGAACACGTCATTAAGTCTTTGGACTCGTCTCCGACAAAAACACTTCGAGTTTCAAGAAAGAATGGAACATTTGTCATAGATCCGCAAGAATATAATAATAAAGAGATAGAAAAACAAATCAAAAAAATGTTTCGCGACAAAGACGTAAACTTTGGTCAAAGTGTCTCGGATTTGGTTAAAAAAGATGAGATCATAAAGAAAAACTATATTTTTACCCCTCATTATAAGGAAACGGAAAGAGCCGCGTTGAACAAGCAAGCGACTCTCAAGCTGTTAACCGCTTCAAATTTTGGCGTAACCATTCCAGCTTTTGGCGGAGAAATACAAACAGGAAGAAAATTCGCCGTCAAGATAGCACAAGGTGCCCATACCGAAGAACTAAGAAAAAAGGTGGGAACCTATATGATCATATCCACAATGCAATTCATGGATGTCAGAAATAACTTGGTCGAATCCAAACTTTTAGGTGTAAACATCCTGAAATCCATTGCTGGAACATATCATCTTTAATTCATCTGCAACGAAATCAGCATCGCAAAGAAATTGATCTCCTTGTCGATGACGAAGGTATGCCTGTACATATATTCCTGAATTGTCCGCAGACACGCTATCTTCTTTTTGTAGCCTTCCTGAGACACCGGTTCCTTGTTCATAAGCCTCTCGAACATGGCTTTCATGAGAAGATGATAATCACCGAAAAACTTTGCTTCGTTTTCGATATAATAAGCTCTAAGATCCATCATATCCTGATCGGTGATATTCTTTTTCAATACAACGGAGAAGACTCTGTTAACCAGCTCTTGAATGTCATCATTAACCAATGATTCCATTCTAAGTTCATTGTCCTCGTTAAAAGAACATTGCTGCAATACCTGCAAGATCTTTCTAATGTCGGGATAATATGTTCTAACCAGTTTAACGAGGTCGTTCTTGTCACGCAGCTTTATTCCTTCTCTAACCACGATCTTTAAAACATATTTCAAAATATCATTCGATTCGTCGATGGAAGGCGGAATAATTTCAAATTCCTGCATCCTCGACTTGATCGGAGCGTCAATCTTTGAAATATTGTTAACTAGAAGGATGAAACGGACATACTTAGATGACGTTTCAATAAGATTTTTGAGAAGCTCCTGCGCGGAAGAGCCGGATCCGCCAGCAGACGACAGGCCGTCGGCCTCTTCTAGAATAACGAGCTTCATGTTTCCGTCCACAGACATGGTTTGGCAAAACGGAACGATTTTCTCGCGCATCGTATCTACGCCGTTTTCTTCCGAGGCGTTGATCGTAAGCGTTTCCCAGCCTAATTTCTTTTGAATGATCTTGGCCAGCGTTGTCTTTCCTCCACCCGGACGACCGCGAAACAACAGATTCGGGATCATCGGATTATCAGAAGCAAAAATGTCCTCAAAATACTTCTTGATACCCGGATCAATAACCATATCGTCAAGATTTTGCGGACGATACTTCTCTACATAAAGTTCCTTATAGGTCATTTTATTGCCAGTTTTGTTGTTTAATGTTACTTTTAAGACACAAAGCGTCAATCATCACCCCAGAGTTTGCGAGCCTCATCCAAAGTGATGAAATTATCAGTTTTCGTGTCAAAGACATACCACTTTCCGTCTCGAAAAAGGTACATATATTCACAGAAAATATCATGACCCTCTTCCTTTAACTCCTTATCTGTCTCGAAATTGTCAATCTCGAGATCCTCACCGGCATCTCGACAATAAAAATCGCTATCTTTCAGCGTTGGATAGATGCTGGAAGCACCACCCATGGCGATAAGATTTCTAACTTGTTCTTCGGTTGTATAGTTTTCCTCAAGAATCTTTCCTAGCCCCGACAAATAGCTGTCGTGCCCGCAATAAATGCCCGTATACTTCGGGTGTGCATTACCGTTGTCGATTACAACTTCTCCTCGTGTGCTCATTTTTTGTCTCCTTAGATCATTGGCGCGCTCTTGACGATTTCGTTATAGACGGCGAGAAGCTTTTCCATCTTTTCCTTCTGCTCGTCGGAAAACGAAAACCCGCTTTCGTTTACAATCATGTCGTTGAGATAAAACATGGCCTTCTGCAAATCCTGCCCCTTTGTCTCCAACGACTTCCTTCCTGCTCGTAGAAGATACTTTATCACATTTCCACCGGAAAAGCCAAGTCGAAATGCGTGAATAATGTCTAAAACCTCAATTCCACCAGCCTTATAGTGCGCCGGATGGTTGACTAATTCTTTTTTTGATTCTTGTGTGTTCATATGCGTGGTATATTACACCACGTCTAACGGAAAGTCAAGGAACTTTTATCCCGCCATGTGTGGTTTTAGGCAAAATCATATAGATGACAGCGCCGCACGCCGGACAAACCACCTTTCTAAAACCCGATTCGAATCTTTCCGAATAAAAAATAAGAAAAAACGACTGACAATTTCCGCACCGTTTCAACTTTACGCATCTATCTCGTTTTGCGACAAAATCAATGAGACTCTGCAATGCCAATAGAATCTTCGCAGATGACCATGAACTTTCCTTTATGCGCTTCCGCATATTGTTTAGCGGCCTTCCACTTCTCTTGATTAGTGATCCAAGTTTCACACAAATAGTTATATGTTTTCGTGCTCATCCTTTTGGTCTTTTCCGGCTTTTTCAGAAACTTTCTTGGTTTATATTCAATGAACAATTTAGTCGTTGTCCCATCTTTATTTTTATATTCGCACGTAAAATCTAAAAAATAACGATGTGATCTGCCATGATCAAGACTTTTTTGATACCAAACGACATCGGTTTCGCTGGCCCATCCTAAAACATTTGGATTACTGTCCATCCATCTCATAATGAGATATTCCGGTCTGGAGCGATACAATATCGGCAACGACCCCTTATACTTTTCCGGGTTCTTGGCAATATATCTGCCCTGAGTATATTGTTGTTCTTTTAGCTGCCTTTGATTCATATCACATGGACGGCATTGGAGATAGTTGGTTTCCACCAGCCTCAGGCGGCGGCATTTCTGCTCCAGCCGGAGGCGTAGGAGCGGATCCCTCCAGACCCGGCCCGCCGTCCCCGCCAAGCCCAGGAGGCATTGCTCCTTCTACGCCAGTGTCTCCACCAGCTATCTGATTCATAAGATCGGTTTCCATGTTCTGTTCCTGCTGGAACTTCTTCTTCCATCCGGGACCGGATTGACCTATCTGCTGGAGCTCCCACGCTATCTGCGCGTCCATTCGCCGCCATTGGATGTTGGCTTTTATTTCCTCATCGGTCAGATGTAGATATTTTTTCTGTGCCCATGTGGAAGAGATGCTCTCGTTCTGTGACATCTGATTGAAATTATTGTACCACAGATCGAGATATTGCTGCTTGCGCGTCTCTTCAAAGATCGAAGACACGTTGAAATCGACATCGATGTCGTAATAATGCAGATTGAACGCTTTCCAGAATCCACGAAGTTTTAGATGTGTTATAAACGTGTTTTTCATGCCAAGCGCAAATCTGTTCTGAATGCGCTTGATGTATTTTCCGAATCGAACCTCTTCGGTAGACGCTTCGGCTCCATCCTTGGCCACATATTCTGGATTAAGTCTCTGTGTTGGAACGTGCATCGCCCGATATAGCTGTTTTTGGAAATACAAAAGATCGTCCATCTCACCGAATTTAGCATTTGTTGTAAGATTGGTGACATCCGTCTGTTGCGCCGCTCCATCTCTAAGGGGGAACCAGAATGAATCTGTCGCGGATTGCGGATCGAATACGTTTGTCGGTCTGCCAGAATGCGGATCATAAGTTTTTCTTGCCCAGAACTGCTGCATCAAACGACGAATATACGATTCCGCGTTCGGTGGAGACATGTTGCCAGTGTTTATCTTGAACAACAGTTTTTCCGGCGATCTTGTCATACGGTAGATCACGAGCGAGTCTTCCATCATTGTAAGCTGACGATATGCGCGTCTGGCGTTTTCAATGTATGGCAACACTATTGTTCCGTCGTTGTTGCGAAGTCCAGAATCTATGTATGTAATTTGATTCTTCTCCATCGCAATCATGTCTTCGTGGTCTATTTCCTGCGTCTTCGGATCCAATACGGGCCGACGTAGCACAAAACTCTTTATCTTGTTGTTTTGTATGTTCTCGTATACCGGAACTATCAGCTCAGTAGGAATCTCCACAAGCCCAACGATTCCCAAATCCTTACGATTTTCAGATACAACGTTTTCAAAGTACAGTTCTCCTTCTATTAAAAATCTTCTGAATCTTTCCCAGCCCTTTTCCTTGAACTCAAAAATATCTACGAAGTGTTCCCATTCTTTCTGGATCTCTTTTTCTACAAGCTTGTCCTTTATACCGGATAACTGCAATTTCACGTATGAATTGTCGTCGGCCTTGAAAAGCAACTCGTCGGCTATCTCGTCAAGGCAATCTGATATGGTGGAGAACGAAGCCATGTTATGATATTCGGCGAGTCTGCGACCCTTATCCAAATCAATATTGGCGTACATGAACGCCTGAAATCTTGCATCGCCGAGCATCGTGCCGATGGACATGACATCCTTGTTCGACGACATCGGCCCCTCGAAGACCGACATTTGCGACAATCTGTCCTGCCTGCTTGGTATTAATTCAGAAAAACGTTCAAACTTCGGATTGAGTTCCTCGATATTGTTCGCTATCTGTATTCCCCACGGTAGACGATTCATGATTCTGCTGGCAAAACCGGCAGATGTTCTGTTAAACTGTGAGCTTCTTTGATATCCTGATAGTTTTCCGGGCATTGTAAATTAATCTCCACTTATTTTCTGTCCATGTATACCTTTTGTGTTTGGCATTTGATTTGATTCGCTCGGGAACGTTGTCGGCTCCGGGTGATCACGGTATATTCTATAATGATCCTCGGATAATTTTCCGTATCCGTACTTTCCTACTACGTATACGTCGAATCTTCCAGACCTTTTAGCGGCAGGAATCTTAACGATGAGCCTATGATCATCTAAAATTTCAAACTTAGCCGGAACGCCTTCGAACGGTACGTAGTGGGTTTTATCGTCTCTGGCGACATGCTTTGTCTGTTCGTCAAATCTGTTGTTTTCATCGTATGCATAGAAATTGACGTCATATTTTTTATATTGATCGTCGTCGTACATTCTTTCCTTGTTTTCCGGCATATCGACTATGGCAACGTCCTTGACGGTCTCGAACATGTCTCCGTGTATGATTATTTCGGAATCTTTCCGTCCAACGTCGACGACTTCGGTCGAAGTATACCAAACCAACGGTCTGCCTTCCTTTATTCTTGCATCAGTGTTTACGCCTACCTCTTCTTGCTGTTTCATCCACTCATAGCTATCGCTGAATTCGTTTAGAGCGGCAAAATTGATAGGAATGTTGTAAATTATGTTAGCCTTGATCTCGTCGTTCTTGTAAAGCCACGATTCAACCGTAAAGTTGGCGTCTATTTCAAATCGATACGGGTCTGTACCATTGAATTGCTCTGGAACTAGTACATTGGCGTTCCCGTCCCATATGACCCGGCTTCTAACCTCGACATTCAAATCTGGATGTTTATATGAAATTTCGACATACGGATTAAAATATGTGAAAAGACAGGTAATATATTGATGATAGTCTTCTTGAAATCTGCATAAAAACGCCGAGCTTATGTTCAATTTCACCGGAGTTGGCATAGGATGGCTGGTATTCGTCCAATCAATCCTGTTTGCCACCAGATATCCATCCTGCTTGTTGAATGCTCTGGTCGGATCATACGATACGCCCTTCAATTCATATGAAAGCAAAGGAAGTTTGATATGCTTCGATGTGTTGACAAGCTCATGAAGCGTTCTGGTCTTCGGTGAAAAATAAACAGGAACCGTTATTTCATCGAACACCGGGTTTTCCTCGTCCCCTACCATTCTTGGCAACGTGATTCCACCAAAAACGTTTCCGACCGCAGCCAGAATCGTTCTTAAATCTTTATGGTAGGTATATGTATTCATGCTATTCCAGTGTAATTTTCAGGATTTTGTCGAAAACTTCGCTTGCATCCTGTTTTTTGACTCTCTTTAGAGTATTTATTAGCTTTTCGTCCCCTCTGAATAGGGTTGAGCATCGATAATCCAAAATTATTGTATTATTGTGAACTAATATTTCAAAAGGCGTTGGGATCACAAGCATTTTTGTGTCTCCCTTGAACTTTAATCTATATTGATTAGTCACCGTTTTGTAATTTTGGAATATACCGGACTTATATGGTTTCTTATCCAGCTCCAAATTCATTTTTCTCAGAAAAAATCTGGGCAACACATTCCAAAGTTCCCTACCGTCATATGCTTCTATTTTGTCCATTTTTGAATTCGTCCATAACATTCTCTTGTTTTGGTTCAGCAGTCATAGATCTGACATCCTGCTGCTGCACATTGTTCAGTTGAATATTGTTTTGTTGATCGACGCTGTTGTATAGATCGTTTTCTTGAACGTTTTCAAGTTTCAGATCGTCGATCTTCTTGTTCTCCTCTTCGTCCTTCTTATTCCAATATTCTTCGAGCTTTTTATCTATCTCTTCCTTCTCCTCAAGCCTGAGCCGTTCTTCCAAACTTTGCAACCATGATATGTCTTTCTGGTTTTCCTCCATTTGATACAGTTCTCCGGGAGACATTCGTATCAATACCATGTTATGTATTTTAGAGTACACGCCAAATGTCTGATGCTGCATTATTTCTGAAATCGATAATACGGAACTTATAGCCGTCCTGTCATCTTTTTTTATTGTCTTTGGGACTATAACAAGCGGCAATACGGCTCTTACCTCCACTCTGCCGTAATCGGAAGCATTTATCGTTCTCCATCCGGTTCTTTCATTTGGATCTGCGGCTCTTATTAGATCCCAGACGTGCATGTTTCCGCCTTC
>AUXO011994699.1_pt1 | contig 18402 bp, 3 predicted proteins | sample 768731 | NCBI WGS metagenome assembly AUXO01 (sample SAMN02715735, study PRJNA202380) | gut metagenome | biome: sheep rumen | host: Ovis aries | place: New Zealand: Palmerston North
GAAGCCCACTCAGATTCATTTGTATAACTTTTAATCATATATTAAGCTTGTTTTCAATCTGTTGTTGCACTATTATTAACAGCATAATACAATGCTGGACCAGATGTATTAATATAAAACTGTCCTGCAAATGCTGGAACTACTATAGGAGCTCCAGAACCTATAATAACAGTTTTATCTCCATTTATATAGTATCCATTAGCAGAATCTACAGAATTAGAAGATAAAGTATCAGTAACACCAATTCCATTCTCTAATGCTTCAACTCTTGATGTTAACTTAGCAATATGCTCAGCTATAACTTTGAAAGCATTACCAGAAAGCTCTCCATTTGCAGTAATATCAGTTAAATCAACAGAAGCACCTTTTACAAGAGTCCCAGCCCTATCAGCATATTCTATATAATCTGCAACAGAATAAATTATGTCTGCCCTGAACGGAGCGGACAGGCCGTCAGCGTTAGGACTAATCCTTGCCTCGGTCGTACCGGCCTTCACCGTGGGCACAAGAGGCTCCACCAACTCGTACTCTACAGGGGTGGCGAGTTCGTAGTTCAGCATTACGCCCGACATGGCGGCTTTGAAGGAAGCTGCATCGGAGTAGGCATCATCACGAATATAGATTGCCGATGATGAATTGTCTCCCCTACTCTCACCCTTTAATAACTCAGAAGCAAGTTTATTGGCTACAATATATTTTGCGGAAAGAATGTTCTCTATCGCGAATTTCTTACCAGAAATGCTTGACACAAAACAATATATATCACCATATTGTGCTCTTGTCCAATTTAAACTCCCCAAATCCACACTTCCCACTCTCTTGACATACTTATTCCCGACAATCTCGTCATAGACACTTCCGGCACTCGGCACTCCATTGAATGTCAGTATCCCGTGCGGCTCATACTGTCCGTTGAAGGAGGAAGAGACGTTGATGCAGATGTCGTTCTGGTAAGTGGTGCCGTAGGTTCCTCCGAAATAAAAGGTAACATAACGGCAATTCGCTGGTGTAGTGAAGCCACTATTTGCACTTCCTTCATTCCAAGTAAGCCTATCTATGTAATTCTTGTTAACATCCCAAAATTCAATTTCCCTAACATTTGTGGGACTCTTAAAGAAGTACGAAGTAGAGGGGAATACCGCGATATAATTCTTCGAACCGAGGAAGTTATTGTTGGCGTGCCAGCCAGTTGAGTTCCAATATCCCAGTTCCCATTCCTCGTCCCAGATATTGTGGCTCTTTACCCTGAAGTTGTTCAGTCCAAGGTGTATCGTTCTCTTCCAGTACGGCTCGTATGTGCCGTTCTTGGCAGGGTCGGAGAGGTTGATGCAGATGTTGTGGTTGTAGGTTGTTGCCTTATAGTTAAACACCATATAGGACGAATTTTCCGGTGCGTTAACAGTTTTATTATAGCCCTCGACCCGTAAGAGTAAATTATCAGCGGAATCGAATATATAACTTGCAAATTGACCACTCGCTATCGTTCCATTATAATGAATATAATAAGTTTGGCCTGCGACAATAGGAATTCTATTTTTTGTTCTTATATATTCATTTGAAGGTGCTGGGTTTCCATAAATATCATACCCACCACTTTTCCATTCCTCATCCCACTGGTTGAACCCAACGGTCTCCAGCGCAGAAGCATCGTTGGAGATGAGAGTGCCGGATATAACATCAGCATCTTGGAGCAAATAGCCATACTCGTTCTCAAAATCCTCAGCAGTGTATCCGTCTGGAATACTGCCGTTAAAGAATAGAGTAAGGTCTACTATCCTATAATTTTGCACGGACACTTGGGCCCCTTCATAACTGGAACCAATATCCGGGAATGTCACACTGTAGTCGACGGAGTCGTTATAACTTATCAATTTTTTATTATGTTGCCAAACACCAACTTGTGAGTCTTCGGGAACAAGTGGTGGAAGAACGCCAGTAGCCGACCAACCAATCGTTGAGGCCAACGAGTTTATACGATAATCATAACAAACAAAAAAAGTGTGTGTCGGCAATAGTCCGTGATATAGCCTGAATCGAGGGTTTGTGGCCGATGTAAAAGTTATCGTTATAGTTTTTCCATCGGCAGATACATCGCGTATAAATGTTTCTATACTCCAACGCGGCACTTCACCCACAGTAGAGAATAGAGGGCACAATTGATTCCACGCCAGAGTCCTGCCCTTTATCCTGTCGATGGTAAGCGACTTGGCTTTAATACTCGCAGGGCTGATGCGGTAGACGAACTCCTGACCAGTTAACTTTTCAGTTTTAAGTCCCATAGCAGTTCCAGTAATATCAGAACTAATAGTATCTGGCAATTGAGAGTCAGCTACAGTACCTCCAATTTCACTAAAACTATAATTAGGCTTAGTTGCTGCTTTAGCTCATGCTGATACATCACTTGCAGGTAAAGTAGTAGGATACGCAGGAAGATTTACTGTTTTATTAGTAATAGTTTGCTCAGTTCCACCAAGAGTAATATGTTCAATCTTATTTTCTTGAGCACCTTCTTCAATAGTATCTAACTTATCTAACTCATCAGTAAGTTCTTCTCTCTTTAGATATTCTGTTATTCCTTCTATCTCTATATCTTTAATATTTGCTTCATGATAAGTAATATCAGCACAGAATGGAGGAGTAGGAACTGTGTCAGAAATAATTCTTTCTGTTCCTAATTTATCTACAGGATAATCTGTGCGAATTGGTTCTACGAGTTCGTACTCGATGGGGGTGGCAAGGACGTAGTCGAGTGTCATTGGAGTTCCAGCCGCATAAAGAGATGCAAGCCATGCTTTAAATTGGTCAACAGTCGTATCCGAGCCACCCGGAACTCTCGTAGACAAAATATCAAAGCCCCAGTTAGCCTCACCAATAAGCAGGCTATATGTGCCAGTCACAGCACCACTTGTAAAATATGACTGGCCGAAAACACTACACATGCCAACACCACCTTGGCCCACGTTGTCTGTATAAGTATGATAGTAGGGGAGCGGATGACCATCATACCAGCCAACAAGTTTAAAGATGCCATTTGCCTTACCCCAATTTTCGGTTCCATCAAAGACAAGCCTTTCGATTCTCTTGATGAACTTATTGCTGATTTCATCGTATGCTCCACCAAGAGTCCCACCAATCTTAGTGATAGAACCCGGCGCACTCTTTACCCCATTGAATGTCAGTATCCCGTGCGGCTCATACTGACCGTTGAAATTAGAGTCGGAAAGGTTGATGCAGATGTCGTTCTGGTAAGTATTGACTTGGGTTGCACAATAGAAGCGAAGATACCTTGCATTAGCGGGAACAATGCCGATTTTATTTATATCAATATTGTTTTTATACCCCGTAGAGCCATCAATGCTACCAACAATAAATTGCATATTGGAATCATAATAGAATATCCAATAATAAACATACCTACTTGCCCCGTAGAAATACAACTTATCGCCAGGATTAACGGATATATAGTTTTTAGAACGAAGCCTTGTTGAATCAGCCTTATTAACGCCAGTAGATTGACTAATCATTCCCACTTCCCATTCCTCGTCCCATATATTGTGGCTCTTCACCCTGATGTTGTTCAGGCCGAGGTTCAGCGTCCTCTTCCAGTACGGCTCGTATGTGCCATTCTTTGAGGCATCGGAAAGGTTGATGCAGATGTCGTGGTTATACACATTACCATAATCAGTAAAAGATGCATAGAATAAGATATAAGAACACGATTGAGGCGTATGAAAAATTGCGTTATTTACTGAGATTGCATTACCGAGGTTATTGAAATTTTCATCAAAAAAGAAGATTGTCATTGCGTTTGGCGATTTGATATAATAATCGGTGTCGCCAAAAACTTTTATTCTATTTTTTGAGCAAATTCTATTATCGGCTTCAAGATATTGACCAGCGACATTATAATATCCTCTTAACCATTCCTCGTCCCACTGGTTGAACCCAACGGTCTCCAGCGCAGAAGCATCGTTGATAATCAGCGTGCCTGCGTTATAAGGGTAGTATGTATCGGGGAACATCGCCTCGAACTCCTCTACGGTCAAAGGCTCATTGCCCGCGCCGAACATCAAGGTGAGGTCGATGCATACAATATTGCTTGCCTCTATGCTATTATTAATATTTACTTGGCCGACAATGGCTAAATTTTTTCCTTGTTTGCCAGAGTTTGAGGATGCAACTGTTACTGCACTGATTCGTTTCGTTTGACCAGCTAAGAATGAGTCTTGTACCCTAAAACTTGAATCGTATGTGTATCCTATATAATATTTCCTTTCGGCATCTGCGGTGTTTTTAATCGTCCCCGCGATGTAATACTTATGGGAGGCAATGATTGGACAGTTGACTTGTTCAATGCCGTTGTTAGAGTAAGGACTCTGCCAAGAATAAGACAAGACATTGTTTGCAACACTTATCGTTCCCGGTGTGATAACACTCCATCCATTCAAGTTATCGACAAAGTTACCGTTCTCCACCATCTGATTCCACACGAGCGTATTGCCTTTAATGCTACTTATTCTAGCATTCTTAGCTTCGACATTAAGCCCATCACCTGTTTGTCTATAAACAAATTCATCAGAATTAGTTTCAGAATCAGCAACATCTACTTTACCAGATAAATCAATATTAACTTTCTTGTCTGTAATAGGTAGTTCTGTACCATCAACTTTAACTCCTTCAAGAACATTAACTTGAGCACCTGAAGCGATACCAGCGAGTTTATTCTTTTCAGCAGTAGTATAATCTTCAGTAGATAACTGTTTTCCTGCAACTTTATCAACTTTACTATTTAACGTTGTTGTTAAATCTGCATTAGTTGGTAAATCAGATAGTTTAGTTACTAAAGTTGAATTAATACCAGAATTAACTGCTTCTCATTGAGATTGAGAAAATTCAGTACTAGTAATATCATATTCTCATAACCACTCTGTACCATTATATTTATATCTGGAATAAACAGTATTTCCTAATGCATCTGTGTGAACTACAAAACCATAGTCATTATTATCAGCTTCTTGTGCTTCTAGTTCTGTTAATGTATTATAAGTTCCTCTAAAAGTAGCGCTACTTGTTGAGATTTCGTTATGAACAAAATCTTTATCTGCTAATTGATTAGATGAACTTGCTTCTGAAGGAATTTTAGAGTTAATATTAGCAATAGATTGTTCAAGATTATTATCGGCTGTACTTCTTGCAGTAGTCTCTTGAGAAATTCTATTAGATAAAGCATTGTCACTTTCAACTCTAGCAGTTTCTTCTGCAGAAATCAAACCTTCAATTCTTTCTATTTCAGATTCTCTATTTTCTATTTCCTCTTGTATTGCATCAGCATTATTAGATACGTTTTCGTTTGTTGTATCGATTCTTTCATTTACTGCTGTAAACTTACGATCAGCATCTTCTTTATTTGTATTTACAGTAGTATTGGTGGCATAATCTCCTTTTGGTTGATATGCAAGATCAGCACGTTGTACTTCATTAGCAATAGCAGAAGTAACTTGTGAAACAGTAGCTTTTGTATTTAGTGCGTCTGTTACAGCCTTTTGAGACATAATTTTGTCTATATTCTGACCAGTTTCCTGAGTAATAGTATTATTAACAAATTCAGTAACTACTTGCTTACCAGGTTCCTGTAATAGTGCAATCTCTTCAGGAGATAAGTCACTAAGTTCCATCTTTGCTTTAACGCCAGTGTTTTCCCAGACTTGTTCTTCTTCTGGAACACCAGTGTTTTTACAAATGTACCAATAGTTATCTATTATTTTAACACCTGGAGAATTTCCTACAATTCCAGATAAAACAAAATCCCAATATGTTGATATAACACCAATAATAGTGCCACTTTCATCTGTTATAAATTCCGTTGGTTCATTGTCTAATGAAGATAAATGACTTTTGGCACAGGCCAGAAGAGTCTGGCCATGTACCACAAAGTCAATATTATAATCATCACTAACATAATGAGCTCCAGAAATTCATTTTCCAGAAAAATGGAAAGATGCACCACGATAATAATCACGAGAATGCATAGTTCCAAAAGTATCATTATAGTTAATCTTTACTTTTTTCATATTTAAAATGCATAATAATTATTGGTTGTCGAAGAATCATACAGTGTTTTCGTTCCAAATCTTTCATTATCTGTTCCACTACCTAATTTATAGTAGCCTCTAAATGTATTAAAGTAATTAGAGTTATTGGAGTATAATTCTCTTGAATACTTGGAATTAAATACATCATTAAATCTAATTTTCTGACTCATTGGACGGCCATTATTAGTTGTTGTAGCGGTTGTTATACAGAATGCATTTGTTGTACTTGAAACTTCATTTGTTTTAAATGCAGCATCTACATCAGTATAGTTTCCTCCAGCATTAACATCGTTATCTTGACTATCCCAATAAGTAGAGTAGAATATACTTGTAATACTAATTGTACCTGTTAGTGGTTTAAACACATCGTTTATATCACTATATTGCGGCTGAAGTGTATCTTCAAACATATTATTAAGTGCTGTAATCTTTGTAGCATATGTAAAGAATTCATTTGGAATCATATATGCTTTACCGATTGTTCCAGCACCATCTAATATTCTATAATAGCTTAACTTCTTGCAATATTTAAACATTTCAGACACATCTGTAGTATTTGGAACTGGTTTTAACATATATGGACAAATTCTTCCAGTTAAACCATATCCGTACATATTAAATTCTCCCATAGATGTAAATACTAATCTACTTCAGCCAGTAAGTCCTGAACCAGAGAACAAACCTCGAATTTCACAATTATTGTTGCAATATCTTAATAAATCCGGAGGTGCTATATATGTATTATTTGAACTGTAGTTTCCAATACCACCATCGCCAAGTGAAACTTTAACGCAGTTTATTGTTGTGCTAGGAAGTTCAAAACTTGCACCCCTAGTTCTATCAAGAACCTCATAATCGTCTTTACTTGTATTTGTATATTCTGAAGGATAATGGTCTCCATCAAATGCCCAAATAAATGTTCATTTTCTAGTATCCACTTTCGATAGTTCGTCAGTAAATGGACCGTCTTGAGACGTACTAACATATCTATAAGGATGATAATTTGGATTGTCTTCAATTTCAATATTATTTGTATTTACGTAAGCATTTATATTAGAATGCTGAAAACAATATTTCATAGAAGATATTCCTGCATTAACAGATTTGATAGTAACCGTATAAGGCTCGACATTGATGTAATCATATCCAATTATTTGTCCTTGATCGTCTAAAATTGGAGTTCTTTCATCTGTACCATAATAAGTGAATGTATCCACGTTTTCTCCGTGTCATAAGAATTTATATGGTATTTGCCCACTTAAATGAGGTTTAGAACCATTTACAATAGATGAACCGAAAGCATAATCAAGAGTCTTAATATTTGGACAATTTTTAAAGTTAACATCATCGGATAATGAATAATCTACGCCAAAATCAAAGAATATACCAGAAACATCTTGTAATCTCGTATTATATTTAAACAAGGTTCCAGGTAATTGTAAATCTGTAATTGATGCTGTAGATGTTACATTTATAAATACACCAATTGCTTTTTCTAATAATGTGTTTCTAGAGAATATGTCAAACGGGAACGTTCCGGATATAACTTTATTATAACCTGTGAAACAAGAACTATTAATTGAAGTTTCTGCATATGGAGATGTTGCTAAACCAAATTCCTTTAAGTTTGTAAATGCACTAAAAGAATCGTTATTCAATTCCATATATACATTCGAAGAACTTGTATTTGTTACTCTAAAACTAGATCTTAGATATTGTACATTTGAAGGCGTTCTAAAATAATTAGATAACATAAAATTATTGCAAACAGCAATCTTTGCACTAAATGCATTATTCAATACTGCTACACCAGACGGAATTTTAAAGTCACTATCTAAATCCAAATATTCAACTTGTCTCAAGAAACCAGACATTGATGTTAGATTAGGAACATTGTTAAATATATCAGTAATATTACCAGTCATCGTTGTGACATTGGAATAAATATTAGATATTGTGGCCCAACTAAAATCGCTTGGTGGTGTATTTAATACATATAATGGTGTGTAATAATCAATATTTCTAAACAGATAGTTGCCAATGCTTCTTCTAAACAAAAATCTATCAAATATAAGAGAATAACTTCCATAAAACATTGCTCCAATATTTGTAGATTTAGTCAAATATGAGAATAATCCATCATCAACTGTAACAGAATCATTTACAACTGTTGGAGATATTAAATAAATTGTTTTTCCAGAATAATGATAACTAAATAAACCGCCACAAGAAGTAATATTTGAGCAATATAAGAAAGTTCTCTTATCCGGATTATTGTTTACAGTTCCGTCGAAACGTCCATATGTACTGTTTTGATTATATGCAAATAGGTAATCTATATTCTCAGCAGAACCTATATTTGCCAGAGCATAATAGTAATCAAATATTGTACAATTTGTTTGTGAGAAACAGCTACTTACATTTGATGCTCCAAATGTCATATTCGTTATATTTCCATTACCACTTACAAAATATGTACTAGGACCTCCAGTTTTAATGTCATTCGGATGCTTTACTTTTGTTCCATTTAATACACTACTTCCGTTTCAAGTAAGATTACTTAAATCTGATCCATGTATTGAGAACTTAGTTAAACCAGAAAAACAACTATTTGTACAGATAGAAACGTTACCATAGACTCTTTCAAGATTAGTGCATCCTTGAAAATTGTTTGTTAATCTTACAGGACTGTTTTCATCATTTCTAAATTTAATAGCAACAACGGCTTCATCTTTAGAAAGATTAATAGATGTACCAGAAGATGCTTTTCCAAGATTTGTGAATCTAGTTAAATCCAAATAACTTGCTGGAGATTCATTATTAAATGTAATAGAACTAACTTTTGTGCCAGATAAATTAAGTGTGCTTAGTTTTGAAAAATCAGAACCTTTAAGAACAATTTCAGTAAGATTAGAACATCCGGATAAATTGAGCGTCACCAAATTATCAACTGGTAATTCAATGCTTGTTAACTTTGTACAGTTTTGTGCTGTAAACGATGTTAACATACTAGAATTAGGATCGTCGTTACAAGTAATCTTCTTTACATTTGATGCGTTATTTAGGTTTACTGCTCCAAATCTGGCAAATGTTAATCTTTCCAAATAACCGTTATTTTGAACGGTTAAGTTACCTAATGTAAGATCTATATTACCAGTAACAGTTAGCTCTTTAATTCTATTGTTAGACAAGTTAATACTAGAAGTCCAAATAGGCGATATTTCACATTTAGTTGCATTTGCATTTGTAAGATTTACAGATTTCAAATTTTTGCAACGTAAAATATTCAATTCTGCTGCTCCATTCAAGTTAGAACAATTTATTTCAGAAACTTTAGAATCCGTAACCGTTAAAGCAATTTTAGATTTTGAAATATCAATTTTATCAACATTATATGCTGTACTATCTATATTTAAAGCACCGGAATAATTTGGACTGTTAAGTTTAATTTCCTTAACAAATGGAGCATTAACATTTCAGGTCGTTGTAACAGAGCCAGAGTCTCCAACCAAAGTATCAATTCTATCTGTATTGAAATTAAATGTACTTCTATCAGTTAAAGATGTCACAAATCCATTAATTGTATCAAGACTTGTTCACAACTGAGATCCACCAAAGTTTGTATCAGCATTGTTTGGACTAACAGTAATTTCATAAGGCACCTCTTTCTTTTCTAACAAGAAACGCTGTGTACCAGACGCCATACTTATTACCAGAGGTGTATAATCATTTGCAGTGACCGTAAATGTAATTGAACCACTACGTCTAATGGATCTAGTATCATTCGGATTTCTAAACACATCTTTAATTATATAAATATCCGGATTATTTACAACTACAGTGGGTTTAGGTTCTTTATATGTATTAGTAATATTAATATCTTCAGAACTAAGATTGAAATAAGCATCAAGAATATGAAGTCTACCAGTTAACCAATCTCTAACCTCTTCTACACCGCGACCATGCAGGTTTCCAGAAATTTTATCAAATTGAGTGCCCGTTGTATTATAAAGATACTTATTACGGTAGTTCAAATTAAGTAAACACTCAGGAACTCCATCCAAATTAGAAGCAAAATAGGTATCAATGAAATTATCAGCTGTAGATAAAATATTACCAGTCTGTCTCCATGTAGCATAAATATCTTGTGGCGATATATAATTAGCGTTTTCAGAATATCCGCCAATACCTTCGCAGTTTACGTATTTTGCAATAGCAAATAAATAAGATGATGGAATATCATATCCAGGATCTTGACCTTCAGCTCTAACAGGAGCATAATCTCTATATACAGTACAACCTCTATTAACGGTTCTTGCGGCAGGAGTTGTATCTCCAGTAATTCTATCTATTTTATTTCCATCCGCATCGTATTCATCTATATTGGAAAACCAATAATCAGAGAAAGCAAAATAAGAACTCTTGTTACCATCGTTATCTCTACCTAATGCAGTATCAATATCATAGAAGAAAGTTCCAAAAGAATCCTTTCACTTCTTAATTGTAAGGTTCTTTTGAACAGAGTCGACCAAGCCAAATACCATACACGTTGTATAATAATAAGCAAGACTTCGATAATTTAATGTTGGAACAATCTCTGATTCTGGATCTGTAGAACCAATACAATTTTCAAGTAAGTCAATATTAAGACTATTATTTCACAAATCTCCACGATATGGTGTATATTGATCGTTAATTCTGCTATACTGTCATTTACAGCTAGGTACGTGTTCTGCAATATGATACGCAACCTGATTATCTTGCATATGATTCTCAACAATGTTATCATTATCGTCAAGATAAGAATGTACAGGGTCTAATGTTTTTCCCATTGATTTAAACAGGAATCCACCAGCACCAGCAACTGATTTTACAAAGTTTTTGATGTCTCGTTCTGCATTTACATATCCAGCTGAGGTTTTAATGTCTCCGAACATAAAGTTTGCATTTTCATTATTTCTGGAAAACAATACAGAATCATCGTATTGAGAAAAGTCCCAAAACTTTATATTATCTTGAACTTCAGCTGCAACAAACCCGTCAAGAGGGTCTATGCCACGAGAATCTCCTGTACCAACTACAGTAAAGGAAAATGTATTATTAGAAGCATCAGTTAAATAGTTTGGATCTAATTGACTTAAATCAGAATATCCTAAATTAAAATAAGAATCACGTCCTAAGTTAAATGAGTATATACCTAAGAAATACGTATCGGTAACATTAGCAGATTGCGTTTCTAAATACACAAGTACCGGAAATCCATCAAGACATTTTCTTACATGATTAAGAATGTTTTCACTTACTCCAGTTTGTGCAATATCATAAGAGAAATTATTGTAGTCATTAATAAATCTACCCATAGCAACGTTATTCGTATGCGATGAGTCTACAGCATCCGCTTTTAATGTTCATTCTTTTTCATGTAAGAATGTTTTTGGATCATCGGCTTTAAAGTTTGGAGAAAATATTGGCGTAACATTAGCTGCCAAGTCACTACCAGCTTCAATGCCAAATGTAAAGTTCTTAGCTTTATATCCCATTGTAGAACTACCCTGAAGCTTGAGATAGAAGTATGTATTCTGACCTACAGATACAGGAATTACAATTTTACTAGTAGCTGTTTTATTTCTACCTCACCTAACTTCGGTAAGAGCTATTTTATATTTAGATGGACTTGTAGAAGAAGATGTATCTGTATATCCAGTATTCATCCAATCTATAACATCGACATTGTATTCTGTATTTCTTCGATTCGTTTTAAACACAAGTGTAGGAATGTCACAATGTTTTGCTACATTGTCATATAGCGTGGAATCTACTTTAACTAAGTTGTTTTCTACAGAGTAATTTACCTTCTTTGTTTGAACATCATACAAAAAGTTTAATATTGAAGTAGCATCTTCATCTATAGTAACACTTCTAGATTTAGATTTATACGAATAGAAGTAGTAATTTACGTCTGTATCATATAAAATGCGTTCGTAATTTGAAGTTGGAGCAAAGTACGAAGCGTCTATATGATTTATAGAATAACTACCTGGACATAAAGTAATTCCACCTAATATAACGGTGGCTGGCGTAAAATCTGATACAGCGCCTTCTAATTTACCATCCAAATAAACAGTGATTTCATTATAATCTAATGAGTGCGCACGATCTCTCCACACAGAGGATAACGCAATTGTAATTAAATGATATTTGTCTGGATCTCCAGGAGTAAAATCCATTTCCTTGTTTAAAAAGAATTGACATGGTGCTGTCGAAGAATAAACGCTTTCAAATTCAATTTTGTTTTGATAAATTGTAGCAAATGGATTTCCAGCATTGTTATAAAATATCGCGATTGGTTGTCTATAATCATTAATATTATTATACTGGATACCAAGATTTAACAGAAGATTACAACCATCAGAAGAGTATGTAAAAGGATAGCTTACTTCTTCAGAAGCAGTAGTCATTTGTACATATGTGTTATTTGTAACAGACATACCAACACATGTCGTTTCTTCTCAGCCACGATAATAATTTTGTCTTGTAGGAACGGCTTGTTTAAATCAATTAAATTCAGATTCAATTTGTCTACAATACAAATATTTTGTAACACTTCCGTTATCTTCCAGACTATAATTAAACGTTATAGCTTTCCAGCCTGGCGTTTTAAACAAGATTTTTAGAGTAACAGTTGTTCCTTCAGAGTAACCCGTTATTTCTTCGCTGTCTCCACCTTCTGCTACAGCAGAAATAATACCACCGGTCTTTCCAGTATTTGGACCATTATAAATTCGACAATTAAACGCAATCTCTCGATTAGTACTAAACTCATAATAGTCTTCTTCTTGTATGGCATCGTACACAATACCTGTTTGTGGTGCAAGCTTTAAATAAATGTTATTCGGAATTAGATTAAAAGATACGTTCTTTGTAATAACCTCAAAATCTTGATTTTCTGGCTGTATTGTTATAGTAAATCTAACATTATAAGCATTCGCCATCTCCGGTTTTAAGTATTCATCACTTATTGGTAACACAAATGTACCACTACTAATGCCATCTAACTCTCCAGAGTAATCATCTTGATGAACTTCGTTAAAGTACCAATCATATGTTGTTTTAGCATTAATTGCGATATTATAAGTACAACTTATACCAAGCCCATTAATAATAGCATCCTCTATAAATATATCGCTTGTTGGATATTCCTCCCATTTTTCATTTACGATCTTAAGATCTCCAAAAGAATAAGGATTTGTTATATAATCAGCATATACATTTTTTACAAGAATATTATCGGTTGCTTCAATAGAAATTGTGCCATTATCTGTAAGTATCAACGGTATAGAATGTCTCCAATTATTATCCGCATTTAATTTAACGGTGTATTCTGACTTGCCGTATGAGTATAATACATTATAATCACCAGATCCGCCAGATATTGAAATTACTAACGTATAAGAAGTTTCTCCAGGTGTTAAACTGATTATATTTCCGTTGGAAATTGTTTTTCCACCAAGTGTTGCTGTAATGGCCCATTTACCAACACCGCTGCCGCTGCCACCTCCGCCACCAACAGAACCGTGTTCATAAACAAACTTCAGATTACGTTTTAATTTAGTAACGTCATCTTCTATATTTTCAATAACGGTATTTAAGTTACTACCGGCGTTTCTACCGGTAGTAACTATATCGTTATCTGTTATAATATTAGTCTTACCATTTAACTTCATATTAAATTGAGATTAAATTACTTTTTGTGGAAACCCATGTCGCATATCTTCCAGAAGCAACATTATTAACTACTGGAGGAATAGTTGCTCATTCAAATGAAGGAACAGAATCTTTTGGAGTATTATCAATTTGAGTAAAACCAGCGTCATTATTTAAAATACCATTGATTCTAATCAATTGTGCTGTATAAGTATTACCACTCATATCTACGATTATAAACATCGGTCTCTTCTGATTACCATCTGGTCCATCGCTCTTATCTGCTTTTACTGTTGTTTTCGGAATTAAGTTAGAAAACAATTGATAATTTGTAGGTAACTCTTTGTTAGAAGTTAATTTATAACCAGTTGCTTGACACATTAAATAGGTTACACCTCCAGTAAGACCGGGGACATATCTCGCAGGAGTGTAAATATCATAAAGTCCAGAAATAGCTCCAGTTTCAGAATCACCCTCACATTTATAAGGAGTATATGGAAGCTTAGAAGTATGATATGTATTACCTCCATCTTGACTTAACCACACCACTCTATTGTCCTTTTCAAGAGTGCTGTACATAGTCATAGGCCCGTTTAAACTAGATTTTAATACTGAAGTATCTATTTGACCTTGCTCATTAAGATCATAATATTTATAATTCTCTCTTAAAGGGAATGTACAAGCATAAGTGTGTTTATGTCCACCGATCATTAATTTTACTTCAAAGTATTCAAGTAATCGACTTAACCAGTGCATGGCGGTTCCATCTGCATAAGATAATTGATTAGTATGACTTCCAATTAAAGAGGATCCTGTTCCACCAATAGATCTAGGATTTTCTCTAGCATCATCTACTGCCTGAAGACTGTCCTTTGTAATAACAGTAAATGGCATTTCATGACAAACTGCAATTACGTTTTTACTATTAGATTTTGCAGAACTGATCATGTTGTAAATCATTGTATAAATTGATGTAAATGAGTCATCGTACGTAACAGGATCGTCTTTTTTAGCCGGTACTTCCCAACCAGTATAAACATTTACAACATTTTCGTTCTTGTGTCTATTGAACCATTTATCACAGTTTACATATGTAATTTCACTATTGATCATTATAAAACTGTAGGTTAACGAATCAAAGTGATAAAGTGATGGAACATAAACGTCCTCTGTACCATTAGAAATTAATGGCACATTATTAGGATCTATTTCGTAACAATAAAACACATGGAAATAATATCCGTTTGATTTACCATTATCATCACCGGTACCAAGCGCTTTAACATCAGTATTGCACAAATCGTTATTGCCAACTACGTTCATTTGCTCAAGATGATCAAATAAGCACCGTCCTGCTTGATAATAATCAAACCATTCATTTATTCTGGTTCCGTTTTGTGTCATGTCTCCAGTATTTATAAGTACAGGAATGATTTGATCTTGTGTTAGATCTGCATTAATTTTTTCATTAATGGCTTTAGCAGCAGCTGCTCATACTTGATATTCAATCCAGTGGAAACCTTGCTGATCTGTAATCTGGTAAATCCTTGGAACATAAGATGTTGGATATAATGTAAACGTCTGTTCATCAGAACAATGTTCTAAATCCGGATTACCGTTAGCATCCTTGCGACCAACAATATATGTGAAGGTTGTTGGAGTTAGAACCGCATCGCTAACAATATCAATTATACATTTGTGTGCAGTATAATGTGTTCCATCACCAGGAAAATCACCAACAATCCGTTTGTAAATACTATTTACAATATTTGAAGCAAATTCTTTTCTTCTAGGAAATGTTTCGGACTGTTCTAAAAGGCCAGTTTGTTCTGTGTAAGACTGAAAACTATGCCATGTATTATTAATCTTTATAAACACATATTCATCAAACTCTCCAGCAGAAATCCAGTTAAAACATCTTGTTTTATACATGTCTATACCGAATGAACATGTAACCATATTTGGTTTGCTGTAATCAATTTTAGATTTGTCAGTACATACGTTCTTATGTTCAAACGATGCTTTAGGAGTAAATTTGGAAATCATGTATGTATCCTCTGTTAACGGAAATTCGATTTTGTCCAAAGATAAATCCAAATATTGAATATCGTTTTTAATATTGGCCAGTCTTAATCTTGAGCTGTCTTTAGAAAATAATGCCTGATATGCTTGTTTTGCTGGGTCCAACTCAAAAGTGTTTTTAATTATTGTATTAGATCGACTTGATGCAAAGTTTGGACCTCAGCCGCTGCCATTGTTAGGTAATCTATCAATTAACAAGGCATCAATAAAGTTCCACGCATATACAGTAACACCGTCTTTCTTTGTTATAAACACCGTACTTGCTGAAATAGCCGCATCATTAACAGTATTTCCATAAGTTAAGGCAAAAGCATATGGGTATTTTGCAACCTTCTGTTCTTTGCCTTCACTTATTACTGTATCATACTCTTGATCAATTGTTAAATCCAGTAAGGCTTGATTCTTATACCATTCCTGATCATAATTTTTTACATCAATAAACACATCTGCATCTGTATCAGGATCTGCATATTTTTTACATCTAATAAGATATGTACCACCTTTTGGAAGAATTCCTGTTAAAGCAAGAGAGTCTACAGTACTAACTCTATTGTCATTTGGATGTAAAAAATGTAGATAACAACCCTCTAAAGGAATGTCTTGTTCCGATGTATTCTCAAGTTCGATGTATCCATGAGAACATCCGTGTTTTGTATCTGTTTTTAAAGGACAATAAACCGCTCCAATTTTAACTCTATCGGAATTCAATTTAGCATCTTTATCATAACTACCTGTTTCTCCGACTCTAGCTAAATTTAATTTTCCTATAAAACCTCTGGGCTCATTTGCCGTAGAAACTTTAGTGGATAGTCCATCCATTATTTGTTGTAGGGTTTTTTCTGGGAGCTCTTGCCCTTTCAGTTGTCCATCAGCAGATACCTCAAACTTAAATTTAGTTCCGGTATCATTATGAACAAATGTAACATCTGAGAAAGACGAAAGCTTTCAAGTGTTACCTTCTTTATAAATAAGACCTCTATCTGAGAGTTCTTTAATCATTTCTGTAACTGTCATACCTGTATCCTCAGAATGGTCTCCACTTCCAATAGCGCGGAGTCCGTTTTTAGTTTTAATCCATAAAATACCCTTATCTTCTTGGTAGATAAGTTCGTTATTTAATAATCTTGATTCTACTTCTTCTAGCTCATCCAATGTGTCTACTTTTCTAATAGTAAGATGCGCTGCTTTATATTTATAATCTTGGTCTGTAGGTTTTGCTGCAATAACCTCATGACTAAAATCCTGATATTGAGAATAAGCATTAAACTTAGTAAGAATTAGATCGATAAACTCTACATTAGATATTGTATATTTATCATCTAATTCAAACATTTCCGTTTGGAGTTTCATGCTGTTAGGATTATAATAACCTTCAGCAATGGTGATGTTAGAGTAAAAATCACTAGCGGTTATTCATATGTAATTTTTGCCATATTCATGTTCATCATCATCTACTTGCATTTTTCTAGACACAAGAACACAAATATTATATTTACTGCCTCCAAAAGCGTTTAATACATCATATAAAGGAATTCTTATAACTTCATTAGAGGTTAATCCAGTAAGACTCACATTAATATTAGTACCAGTTGTTGTAGTATATAAAAAGATTTTTGTATCATCGATTTCTGAAAAGCCATCAACATCTGTTCAATATGCATTTCCGTTAATTTCCGCATAACCTTCTGCGGTGTAATGCACATTTAGATTTGGCAGAAGCGGTATAGTAGGAGCATAAAAATCAATAGTTGCTTCTGGAATTTCAGATAGTGTTGTTTCATCTATCGCTCATAAAGGTTCATCTTCATCCTCTGTAGTATCATATACCACTCCAGAAACGGCTGTCTGTTTGTTTGTATATGATTCAATACCAAACTCAAAAGAGTTTCGAAGCTTTGCAACTTCTGCTTGAAGTTTTCTTATGGCAGAGAACAAAATTGATAAATAATTACCTCCAACAGCATCTGTAATATCAGATTCCTGCGCCATTAAGATGTAATCTTCAGGAATACTTTTTTCTGGAAGATTATCTAACATTTCTTGCGTCATTATTGGTACACCAACATTGACACCAACAACCAGATCTTTTGCAGGAACATAAGTATATGCTCCAGAAGAATATACAATTTTAATGTAAGGATCTCCGATAATAACGCTGGAATCTTGTTCAACATCCTCTTGTGTAGCTGCTGCAATATAAGTAGAAGATGTAACAACACCTTCATCTTTTGCCGCTACAACAAAACTCCAGTAAGGAGAATCTACATCAACAACCTTTCCATCTAAGAAAACAAGTATCGGCTTTAATTCTTCTGAAGCTTTATGATTTTTTCTACAAGCAAGAATTGCATTTTCATATCGAACAAAATCGGTAACATATTCATCATTCATATAATATTTACCGACTGCTCATTCTTCAGCTCAATTAAACGAATGTCCTCGTTCAAATTGATTAGAAAAAGGAAGGTTGTTTTTAGTACTCATAGAAATTTACAATCTTTAAAATATCATCATCACTCATATC
>AUXO010197656.1_pt1 | contig 18400 bp, 8 predicted proteins | sample 768731 | NCBI WGS metagenome assembly AUXO01 (sample SAMN02715735, study PRJNA202380) | gut metagenome | biome: sheep rumen | host: Ovis aries | place: New Zealand: Palmerston North
GGTTCCAGATGGATTTGGATTTCCTGGATTTCCATATTGGTTCTGTTGTCCATTTCCTTGATTTGTGGCTCCTGTGCCTTGTGCTCCATTTCCTGGGTTCGGAGTTCCAACACCTTGGTTTGTGGTTCCAGATGGATTTGGATTTTGTCCTTGCTGTGCTCCATTTGGGTTTGTTGTTCCAGAGGAATTTGGATTTCCATATGGATTTTGCTGTCCGTTTCCTTGGTTTGTGGCTCCAGATGGGTTTGTTGTTCCAGATGGATTTGTGGTTCCATTTTGTCCTTGTTGTGCTCCAGCTCCAGTTGCAGCGCCAGCAGCTGCACCAGCTCCTGCTGCTCCAGTTTGATTATTGTTTTGTCTTATTCTCTGAACTGTTGGTATTATTTCTCTATCAATAAGATTTATTGAACGTCTTGCGCCTTGTGTGTTGTTATCGATTTCGCCATTTTTGTTATATGTTTGATATTCTTTTTTGATATTGGGGTAATATTTGGTCAATAATGTTTGCAGTTTTTCATTATTGCTTATCTGCATTTTTTCATCATAAGCGCTATTTTGATTGGCATTTCTGCTTGCATTTCCAGCTTGTGATGTATTGTTGCGTCCTCTGAGATTATTCAGAAAATTATAGGTGTCCCAATACCATTTATTACCAAGTCTGCTAGCGTCATTGAGTTCACTTGGTAGTTTGAAGCCATAGTCTCTAAGGTCTTCGTTTATGTTTTGTTTTTGCACGCATCTTTGTATGGCATATTCCAGTGCGGCAAGGAACCGATAAAAGTTATGGGCAAGGAAATTTGCGGCATTTTTATCTTTAAATGCCTGCATATTTGTTGCTTTTATTTGTCCCCTATATTGCCTTAATTCCTTGCCATAGTATGACAGTTGGTCAAACAATCCGTTTTGCCTTTCAAACAATAAATCATTTATTGATTCTGTGATAATATCATTAATATTCATATATCTTTTTAATACCATATTTTGATATATAAATATCAATGAAAGTATTAAAAAGTGCAACGAGCTGTAATATATTCCAAAGAAAATGATGGTTTCAGCTTATATCCAGCAGTTGGTATTTTTGTGGTGACATGCAAGCCATAGGTTTCATTAAGATATGTTGCCATTTCGTTAAATTCATTTCCGTGTTCCATTTTCAAATCTCTTTTTGTATATGCGAGATAGTAATGAATCATTTCATGTACGAAAATATCCCTTAGCTGTTCTTCTGTGTAGTTGAATCTGTCACTGATTTCAAGCACACAGTCATACATATTATAATATTCATCATATTTGCATGAGAAATAGCCAAAGATAAAATATGAGTTCCTTATCTTGAATTCTGGGATGGGTAATATGTCATCGAAAAACTTCAGGTTATACTCAGTGAAGAGTGCCAACATTGTGAAATCGTCAATTTTCATTTCTGCTAAATTTCTATTTGTTTATATTACGGTGCAAATGTACGGAATTATTTCATATTTGCCAAAATAAAAATGCTAAAAAAATATAATTTAATGTATTTATATAAAAATTTTAAAACGTAACTATGGGCATATTAATTCAGATTGCAAGTTTGTTCAGTGGGTTGATTGGTGGAGCCATTGGAACTGTAATTGGGCTGTTAAAGGGTGGCTTAACGCAGTTGATGGCATTCCACGAAGAAAGTATTGCGTTTGCGCGAGACATGGGTATGTCAGCGCAGCAAGCGAATGCGTATACAAGGGCATTAACCAAGAACACCAAGGAACTTGCACATCAATATGGTGTCACGTCTGAGCACATAAAGGCAATTCAAAGAGGCATATCAGAAGCCACGAACAGGCAGCTGATGCTCAACAGGTCACAGGTTGAAGGCTTTACCGCGCTTAGCAAGCTGGCTGGACAGGAGAACATCAACAAGTTTGCTGAGACCATGATGAACAAGATGGGTGCTCAGATTGACACTGTTGAAAACGCTGTAAGCAAAGCATATGCAACGGCAGCGAAGAGTGGTTTAGCTGCAAAGAAGATTACAGCTGAAATCGGAAACAACTTGTCCATGATGAACAGGCTTTCATTCAAGAACGGCGTTGATGGCCTCACAAAAATGGCAATGCAGGCTGAAAAGGTCGGAATGAGCTTGCAGAGCGTAGAAACAGTAGCGTCCAGATTCCGTGATATTAACAATTCAATAGAAACTGCTGCGCAACTTCAAATGCTTGGCGGTGCGGCAGGTGCTATTGGCAGCAATCCTCTTGACATGATGTATGAGTCGAATTACGACCCAGAAGCACTTCAGGACAGGATGATAAAAATGTTGCAGGGATATGCGACATTTGACGAAAAGTCTGGTATGTCCAATATAAACGGATTGGGCATGGACTTTGTTAGAAATATAGCCGATGCATTGCACTTATCAGAAAAAGAAGTTGCTGGAATAGCAAAGAAAAATGCCGAGCTTAAGTTCAAGCAGGAGAGATTCGGGGGGAATTTCAGTAACTTCTCCCAAGAACAGCAAGACTTCATCATGAACAAGTCATATGTAAGGGATGGGCAATTGTACATTAATGATGCGTCAGGAAATGAACACAATATAACAAACGGAAGCCTTGACAGTGCCATGTTAAAAGAACTTACCCAGTATGACAACAAGTCTGATAAGGAAATCATGGTTGAACAAGCCCAGACATTGACAAGTATTAATGAACAGATTAGCGGTTTCTGGGAGTCATTGAAGGCAACGTTTGGTGAAAAGTTCTTGGATGTATTGCCGAAGATACAGGATTTTATAGAAAAGAACGGACCAAAGTTCCTTGATATTGGTCAACACATCGCCAATGTTGTTGGTGATTTTGTTAACCGAATGTTCACAAAAGAAAACTTTGACAAGGTTTCAAGTTTAATAACCTCCATGCTTAGTATTGTTAGGAAGGTAGTTGATATTGCAAGCAGCATCTGGCATTGGTTGCCAGGTTGGGGTAAGGATGCATTGATTGCAATAGCGGCAATCAATCTGTTACCAGGTGGTGGAAAGGTACTTAAGCTTGGGGCATCAGTTGCCAAGAGTGCTGTAAAGGGCATTGCAAAGGGCGGAACAAAATTAGTCAAGAGCTTTGCAGGAAGTGCTGGCACATGGGGCAAAAGGCTCATAAGAGCTGGTAAGGGCCTTGGTGTTGGCACGCTTGGTGCGATTGGTAATATGGCAACAGACTGGGCGGTTGAGAAAGGATACATGGAGAGCGGAGGTACTGCCCACAAAGTAGCCAAAGTCGGCTCAACTGCCCTTGAATATGGCGGTATGGGAGCAGCTATCGGAAGCGTGGTTCCTATTATTGGCACTGGCGTTGGTGCGGCTATTGGCGGTACTATTGGCGCAGTGAAGGGTTATCTTGATGCATCTGGATTGTCTGTTAAGGAAGCTGCTGAAAAGTTATGGGAGGGCACTAAGGAAAAGTTCTCCAATATTGGCGAAACTATGAGCAACTTATGGGATGGAACTAAAGAAACAGCTTCAAAGTTATGGAATGGCACTAAGACAGCCGTTTCAAATTTGGGCCAGGGTCTGTCAAGCGCATGGGAATTTGCAAAGGAAAAAGTACCAAAGGCAGTCACTGATATCGGAAAGTTCTTCTTGCAGTTACCGATTAAGATTGGTCAAAAAATATTAAAGTTTGTAACAGATACTGGTAAGTTATTAAAAGCTGGATTTTCCAAGATTGCTGGCGTTGCAAAAAAGGCAATACAGTGGCTTGCGGACAACAACCCGTTGGGATTGGCTATCAAGGGACTTGGCAAGATATTCGGACAGGACTGGTCTATTTCAAAGATATTCGGATTCGGTGATGGAGGCGAAGGTCATGCCAGGGGAGGTATCGTCGGAGAAAAGGATGATGTCGTCGGAATATCCAGAGGCGAGATTGTGCTTAGTAAGACAATGCAAGAGAACCTAGTATCATTGTTGAAGAGTCCAGGATTAAATGTTTATAAGGCTAGCGCTGATGGTGTACAAGCAGTGTCCAGTTTATCGCAAAAGCCATTGCTTGCCAAGGTAAGTGCAGGTTCTTTTGCACAGACAGAATCACCAGTGATACCGAAGCCAGTTGGTGAAAAGGAATATATTTATCGTGGTGAAAATACTAGCGTGAATGTAGGTTCTGGCGGAAACAATACAGTTACAGTCAGTGATTTTAACATTAACATAAATGGGACATTGAAGCTTGATGGCGGCAATTCAAGCTCCAATATTGACGTTGCAAGTCTTTTGAAAGACCCGAATTTCATAAGTCAGATAAGGGACGTTATTTCAAATTCGGTTTCGTCATTATATAATGGTGGAAGAAAGATGAATGACCTTGCGACGCTTCGTGGATTGCCAGCACAGACGACAACCTGGGGAAGAAGAGGCTAAATAATATTTGAAAAATAAAAAGAATAATTATATTTTATTCATGCAAGTATCTTTAGAAAGCAATTTAAAAAGCACAATTAAGGAAATAGGAAGCATTCTTAGCAGTGCCGTGGAAGATGTATTCGATTACGGCAAGGATAGTTTCTTGACAAGAACAGTCGGTAGCACGGATGCCTATGTTGAGGTAGAGAAAATCATGGCTTCGATTGGGAGGGAACCCATGAGCATTCTTGTCAAGGAATTCCCTTTCATTCACGACCATGTTTGGAGGAATTTTGAGCAGGGCACAGCAATAACAAGATTGCCATATGGCATGAGTCCAGACTCTCCAATTCCGTCGACAAGCAAGAATCCATATTATAAATTCACTTTCTACAAGGAAAGGCCAAAGATAAGGTTTGCAGACCCATATGAAGACATAAACCTCCTTATTGACAGATGGCTGCCTTCAATAAATCTAAACGTAACAAGACTCGACAGGTCTGACTTGCTCTATGCTGAGTCACTTGATGACAAGCCAGGAAACATTTCAATCAGCAACGTTGAGGGAAACGGTGGTACAAGTTCTGGACAGAGAGTATACAGTATCGAGGGTTCTGACAGTTCTGACATAATAAGGAAGACGAATGACAATTTCAAGCTTGGAAAGTACAGGACTCTTGTAGCAAGGTTCCATACGGACAGTGATGATTCGAAGGACTTCAAGAATCCGACGCAGACAGCCATTTCTCACACTTATGGTATGTCACATGGAAGAAACCTTTTGAAGCTTAATCCGAGCATTGAAAACAGCTATACCAACCCGTATTGCCGTGTTTGGACGTATCATCATCAATACAACCAGATGTCAAGAGCCATAAGACCATTTGACACGCCAACAGCCGAAGGTCTTGAATCTGAAATGATGGGAAGCAATTACAAGAAGGGTGGCTTTAGAACTTTGGCAAATAACTATTATAACGTTTCCAGTGGAAGTGAAAGACTTGACAAACATGGTGTTCTCAACTATGAAAACGGGTTTGTTAACATTGCCCCAACAGCAAAGCTTAAGCATTATTTCAACGGAAAACAAGATGATAAGTCCGAGAAGGCGGTTTCAATTAAGAGGTGTATGTTCTCAATCGAGAACCTTGCATGGAAGGGTGGTGACACAAAGCTGAGGAACGAATTCAACCCAAATGGTCTTTCTCCAGAACAGAAAGGTCCGTTTGGTGGCAGGATAATGTGGTTTCCACCTTATGATTTGACATTCAGTGAAACGACACAAGCGCACTGGAATGACAATGAGTTTATCGGAAGAGGAGAAAAAATATATACATATACCAACACTGAGAGGACTGGAAATCTGTCATTCACATTGTTGATAGACCACCCGTCTGTCGTTGACTACTGGGTTGACAGGAAGAATAACAACTTCAGCACTGGTGATGTTGATGACAAGAGCAGTGCTGAGAACAAGTTGCTTAGGTTTTTCGCTGGGTGCGAGATACTTAAGGCAGAACCACAGTTCTATGAGACAAAGGTTGAAAACAAGATACAAAAGCAAGACCCAAGTCCAAATCCACCTGCACCAGCAGTTACACCAGACCCACCAGCTACGGAGGAAACACCGCCTCCTGGAAAAAAACGTATCGTTTGTGTTCTTTATTATCCGAACAACTATAGTGGTGTTGATGATTTTCCAACCAACCCCAATTCAAAAGTCAATGCCATTTATTACCTGATGAATGGTATTGGAACACAGAAGCATGTCATGCCATCAGTATGTAAGACATGTAAACATGTGTTTTTTCCAACGGCAGAAGAATTAGAAGAATCTAAAAAGCATGGAAATAAATTATTATGCCCAAACGAAAACTGCCCAGACCACAAAGCAGGAGAGCGCAATGTCGAAAAAAATTTACAGCCAGAAGACATAACCTTATTAGATTTGGCGGACAGAATATGCCGCAATGGGAAAGATAGTGGCGCTACGCATCCAAATCGTGGTTATGAAATTAATAACAATATATCAATTACAGAGGACAATCTAGAAGCAAACTATGATACAATTAAAAAATCATTTGCTGACCCAGTTACGTCTGAGAAATGTGCTCAATATTTGACAGATAAGGATGGCAAATTCTACACAGCATACTATGGCGAAGAAGAATTTCGTTTGGCTAAGATTGTTGGTAGTCAAGCAATGAGCTTGACACAGGCTAAAACTCCTACAAATTTGACTGGGAAACCCCATTTGTGGTATAGAAGACGTTGGTATTATCGTGTTGATGAAGCTTATGAGAATAGCCAACTTTCTGAAAAGGAAGCCATGATTGATACATGCTCACTTAATTTGAACGGTTCTGGATATACGAAGATTAAAGATGAAAATTGGAAAAATTTCAGAGATGCAATTGACCTTAAAGATGATGACACTTTAATCAGTTTTGCTGATTTATTCGTAGCGCTTGAAGGAGAAGATGCAAAAAAAGTTATTGATGAAGGTCAAATAGATGGTGATAATGTTGGCCTTATAAATGGGTTAGTGAAAGACAAGGATAGGTATAAGTTTAACGTAACCTTTACTGGTCATGCATCATTTCAAGGGCATGACAACTTTAATGATGCCTTATCTAAACACAGATGGGAAACATTAAAGAAGTGGATGCAAAAAAATAATTTTCCAGGAGTTGATGAGAGTTCTGGTGGTACTGTTAAGACTGAAGGTAAAGCACAGTCTAATTACGGCCAAAACAGCACTGACAAGGCAAAAATATGGAGAAGTGCATCGGTAGTAATTGAATATGGAGAAGAGAAAGAGGAACCATCGCAAGTAGTAGATACGGAGTCTCAAGAAGTAACCTTGCCACCTGACACTTCTGAAGAGACTGAAGTTGTTGTGAATAATGAGAATTCAGAGCAATCCGAACCAAACAGAAGAGCAAGAAAAGTCCGTGGAGACAATGAACAGGATGGTGAAACCAAGAAAAAGACATGGGCATCAATTGTCAACACAATTTCGCAAACGGTGAGAGGTGTAATAGAAGGTGGGTCTAAATTTAATGATGATGCGTACATTTCCATATATGAGGAAAAAAGTGGTGATGGCAGTCTTGAAAGTTCAATAGTAGATGACATTTATGAAATTAACAAGGTCTTGTCAGGTGGTACTGGTCAAAGAAGGCAAGATGATGTCTATTATCATCCGAATGGAGGGGACGGTGAAAATGTAAACACAGCATCTGTAAACGTACCAGGCAACATATCCCCTAGCACAATTGGCAAAACTCCAACGGACAATGCATTGGGTAACAATGCAAATAACGGAGAGCCAATAAAGTCTTCTACGCCAAACAAAAACACAATTGAAAGGAAGCCAGTTGAGCGTTATGACAATGAGGGCGAATTTTTCGAGTTGCTTGAGAAGAACGACCCATTCATGCATCACCTTATAAGTCAGAAGATTAGATATTTTGACCCAGCATTCCACTCAATATCTCCAGAAGGTTTCAACGCAAGACTTACGTTCCTGCACCAATGTACCAGGCAAGGACCTACCATTGGCGGAAGTGACATAAACAAGCTGTCAGCATATAATCTTGCGTTCGGAAGACCTCCAGTGTGCATACTCAGGATTGGAGATTTCTTTTATACGAAGATTATAATTGAGTCGGTACAGATAAACTATGACCAGGTTCAATGGGACTTGAATCCAGAGGGAATAGGTGTCATGCCAATGTTCGCAAAGGTTTCATTAACATTCAAGTTTATTGGCGGAAGTGATTTGTCTGGACCTATCGCAAGGCTTCAGAATGCCGTTTCGTTCAACTATTATGCCAACACTGGTGTCTATGACAATCGTGCTGAGATGGTTGAGTTTGAAAATAACGGAAGTGGAAGGGAAACTGCATTCAAGCCATTCATATATTCAACATATGAGGGAACGGAAGAGGGAGAACAGATTAAGCAGGATGAGAAACAAGAGGCTCAAGATTCTGAAAACAACGTTTTGGGTGAGCCAACAGTTCCCATTCCATCTGAAGAAGATGATTTTGGTACATATCTGGCATTTAACCAACAAGGAAATTCGGTTGTGTTTAAGGAAAAAAGATATCAAACTGGAGATTAACATCATGAAAATTATTTAAAAATTCTAATAAATGAATTACAATAGATATAAATCTTTCAAGGTTGACGGTACATACAGGAAGATACCGTTTCTTGAGATACCAGTGAATGTCACTGATAGGTATACATATTATGAAGTTGGAAAGACAAGGCTGGATTTGCTGTCATATCAATATTATGACAATCCGAATTTCGGCTGGCTTATTTTGCAGGCAAACCCATCATGTGGTTCTCTTGAATTCAAGATAAAGGATGGCACAAGGTTGAGGATTCCTTATCCTCTTGATGTTGCAATCCAGGGTTATGAGAACTCTTTTAACAAATATGTTAATTTATATGGAGTTAATTAATAAAGATTTTTTTTTAATTGATTTGTTTATATGGCTATTGAAGAAACAAAGTTACATCCAACACCAACGGTTACATATGTTGAGCCTAATTTCGTGACTGAAGGTTTGACCAACGCTTCAGACGGACCACAATATGACAGGGTTCCAGACCTTGAGGACTATTGTATTGCCGTCAACATAGGTGTTGAGGTTTCAAGCAGGGAATACGCGCTGACAAACAACCTGAGTGAAAAGACTGTCATTATAATGGCATATAGGGATGACGAAGAAAAAGGTTCACAGGTAAGTTTCATGAGCGGAACCAAGGTTGGTGGTATTGAAAGAGATGAAAACAATAATTTCGTTGAAAGGATAAAGACTGGGACATATAATGCCTTCACGACATATCCCATGGACATGTATGTGACCGACCTTGTAAACTACGGTACAACTGAGATGATTGGTGTGAAGTCAATCAATATTGATTATAATTCTGGATTCATACCCAAGATAAACATGAAGCTGACCGATGTCAGGGGAATGTCGTTGTTTCAGCCGAAGGAAATCAACTATACCAATTCATTTGAAGGTATAAGAGGTTTGTCAAAGGATAATATCGCACAGACGTTCTTCCAGTGTTTCTTCACATTGCCATTGCCAAAGTTCACCCTTCAGATTAAGGGATTTTATGGGAAGCCAGTCACATATCAGATGATGTGTGACAAGTTTGAGACTTCTTTTGATTCGGCAAATGGATATTTTGACATTGATGTCGAGTTTATCGGATATGGATTTTCATTCATGTCTGATATAGCTTTTGACGCACTATTGGCTGCACCATATTCTGACTTTTATGGCAAGTCTTACTGGGATGACCAGGTTGCGGCTGGACGTTTTGTCCTTGAGGGCAAAGATGGCCAGATAATGCCTATGCCAAGACTATATGACGCAAAGGAGAACTTTGACGTAATTGACCTTGAGACAAAGAACAACTACACATATACTGCCTTTGAAAACGGTGAAAGAACTGAAAGCGATGAAAACGGTGACAGTACTCAAGAAACAGACAGTAAAAGGGGAATATTAATTACAAATAGAAAGAAGTTGCTTGATACCATTGATGATTGGTTTAAAAGCTTATCAAGTGAAATTGATAGTTTTGCCAAAAGTAAAGGTATTAATGAATATAGTGGGACAGGCAAAGCCACTAAGCGTAACTATGATGACATAAATCTTTCAGCACTCTATTTAGTTACTGATGATTTTCCAGATAGTTTTGAAGACCTTGTTACAAATTTTAGTGATGAGTTCAAGAAAAAGAATAGAAGTATCTCTGAATTAATTAAAAACTTTGATGCATTATTGGCCCAAAATGGGGTAAATGAAAAGGTAAAAAAAACCTACGCTAAAAATAAAAAACAGGTTCTTAATAAAATCGGTCAAAAACCAAAAGATGGTGAAGATACAAATTATACGTTAGTAGATAATTTAAGCGAATCTTATACAAAGAGATTGACAGAAAAAACTGGATTGAAATTAACTTATAAGAATTTGTATAATAATGGAAAAGAATTTATATATGCATATGTAATTATTTTCAACGTTCCAGCAATTCCTAAACAAACAACCAATGAAGACACAGTTGGAACTGATGCTGATGAGAATGAGAAAGTAACGAGGTTCAATCAAGAGATGTTTGCGAAGATGAACTGGTATCCAACCATAGAGAACTTCACAAAAATAGTTCTTGCACATCTTGAGACATTGATGGCAATGATGTATAAGGTTGCCGAAATGGCTAGTGGGAGAACTGTATCAGAAATGGGGTTAAGCTTTGATAATTGCAGTGATGTCAATAAGAAGGCGCTTCAAGACCCAGGTAGTCAATTTATCCCTCCGTTCCCTCGTGTCACCAAGATAGAAACAGAGGCATCATCTACAAGTTCTACTGACAAGGACAAGTATCAAGTAAGCAAGAAAGTCGATGCCTGGATTGGCAGCTTTAATCCTTCTGGAGACAAAGTGCCAGAGATAGACATGGTTAACGGTCTGTTCAATGGCATATATGAGATTTATAAAATCCAACAGGGAATAGATGCAAAATATAAACAAAATGAAGAAGCAGCCGCTTCTTCAAATAATGGTGGTGATTCAGGAGGCGAAAGCACTAGTACTGTCAAATATCCTCTCACACCTATTGATTTAAATATGACCGCCAACACATATGTAGATGAAAGTAAAATTTCAGAAAATATATACGATTTTGCTGGAAAGGTTTGCATCAGGATGTTTGACATACTTGCAATTAATACATTCAGATATGAATTTGGGGATGAGTTTCTTAAGTTGGTTAAAAGTTTAGGTACAATAGAAGCGAAAAACTTTTTAAGTCAAATAAAAATTAAAGATACCAAAATTTTTAGGGCTATTAATGAGGGTGGCGCGATTTCTACTGGTGATGCTATATTAAGGATTGTTACTGGAGAGAAAACAATTGATGACAGCCCTTGGGGTAGCGGAGCATTATTAACTTACAACAATGACACATTATGGTTGGATAAGTATAAGGCGCCAAATACTAAGAGTTCTTGGGTTTATCCAGTGCAGAACATATCATTTTCTGATGCGGAAACTGTATCAAAAGCGGTTGGTCAAGGGAAGTACCCGCTTGATAATGATGATTATATAATTTCGCATGTTGATAATGATAAAGAAATGTTTAAAAAATTTTCGGCGAGTAATAAACCACCCACATTTCATAATTTTAACATGTTCTACGCAACAGATGTTGATATTTTTAAGGGGAAGATTGAAAATTTGACCGATGATAGTTATAGCTCAATCAAAGCTATGATAGAAAAATCGATTGACTTTAACGAGGATTCTAAAAGCAATTATAAGTATTTTTTTACTGTTGAATCTAATGGTTGTTCATTCATTGATAAATTGACGGAAGACAAGATTCCAAAAGATGTAGACGAAATAATCGACAAAATAAACGAATTGAGACTAAAAGAGGTAGGAAGTATAGGAAGTGTTAAAAAATTGGAAACTCAAATTGAGGAAATGATGAATGAAAATGACATTCCTAGTCTTGTGGATGCTATCGATAAAAATAGGATTAAAGAAGCTCAATGGAATAAATGCAAAGAAAATTACAAATTGTCCCAAAGTAATCTTGACGCTTATGTTGATGGTTATAATACTAGCGAGGAAAGTATTAGCAATTATTGTGTGTTGACTGAAGTTTTTGGTACTAACTATGATAAAAAAACAGGTTATAAAATTAATACGAATAAATCGTTTTTTTTAACCTTAGACATTGACCATCCTCTTTTTAAGCAAAAAGAAATGGATTATTCCGCTCATTTCCTAATGGGAATTTGTGGGGTTAAATATGATAAGATTGAACAGCTTTTTTCGAAGAAAACTTTCGTATACATACCAAATTTTGTGTTATTACAAATAGGGGCATATCTAAAATACATTAATGAAGTACCAGGTAGAACAGTATCGGAGGTTAAGAAACACTTGCCAATATCGAAGGGTTTTGATACATATGTAATACCATTTGTTGATACAATAAATAAATTTGGGCATGTACGTTTAATTAAGCATTTTGAAAATTTTACCAACACACATTACAAACTTATAAGAACTATAATTAATAAAGCAAATAAAGGTGTAAACAGCGAATATACTAGTTTTGTTCGTATAAAAGATGGTAATAATAGTACTGTTGCGTTAAACCAAGAAAATATAGAAGTTAAAGCGTTATCTAATTATTTGCTTGAAACAATGTTAGTTGTCAGGGGTAATGTAAATAGTTTTAAAAAAACAAACACGCCAATCACAAGAGGAGAGTGCAAAGTCACAAAAGAACAAGCTATAATATATCTTGATGCATTTTTAACTGAAATTAGAAATAAGTATGATATCGGCGGTGCTGGTGGAAATCTCACTTCATTGTCAGCGGCTTCTGAAAAGACAACTGAAGACATGAAGATGGAGTTGTACAGGTATCTTAAACAGATATATGACAAGTGGATTCCTGGTACGACACTTGAATCATGGCATTTTGACAAATTCTTCAAAAGAGAGCTGGACCCTGATAGTGAAAGTGAACGTAGGGGAACTGGGCATCAATTCCATTTTGTTGACTCATATTACAACAAGATAAACAAGAAATTGCTAATCAACCCGTTCATCCTGTCAGAGAAGATTGCAGCGTCAATCGCATATACAGACATCAATGTCATGATGCATACGTTCCTTGCGGACGTTTACGCTCAACACAGGTGCATGCTCAGATGTATACAGAATTTCGCAGATTTGTCAAACGACGACGACATGAAGGTAATGTTCAAGCCGCTTCCATACACCAGCATGGGTGCGCCAAAGATACATCCAGACTTTGTTGTCATATATACATATGAGCCGTCAAAGAACCTTAACGTTGATAACGGTGAGTTCACTGACGATGGTTTCATGTTAAATGAAAGAGAAGCAACACCTTTGGCAATAACGTCAAGACATGATACATCAAATTGCTATAAGATACCAGCATTCGGTGTTGCGTATGGAAAACAATATCAGAGCTATTTCAAGAGCGTTAACGTAAGCATGGCTAGTCCGATACAGACGCAGCAAGCCATCATAGCAAAACATGCGATACTCAAGGCAAGCCATAACCCGTCTTCAAAGACCGTTACGGCTCAGGATTTGTATGACATATATTCAACCCAGTCATACACATGCGAGGTTGAAATGATGGGCTGCGCATGGGTTCAGCCTATGATGTATTTCGTGCTGTTGAACATTCCAATGTTCAGGGGTTCATATATGATTATGAAGGTTGTCCATAGCATAACGCCAGGAAATATGACAACCAAGATAAGTGGTTGCAGAATGGCAAATGTTGCCAACAGGATGATTCAGAACATATTCTCGGAGGGAAACAAGGTTGGCGGCAGCGATGAGATAACTCCAGCACAGAGGCTTGCTGACCTGGATAACAACTGTTTGTATAAGGTCTATCCGCTGATTGAAGACAGAACAGATACGCAGAACTATGACGATACTGGCACTTATGTGGCAAATGGAAGCTATGTTGCAACAGGCAGTTTGGAGAAATTGGTTAAACCAGAAGATAAACTTCAAAGAACTGGTAAGGTAGATGATGAAAGCAAGAAGCTATCAAAAATAGCAATTAACTACCTGATTAAAGAAATGAAGAAACAAAACATAGGTGTCAGTGATAACCAAATGCTGATAATTGCTGCTGGTATTGCTGGAAACATGGGAGCAGAACAGGACTTTATTCATAATAGAGCACAGTGGGACTCTAACGAAAAAGGAACAAACAGAAGTGCTGCTGGTGGTGTCTGTACATGGTGGGATAAATGGAAAGCATTACAGCAAATGCTTGCGAATGATTATGAAGATTTTGATTTTGCTCCAAAAGGAAAATACATAACTGGACGAAGTAAGGATTATTATCAAGCCATATTTAACAAAGATGGCGACACCAAATATACTTTGGAATACCAATGTGGGTTTGTAATAAGGTCTGTTTTCCTAAATAAGCATGGTCACTTTAAAACATTGGCTAAGAATCTTAAGGTTGCAAAATCTCCAATGGAGTCAGCTAATCAATTCTTAATATACTATGAGATGCCGCCATGGGCTGATGATGAAAAAAGGGCACAGTCTCAGGAAAGATATATAAAGGAAGTTACAAACAGAGGTTCATTCGCTACTGTTTATTTCAACTATTACACTCAAACGCGACAAAGGTCAGCACCAGCATTGAGGGCAGCTTCAAGTAATTCTGCCAAAGGTCTTAATAGACCTACTAAACCAATGATTGTGATGATTGACAGGGGGCATGGGGTTAATACTAATAGCAAATTTAGTCCAGAGTTAACCCCAGACATGAGCATTCCGCAACAGTTTGTTAAGGATGGTAGATTTCGTGAATGGTTGTATAACAAGCACGTTGCAACGTTAGTGTATCAAAAATTAAAGGAAAAGGCTAATGTTTTAAACATTGAGCCAAAATACGTTGTTCCTATCACTGAGGATTCTGACGTTGGATTAAGACAAAGAGCAAGAAACATTAAAAATGTTGTCAATGAATATGGAAAGGATAATGTGATTTCAATGTCATTTCATGCAAATGCGGCAGGAACAGGGGATAAATGGATGAATGGGCGTGGTTGGTCATGTTTTATACATGAGAGTACGAATGAAAGTTCAAAACCATTATCCGCTTTTATGTACCAAGCGGCAAATAACATTTTTCGCCCAAAAGGGCATGAAGTTATAGCTTGCACCAAAGATGGGTGTAAAGGTGCGTTTACAATGTGTAACACTGGCGCAACTGGATGTCCTTCAATATTATTTGAGAACTTCTTTTTCGACAACAAGGAAGACCTTAAATATTTAACATCGCAGGAAGGTATCAATACAATAGTTAATGTTGTTCTTACTGGACTTGAAAACTATCTGAACTATAGAAGAAATGGAGGGGTTGTGCCAGCAATAGCAGGGTCAACAAGTGCACCATCACCCACAAGTGAAATCAGCATTACCAATGACAACATATACGAGCTGTTGTTCAATGCTGTTCAGAAGACATTGAATTCAGCTGAAAAGGCATCTGCAAATATTAAGTATCTTACGGGTAATGGCGGAAAAATGCTTAAGCCAATGGTAATTACATTGAATGGCTCTGGTGTGTCAAAACACCTTGCAAACGTATATGATGTATTAATGAACGTTTCTGGTTATTATAAGTATGTACAAACTCTTGGATGGGGTCACAGCGGCGACACACAATCAGACCCAGTATGCGTTATTGTGGAGGCTGCGGTTAGCCCAAAGACTCAAGATAAAAGGCATTATCTGGTGCAAACTGATGGAAAAAATGCAGTGACAAAAGAGGCGTTAAACAATTCAGCGAATGATAAGGTTGATTCAGCATCAGTGAGTTCGCATCTGTTGATGATACTGAAAAAGAAATATGGTGATATTGAAAATAATAGTACATTTAAAAAGGAAAACCCACAATTTGAGAATATTGACAAGTTTAAAGACATAAGCATTACGGATTGTGATACATTGGTCAGCACCAGGACATATCAAGAGAATTCATCTGGAAACGGTGGTGGAGCAAATACTGTAACAGCAGATACTTCTAATAGTGTTAAATCTGTTAATGGAAATGATATTGTATACAAACCTTCTAATAGAGATGCTATACAATATTTGAATGAGAATAACCATTTATTTCCTGCACAAAATTTAACTAAAGGTAACTATAAAATCGGTAAAGGGTTCCAGATTTTAAAAACAAGTTATGGCGTTGTTGATGGCAAATATAACGGTTATCATGTACATGCTAATTTAGCTAACTTGAAAGACCAATATCTCAGAAAATGTACCAGAGGTTCAAATATAGTACTTGATGCGGCATTTAAAGATGTTTATGGAAATACAATAGGTGGTTCTGGTCAAGAAAGAATTATGAATTTATTATATTTATTTGATTTTAATGTTAAATTTTATGGAAGGCTTTGCAGAAGTACTGTAAGGACTTCTGAGAAAGTAATCTATGATGACGTACCAACATCTGTTACTGTTAACGGTTATACGGTCTCTTTAGAGCCAGGGGATGTTTGTCGTGTGGACGGCGGTTATAATGGAGGTCATTGGTGCATATGGTCTGGAAAAAGATGGGTTTCAGATACTTGGCAAAGCCGTCTTTCTGTGCATGGTAGTAAACCAGAAAATATGTGGATTTATTCATATTATTATAGGGGTTCAGCCATAAATTTAACACCAAACGCCAACTCTCAATTAAGGGATGCGTTAATGGTAAAAAGTGTTAGTTGTTCTGTTTGCCCAAAATACAAAAAAACAAGAAGAGAGATAGATGCAAATTTCCCAATTAAATAACATATTAAAATATTTTGTTTTGGTTATTTTTTTCCATATATTTGCAAAAAAGTATAAAAAAAATGAAGGTATTGGGTTACATTGTTACGGACAAGGAGATAAAAAACATCGAGGGTTTTGTGGGTCAGGTCAATGATATTTCAGAGGCTGATTTCACAAAGCCCATTCTTATTGTAGGGTGGGAAAATGCAAAGCAGTTTGAAGGATACAATATTCTTGACAGGAAGTTATCTGATGGTGTTTTCTGGACATTCAGCAAATATGAGAACCGTTTTGAGTTCGAAAACGACCTTAAGAAGTTTTATAGATATATAATAGATAATATTACCAAGAATACTATTTATTATTATATTAATATTTATAATTTAAGATATAGTAGATTAAAAAGATTATATAATATTATTAATTCTAGTGAATATAAGAATATTTATATAAGTGGAAACATGATATACTTCGTCCATGAAGGAAAGGTATTTGGTCTGGCATTTCAGATGTTTGAATATTGTGGAATATCGCGTGAGAAGATAATTAACAGGATTAAGTCAAACCGTTTTAATAACATCATATATGATACCAGCAAGAATGCAATCAGGATTGGGCGACTTCTTGGTAATAAAAAGTATGCTCTGCCATACTTTGTATAGATGTAATTAAAATGAACACAAACGGCATAATAATCGGAACATTTGTTAAGAAGAACAAGATTCTTTCATTTCTTGAGACAATGGTATCGTCATTCAAACTTAAGCTTGACAGAATATTTGTGTATGAGATTGAAACAAACAAGTTTGAATACTTGGTGACGTTCAAGACATTTGACAAGGACAAATTCATTCAGAAACTGCCAAATGCGACTATCATACATGTTAAGAACGGATGCCTGTTCTCAATAAACGCCTTGAATAAACTCATAGAGGCAAACAAGGAAGACGACAAGCCAAACAACGAATTCATTGTTAACTGGGAGGAGTACAAAAACAAGCTGATAATAATAACAAATGGCGATTTATCAATATCAAACATAACTAAAATAGAAGATAAGTCGGAATTTTTCAATCATCTGAATATTTATAGTAAATAAATATAGGGAACTATGGGACGTTTTATTATCAAGCACATAGAAAGTGATAAGCCTCAGTTTAAGATGGCTTTTAAGAAAAATAACATAGAAGAAAACAAGACGGTTATGACTACGGACGAGAAAATCAAAATGGCACAGAATGTGCTTTCTGGTAACGCCAGCACAAAGAAAATCAAAAAGGACAAGGGATTGATTGAAAGAGCTGAGAGCACCAAGACAATTCTTACAGAAGACAATAAGGAACTTTTGAACGATTAATAGTGAAATGACCAATATTAAGTATTTGAAGGAAAACAACCTGTATGAGGCACATAAGCATTTTATGCGTCTCAGTGAAGCATATATACCAACGTTCCCAGAAGAAGAATTAGGGGAAGCTGAAGACGACCAGAACCCAACTGGCGGCGACCCAAACATGGACATGGGAGGCGACCCTAACGCAATGGGTGGAGACCCTGGCATGGGTGGAGACCCCAACGCAATGGGAGGCGACCCTAACGCAATGGGTGGAGACCCTGGTATGGACATGGG
>AUXO010529358.1_pt1 | contig 18392 bp, 23 predicted proteins | sample 768731 | NCBI WGS metagenome assembly AUXO01 (sample SAMN02715735, study PRJNA202380) | gut metagenome | biome: sheep rumen | host: Ovis aries | place: New Zealand: Palmerston North
CGTTCTAACTTTAGAGGAAAAGTAACTTCTGTAAAATTTGCAGACACAACAAAACAGTGGAAGTTAACACTTCAAGACACAAATGGAACAGCAGTATCTGGCGTTCCTACAAGTGCATTTAGCGTTTCAAATGCATCGCAAAACGCAACTTATTTTAATAAGTACACATATTACAAATGGACTAGACAATAATAAAAAAGAGAGTGGCTTTTAAAGCTACTCTCTTTTATTTTTAAGTTAGTATAAATATATTTAAAGCTCTTATGCGTTGATTTCTAGATATCAAAATGATAAAATATTTATAATATAAGAACATATTTAAGAAATATATTGATAAATTAACAGATATTTCTTAAGTATTCTAACATTAAGAAAAGAAGGTATTAAAATGTCAAGAAATGAAAAAGAGAAAAAAGTTCTCGATATGATAAAAGATAAAGAAATAAAAACAGAAGACATAATAAACTTTGTAAAAAAGGAATGCTTTAATATAAATTTTGGACCTCAAACACTTGGTATGTTATTTGAAAGAATAGCAGATGTTGAGTATAATGAAGATGACCCTGCAAGTAGTTTTTCTTCAGAAATAAGCATTGACAAACTTGCTGAAATACATCCTAATTTTAGAAGTACAAATGGTTGCCAATGGGCAAGGTCAGATAATAGTTATCTTGGTAAAAAGTACGTTATTGTTAGGAAACATAAAGGCGGCAAAGTTTCATCTATAAAACTTGATGGAGCAAACGATAAATCAATAAAAAGAAACCGTGGTATCAAAAAAGAAATTGTAGAAGAAATATCAAAACAAAGATGTGCAATCCTTGATGTAGGTACTCAAATTGAATGTGACCACAAAGATGGACATTATGATGTTTTATCAAATCAATCTCTGGATACACAAAAGATATCTGATTTCCAACCTCTATCAAAAGCTGCAAACGATGCTAAAAGAGGTCATTGCCAAAAATGTATTAATTCTGGTAAACGTTACGACGCAAGACAGCTTGGATATTCCCAAGGATTTGTCCTAGGAGATGAAAACACTAAGGGCTGTCAAGGATGTTACTGGTATGACCCTAAGTATTTCAATAAAATCATTTCAAAAGATTTTAACAAAGATAAATAAATATTTAGAGAAGAGATAAATATCTCTTCTCTTTTATTTTATAAAAATAAATATATTTGGATTTTCTTATGAATATAATATGAATATAAAAAATTTGCAGGAGGAATATATGGAAGAAAAGAAATTAAGTCCTTTGGATAAGTATTATTTTACAGTTCAAGACGTAGAAAGAAAAAACTGTGGATATAAAACTTATACAACTTCTGTTAAAGAAGTAACCCTCTATGATAAAAATGATTTTGTAAAAGCAGCTCGACACGCAAACAAAAAAGCAGCTAATACAATTAACATAACAAAAGTCGAAATCCTAGATGAAATGCCTTATGTAGAAAAAACAGTTTCACACGGAGAAAAAACAACAAAATTTGTTAAAGATGGTAAACTTCTAAGCTATAAAGATGATATAACAGAAGATGGAGTAGAATCTCATAAAATTATATATTTCAAAGACTTTGGAATATATATTGATACAAAAGACAAAGAAATAAGAGAATATAAAAAAGGAGAGCTTTAAAGCTCTCCTTTTTTAAAATCCAGTCTGTCTTGATTCAAAATGAACAGGTCTTCTAGTTTTTCTATTAATGCCATCACCAACGACAATAACTTCATATTCAGTATTACCATTAGAAAGAACTTCAATAACCTTAATAGTAACATCACCAAAAAAATCTTTAATCAAACAAGCACACCATCCATTAGGAACAAGATACTTCTTTTCAAAATCAGGGTTATATCTATCAACCTCAGATTTATCAAAAACACCAACCATTCCAGCATCAGCACAAAAAGACCCAAGTCTGTTAGGTTTTTTTCTATTTATATTAAATACACCGCAACTCCAATCACCATAAAGTGTATCGTGAGTAATGCAGTTAAGTCCTAAAACCTTCATATCATATCCACAATTACATTTTTCCCAATCTGTTTCGTTCTCACTTCTCCATTTAGACATAGCTTTATCATATACTTCGTGTTCTTTAGAATAAGTTACACTTTCTCTAGAAGTTTTATCATAATCTGGATAATCACAAATATTGTTATACTTAAAATAGTCTTCTCTATTTGGATATGTAGAATAATCTTGTTTCGTATCTTTTGTTACATAACAAGGGTCAGTAATTATAATATCTCCATCAAAATGCATAGTTTCAGAATCTATAAATCTTTCATAAAGATTAATAGAACCCTGTACATCTCTATAAGTTGGATTATCGTAATACATCTTAGAAATATCTTCAGAAAGTCCAAGCTTATCCATATATTCTCTACTTTCAGTAAATCCCATCACTTCACCATTTTCATCAAATGCTTCAGCAATAAGAAATCTAACAGTAGTCTCAAGGGCATAACAACCCCCTCTAATTTCTTCAATAGTCTTTTCAGCTTTAGCCTCTTTTCTATATTTCAAAGAGCTTAAAGTTTCAATAAGATGTTTTTTTGCCTTATCTGTTTCTTCCCACATCTCTCTTGTTTTTTCTTCAGCCCATTCTCTTGTCATAAAAATACCTCTTAAAAAATTATATATATGATATTATACACGAAATACGTGTATATTTCAATAAAACAGGCAAAAATTTTAATAATAAAAATAGACTTAAATTACTTAAGTCTATTTCTGAATTCTTCTTCATCATCAAAAAACTTTTCTGTACGCATCATATGTTCTCGAAGCTCTTCTTCATCATCTTCATCATAAAACTCTTCAACATTTTTGTTATGAAGAGCAACAGAATTATTAATAGCTTTAGAATCCTTTGTTTGTGTTTCAGGATTATTGCTCAATCTTTCTGTACAAAAATTAGCCAATGCAGCATATACACAGCTTTCAAGCCCAACTAAAAATTCTAATTTACTTCCAAACGTATGTTCAACTTCTGCAAGTGCAGCACTAGTTTCAGCATCAAAACCTGCACTCAAATCTAACTTAGTAGAATTTGTAAGCTTCCCTTCATTATATTCTGAACTTTCTGTTAATCTTACCATAATAAACCTCCTATTTTTTACACAATTTAAATTATTTATTATCTATATATATCTAATTTTTCTCTAAACTCTTTAGAAAGCTTAGTCATTCCATCAATGATTCCATCTTCTTTAATAAATTTAATTTGAGCCTTTTTCCTCTCCTGAAGAATTTCAGTTAGATTTTTTAAATCATCAAGAGATGAAACCTTCCAAATATTTCCAAGAGAATCAACAATCCCATTAGAAAAATCAAAACTATGATGTTCTATGTCATTCATAGTAAAAAATCCTTTAAAAAGTTTTCCATCTTTAACTTCAAAAATACTAAAATAAAGATTTTTAAAATTAGAAAAATCCATATCTTCTCTGTCGTAATTAAAATCAACAATTAAAACATCTAAAGGATATTTATAATCATCTGATTCCAGAGGAAGACTATCTCCGTAATCAAAACTTTTTAAAGAACCAGATGTTTTGTTTCCATCAATAAAAACTGGAAAACATTTGACAAGTGTCCCTTCTGGGAAAATATCATACATCCCCATCTTCATTCCCATCCTTTTTTATAATCTTCTAGATTAATACAAATATGACAAAGTTCTCCATTAACATCTAAAAGACCTTTCATAGCGTCTTCTGAATCATAAGTTATAAGTAAAAGCCCATATTCATATTCGTAACTATCTTCAACTATATTGTACCATCTACAATCTGCAATACTTTCAAGGTATTTATATCCTTTTTCGTAAGCAATTTTGTATTCGCTATCAGTCATATTTTCCTCCAAAAAAAATAAATGCTACATACTTAATAGTATTATAGCATTTATCATAAGTTTTTGCAGTAAAAACGTTAATTTTTCTTTAAAAATTCTTTCATCCTTCTAGCAATAGAACCTCTGTTCTCATTGTCTTTATATTTAAATTTATTAATTCTAGCTATTGCACCTCTGTAAATAAAATCTTTAGTAGAAACAAATCTTTTGATATTCTCATCAATATATTTTTCTTTGCTTTCAATAAGTTTATCCTTAGCAGAAATTCCTTTGTTTTTAGCACCATCCACAACATCTTCCATTCTAGAATTAAAAGAAATATCTATATATTTAACCTTTTCTTGGAAACTAGTTAAACTAGCAATAGTAAGAGTAAAATCAATGCTAATTAAAATTATTAAAAGAAAAGCTATGGGCTCATATAAAATATGAGGAATAATATCCACATAATGCTCAATTAATGGAATTAAATATTTAGGAATAATAATTCCTCCAACACCAAATCCAAGAGTACAGAAAAGGCAAACCTTACCCTGAATATTAAAAGGAAACATACTATAGTCCCACCAAGCAGCGTGGAAAACTTTTTCTAAAAATGTTGCTGTACACCACTCTAAGATAAAGCTACCAACGCAAGAAATAATAAAAACTCTAATAGCATAATGAGCGCCATTTATATCTAAATAAGGAATATTTTCAACTAAAAGACTAACAATTAAAGCTCCAACACCATATATTGGACAAATAGGACCATATAAAAAGCCACGTCTGCTCCAACTTTGATATTGAAAAATACAAAAAACACTTTCCCAAACAAAGCCAAGAAAAGCATATATTACAAATAAAATAATGTACTTCGAAAACATAATTTTTTATCCTTTATTTATTTTTGAACATATTTATTTTATCACTATTTTATTTTTTGGCAATAAAAAGAGAGCTGAATATATGATTCAGCCCTCCTAAAGTATTTATGGTTAATTAATTATTATCCTGTGGCATTTCATCAGGTCTTCTCATTTCGTTGAAATTTTCTTTATCAAAATTTGCTTCAGATTCTGGTCTTTCTTTTCCTTCAAAATCAGAAGGAGGAAATCCATTGCCCATTTTTCTATCTCCATTCATCATACCTCCAAACATAGCATTATCTGGTCCAGCAATACCAGCATTGTTTTCAACTGCTTCTTCATTGATATAACACTTATTATCATAATCTATTCCAGAATCTCCACCTGCCTGTTTAGCATTTATAACAGTAAAACCACCAACAATATTAACATCTCCATTGGAATCCAAACCATCAACCCCAGAATCAATAGTATGAGTACCTCCTAAAATATTAATTGCAAAAGTAAGACTATCAGCATATGTTTTATCTGAATTAGCAGCATTAACAGCATCGTCAGTAGATTTTATATAAGTAGTTCCGCCTAAAAGATTAATAATAGTTCCTTCGAACCCTTCATTACAAGAAGTAACATTTATGGTGGGTCCATTATTTTCATCTTTTCCAATAGTTAAAATTCTATCAGCGTGAATGGCATCGTCCCCAGATTCAATATTTAAATTACATTTGTAAATGAATAAATCATACCCAGCATTGATTGCATCATTTACTGCAGTTATATTTATATTTAAATCTCCATCTATTACAAAACTTGTATTAGAATCATTCCCAGATTTGATTCCGTTTTTAGAATTGCCTAAGATGTAAAGATTACCATCACCAGTTAAATAAACATTTGCTCCATCTTTTACTTCAATAACATTTCCATTAAAATTCTCTTTAACTTCCAAGTCAGTAGAATTCTCGTCTTCAGGATTCTCATTATTAGTAAAAGAAACATCTCCTTTTACAATAATCTTTACTTCACTATTCTTCCCAATAGATAAAACACTTCCATTGGAAGAAGAAAGTTCTACGTCATCAAAGATAAGAACAACACCCTTAGTTTCTTTTTTTACAGAAATGTGTCCATTATCTGCAGTTCCTGAAATTAAATAGGTTCCAGAAGAACTAATTTCTACATCACAGTTATCATTATCTAAAACAATATTAGTTACACTACTTTCTTCGCTAAGAAGATAAGAAGTATTAATATCTTCAGCATATGCAACTTCTAAAGGCTCTTCTTCAAGCTCAATATTAGAAGAAGAATCCATTTGTCCATTATTAAAATCATCTTTATTAAATTCTTTATTAGACTCAACAAATTCTGTCTTAACAAAATTTGAAATAATTGTTGGATTAAAATAAAGAACACCTCCAATAATAGAAATAGTAATAACAGCTCCAAGTAAAAAAGTTACGATTTGTTTTTTCATTAAAAAACCTCCAAGATTTATTTTTTGATATAATAAAAGAGAAATATAAAAATTAAAATAAACTTCACTTCTTCTTCACAAACTATTAGACTTAACAGAATTTTCACAAAAATATAATCTTTTTAAAACGCAAAAACTCTTTAAACCTGAAACGAAGAATAATAGAATATAAAAACAAAAACAAAAAGATAGAAAGGACTCTTTGTTATGGAAAAGTTTAAATTTTACTATGAACCAAATGGAGAATTTGACATCAAGTCTTTAACAATCTCTATTGAACAGGAAGAAGAAGGATATAAAGTAAAAGTTTTGAAAGAAATTTTTGAGGAAGGCGAGATAAAGAAAATCAAAATCAAAAAAGTTTATAGTGAAATAGATGAGATTGTAAAAAAGATTGAATCAATCGATTTTGAAAAGAAAAGAAAAGAAAAAGGTGAAAATCCACTAGTTGTAAAATACGGAGAAAAGAAAATTGAAGTAAATTCACTAGAAGGAATCGAGGACATTTGTGATATGTTCAGAATCAGAGAACTTCTAGCAGACCATATAGAAGATATCAAAGATTTAAAAGAATTCTTAAGTAAATAAAAACAAAAAAGAGAGGATAAAACCTCTCTTTTGTTTTTAATCTGGAATTTTAAAAATGATAGTAGTCCAGATTCCTCTGTCAACCTGATGGTCACATATAAAAGCCTTCAAACGAGAACAAATCTCATTGACCTTTTTCATATGCTGCTCCTTGTTAAGGTATTTTGTAACTACCTTGTCGACAAAAATCAAATTATCGTCCATAATTCATCCTCCTAGTTGTAATCAAATAAATAAAACTTGGTATTAAAGAAAATCTTGTAAACCCCCATCTCGTTTACCAAGTCCCTTGTAGCCCTCTGAATTTTAGACAGATACTTTGATATCTGGTTTCCTCTAAATTCAAAATTCTGTGTTGCCAAGTAATGCTTTTCCTTTCCATTTTCCTCAACAGAAAGAAAAACTTCAATAGAAGTAGTCATAATACAAGTACTTGGCTCGTAATTGGAAAAATCGATATCAGGCGTAGAAAGCTTGATATCTTTACGGTGACACTTTAAATCACCCCAGGTCTCAATGTTAATAACAGTCTCAGTACCAACGTTTTTCTTAAAACTATTACGCTTTCTAGCCATATTCAATTTCCTCCTTATTAGAAAAAGTTAATGTAAAAGAAACAATACACAAATTGTTCCAATCATAATAAAACTAACAGTTTTGTACCAAAAATTAAACTTTTTCATACTTCCTCCTTCACAAACTCTTTTTATATTATATGTCTATAAAAATAGAAATATATAAGAAAAAATTATACAAAAAAAGAAGGCTTTTTTAGCCTTCTTTAAAATCCTAATCTTCTAGAAAAAAGGTCTTTATTACAATTAAAAATTAAATCCTTTGGATAACTAATACTATTTAATAATTTTATAGAATTATCAAACTTACCGACTTCTAATGAAAAGTGAGCATCGCTACCAAGAACAATTAAGGCTCCCATATCTTTTGCTGTATTAATCCAATATTTAAGTCTGTCAGCACTTCCACCAGTGTTTGTAATAAGAGAAGATTCATTAACTTCGAGTAAAATATCATTTTTAACAGCCATTTCTACAATGCTATCTAAAAACTCTTTATGTCTAGTATTTAATTCTTCTCCATATTTCTTATGATTAATCATATTAAGTTCTCTCTCAATATGTGCAAATGTAGAATAATAAGGAATACTATCCTCAAACATTCTATATACATCAACATAATCAAGAGATTCTCTTTCAATTCCAAAACTATGAAGACCAATTGGTCTATATCTAAGCTCAGAAACTTTTTTCCAGTATTTGCCTCTTTCAGGATATTGTCCAAGATTAAATTCAGCACTAGAAATAACTTCAACACCTAAAATATCTTTAAAAGCATTAATTCTTTCTTCCATATATCTATTTCTAGTATTTTCATTCTTTTTATAATTTTCAGTACCATCTTGATAATAATGGTCAGTAATAGCAATATATTGAAGTCCTCTCTCTTTTGCAACTCTTAAGTTTTCTTCTATAGTTGAATAAGCGTGAAGAGAAAAGATTGTATGAGTATGCATATCTGCAAAAATATCCTTTTCGTTAATCATATTTAGCCTCCTTACAAAAGATTGTACTACTACAATACATTATTTTAAAAATAAAAGAAAGGCTTTTAAAGCCCTTCTTTTAAAAATTTATTCTTCATCATCATCAAAAATTTCATCATCGCCCCAAGGAATAAATTCAATTTTCTTATCAGGATATAAAGCCTTTGCAATTTCGTAGATTTTATCTTTACTTTTACTTACACAAATATCTTCCTCATCTATAGCTGCGTGACAAGGCATAATATCTGCATCAAATTCACAAATTTCTACACAATCTTCAAAATCATCATACTTTAAAGAATAAACAATCCATCCGTCCATAAAAATCCTCCTTTATTTTAACAAATAGAACAACCATTACTTGTTCCAATTCTAGAAGCACCAGCTTCAATCATTTTAACAGCGTCTTCATAAGTTCTAATACCGCCACTTGCCTTAACTTTAACATTATCACCGACAGTATTTTTCATAAGTCTAACATCTTCACAAGTTGCACCACCTGTTGAAAATCCTGTAGAAGTTTTTACAAAATCAGCTCCTGCCTTTTCTGCAGCTTCACAAGCTTTTACCTTTTCTTCATCTGTAAGAAGACAAGTTTCAATAATAACTTTAACTATAGCTGGCTTCGAAGCACTTACAACAGACCTAATATCTTGTTCAACTTTTTCCCACTCGTGAGATTTAGCAAAACCAAGATTAATAACCATATCAATTTCTTCAGCTCCGTGATAAACAGCGTCTTGTGCTTCAGCAGATTTTGCAAAAGTGCTCATAGCTCCAAGAGGGAAGCCAACTACACAACAAGTTTTAACTCCACTATCTTTTAAAAGCCTAGAAACTAAAGGAATATAACAACTATTAACACAAACACTTGCAAAATCAAAGTCAATAGCTTCCTTGCAAATTCTTTCTATATCTTCCTTTGTAGCTGTAGGTTTTAAAAGCGTATGGTCTATGTATTTATTTAAATTCATAAACAAAAACCTCCAAATCATTACTCTTATATTATACACTATTTTTAGTACAAAAAACCACAAAAAGAGTAGAAAAACTCTACTCTTTTTTAATAATAATCGTTATTTTGCACCAAATTTAAATAGCTCATAAGCATTTTGATTGGTTATTTTAATTATTTCTTCTGGGTCAACATCTTTAATTTCAGCAAGAGCTAAAATAACAAACTCAATAAAACCAGAGTTATTAATTTTCCCTCTAAAAGGAACAGGTGTTAAAAATGGAGCATCAGTTTCAAGAAGTATTCTATCTAAAGGAACTTCTTTTATAGCATTTCTTAAAACATCATTGCTTTTATAAGTAATTGTTCCTCCAACTCCAATATAAAGACCTTTATCAAGATAATAAGAAGCTTCCTTTGTATCATAAGAAAAACAATGCATAACACCTTTTATACTATCAAATTTATCAAAAATCTCTCTTGTTTCCTTTATAGCATCTCTAGAATGAAGAGATACTGGCATATTTAAATCTTTGGCTAAAAGAAGCTGCATTTCTAAATATTTCTTTTGATAATCAATAGCTTTAGGTCCTTTAATCTCATATTCTTTCTTTCCAAAATTATTGTGATGAAGGTCAAGTCCAATTTCACCTATCCCAACAATTTTATCATTCTCAAGCTGAGAAAGATAAGTTTCCAAGTTTTTATCTGCAGTATTTTTTCCTACAAAATCAGACTCTAAAACATAAGCATCATTTGGAAAGAATCCAATCATCCCATACATATCCTTATGATAATTAATAAGTCTTAAAGTTTCAATATTGCTTCTAATATCTGTTCCAAGTGTTATAATTTTTTCGTTTGTATCAAACATCTTATTAATAAGAACCAAGTGATTTATCTTTTTATGGTCATAATGAGAATGTGTGTCTATCCATTTCTGCATAAATTTTACCTATATTTTAACCTTTTATATTTATCTGTTGTTTTAAATCCATATCTCTTAGCAAGAGATATACTTTTAGAATTTTCTCTATTTACAAGCCAAATGAACCGTTTATCTTTCAAGAATTCATCATCTTCAACGGTTTTAAACATCCTATCAAGAAGAATTGTCGAATAATCCATTCCTCTATATTCAGACCCAACACAAATAGCAACCCAAGCTCTGTTAAGTGTTTCATCATAAAGTTCACAATAGGCAGCAGGCTTCTTATCTATATATAGAACTTCTCTGTAGATAATATCATCCGAATCTTCAGGTCTATCATCATCGACACTTAAAAAAACCTTTTCCTCTTTTGTTAAGGTTTTATCAACAATTCTAATATCATTTAAAAGTTTGTTTGTAGGCTTAAAAGCTCTTTTATATGTTCTTCTCATATTTACATTATAAACTATAAATTTAATTTTTTAAAGAGAAAATTAAAAATTGTGTATATCAAGCCGCAAATCATATTTTTTTATCATTAGAGGCTAAATATACACAAAAATATAGAAATGAGAAAATTTTTAGTGTAAAATATATAACGAAAAAATAACAATTGAGGAGATTTTTTAAATGAAGCTAGAAAATATAGGCTTTTATACTTTAAACGATGAAAGAGCAATGAATGTATCTAAAACATCAAGAATGCAAAGATGTGAACTTATCTTAACTGATTGTTGTAACTTTAAATGCCCTTATTGCAAAGGTTTAAGAAGTGACTGTAAAGGAACAATCTCTCTTGATAGAGCAAAAGAGATAGTAGATTTTTGGTGTAAGGATAATCTTAAAAATATAAGATTTTCAGGAGGAGAACCAACTGTCTGGAAAGACCTTGTAGAACTTGTAAAATATACAAAATCTAAAGGAGTTGAAAGAATCGCAATTTCAACAAACGGATATGCAGATTTTTCTTTGTATGAAGAATTAGTAAAAGCAGGAGTAAATGATTTTTCTATTTCACTAGACGCTTGCTGTGCTGATTTTGGAGACAAAATGAGCGGAGGAATAAAAGGTTCTTGGGAAAAAGTTACTGAAAATATTAGAAAGATTGCTAAACTCTCTTACGTAACCCTTGGAGTTGTTGTAACAGAAGAAACTGTTAAAGACCTTGCAAATACAATAAACTTCGCAGCATCCCTTGGAGTTGCAGACATCAGAATTATTTCATCAGCTCAGTACAATACACTTCTTGAAGGAGCTAAAGAAGTAGATAAAAAGGTTTGGGAAAAGTATCCAATTCTAAAATATAGAATTGAAAATATAGAGAATGGTAGAAATGTTAGAGGATTAAAAGAAACAGACTCTCACAGATGCGGACTTGTTCTTGATGATTCAGCAATAGCAGGCTCTTTCCATTTCCCTTGTATTATTTATATGAGAGAAGGAGGAAATCCAATCGGAAAAGTATCAGAAAATATGAGAGAAGAAAGAGCTTTATGGAGCGAAAACCACGATACACATAAAGACCCAATCTGTAAAAGAAACTGTCTTGATGTTTGTATCGATTATAATAATAAATATCAAAAGTTCAGAATTGTAAAACAAAATAAAGTTCCTCACATTGATTCAACCTTATTTACATACGATATTTGGAATGCTGGAAGTGTACACGACCTTGGAATAGAACACTTTAGATTTGAAAATCTAGAAGAACATAAAGAAAAATTAAAAGAAAACTTAGTAGGTTTCTGTTTTGGAGAAGAACTTGCTTGTCGTCCAAAAGAAAATGAAGTAGCTTTAATGTATGAAAAAGAAGATGGAACAAAATTTTGGTTCCATATTAGAAATTCAGAATTTGTAGAAATTTTCTGTAAAGGAGATTTAGGTTAATGTTTATAAAAATTGACAATATCAAAGATTATGTAAATAAAAATTTACAAAACAAAGAAATTTTTCTTGCTAAAAAATCTTCTAGAATCATCGCTAGAAAAGGTAATTTAGGAGAAGAAATTAAAACTTTCGTTGAAAATGGAACAATGGAAACAATAAATAAAGTAAAAAAAATAAATGGACAAATAGATGTAGTAATTACTAATGCAAATATTGATGGTTCTCCAATAATCTATAAAAACGGTAATACAAATACATATATAATCCCATTTGAAACTTTCGATAAAAAGTATGAGTTTGATTTCGAATCAAAATATGGAAATATTTATAGACCAAAAGGAGAAGCTCAGAAATTTGTTGAGATTCACGAAGATATAGAAATTTTAGCTTCTTGGGGAGAAAAACAGTTCTTAAAAAGTGGTTCATTTTTAAATATTTCGAATAAAGAAGATATATACGGAATAGCAAGAGAAGAATTCTTAAAAACATATACAAGAGTCTAAACTAGAAAATGTTAATTTGTTTGTCACAATATAGTGCATAATTACTTTGTTTTTAATGATAATCGATAATCAATTTCATATATTTTTTAAATTGAAAAAATAAAAAGGAAGGGTAAAAACCCTTCCTTAATCTTTCTCAAAATCTTCTTTAGTAAGAATAGTTAAAACATCTTTATCTATATCAGGGAGCGAAACAATTCTAGAAGCTTGATTTGTAATAGCTTTTTCAAGTAAGTTTCTCATAGTTCTCGCATTTGCAAAATCAGCACTCTTGTCTTTTGTCATCCCATCGATTAACACTTTTAAATAATCCTGAGCTTCTTTGTTAATCATATAATCTTTAGCAATAGCCTGCTTATTTATGATATCCAAAAGCTCTTCATTAGAAAAATCTTCGAAATTAATAAATTTATTAAATCTTGACTTAAGACCAGGATTTGATTGTAAAAATTCTTCCATAAGGTCTGTATAACCTGCAACAATAACAATAAGGTCATCCCTATTATCTTCCATTGCTTTTAAAAGAGTATCAACTGCTTCTTGTCCAAAATCACCATCACCTTTACCAACCGTAAGAGAATAAGCTTCATCTATAAATAAAATACCTCCTAAAGCTTTCTTTACAACTTCTTTAGTTTTAGTTGCAGTTTGTCCAATATATCCAACAACAAGACAACTTCTATCAACCTCTACAAGCTGTCCCTTAGAACAAACACCCATTTTCTTATAGATATTAGCAATAATTCTAGCAACTGTTGTCTTACCTGTGCCTGGACTTCCTGAAAATACCATATGTTTTGATACATCAGTAGTTTTAAGACCATTTTTCTCTCTAAGCTTTTGAATCTTAATTAGATTTATGAGCTCATTGATATCATTTTTAACACTTTCGAGACCAGTTAAATTATTGAGTTCTTCTAAAAGTTCTTCTAAAGTCTTTCCATCATCTTCTACTTTTTCTTCTTTAGAATCCTCATTTATATCGAAAGAAAATCCAAGATTGAATTCAATTAAATACTTTTTTAAACTATTTATATATTTAGTAAATCTAGTAATTTCATCTTTATTTTCTTTTTTATCACAAGCAATGAAAAGCCTCCCAAAATCTTCATAAAAAGTAACAAGTGTTTGTGCCTTAGCAGGAAAATGCTTCAAAGTCTTCTTTATATCAGATAAAACAAAAAGTTTTAAAACTGTAGAAATTTCTAAATCCTTAGTATTAAATCTGTCTCTAAAATCATTAAGTGTTTTATTTGAATGACTAAAGCCAAGATACTCCTTAATAAATAAGAGCTCTTCCTTATCAAAAGTAGAGTCATTTATATAAATAAGATACTTTAAGAGGTCAAAATAAAACATCTCTTTGGTTGAACCTCTGTCAACACCCAAACCAAGTTCATCCAAACTATCACAAATAATATTTATCTTAAGCAAATTTTCTTTAATGCTCACAACAAACTCCTTTTTTTAATTTTGATAAAAGATTATATAATAAAGTAAGTACTCTTATGATATATTCTTTTTCTAAAAAAAACAATGAAAGGAGTAAACGAATGACTTTTAAAGATGAGAAAAACGAAAGAGAGAGCGTTTTAAATCAAGAAACAAAAATAAACGACAGAGACCTTATAAAAAGAGTTTTCAAAAACTCAAAAAAGAAACATTTTGACTATTATGATTCTTTAAATATCATAAATAATAAACCATTCTTAATGGTTCAGTTCATAATAATAATTTTCGCAGCAACATTTTTCTCATTGTTATCAATGACTTTTGGATATAACTTAGGTTATCTTATATGTTTACTAGCCCTTTTATATGTTGGTATACTTTATACAAAGCTTGCAAAAATAGAAAAAATGATAGCTAATGTAAAATTAGAGGAAGAATTAAAGGCATTAAAATCTAAAATATCTGCCAAATGGTATGAACTTTTTTGTTTGATGGAACAAATTCCTATAGAACAAGAAAGAATAGAATACAACAGAAAAAAATTTGAACTAGAAATTGAAGAATGTAAAACAAAAGATGACTATGAATCAGTGTTAAAAGAAATTTTAAATGATTTAGAAAAATATAGAAATGTTTCAGGAACACAAAAATACGAAGAGCAGCCTTCACCAAATTTACTATCAAAAGAAATAACAAATGCATACTATGAGCTTGGTCTTCCACCTGGAGCTAATTTCCAACAGGTAAAGACAAAATATAGAGAATTGATGAAAAGATATCATCCTGACTCAACTCATATGGAAACAGAAAAAGCTAGAAAATTAAATGAAGCTTATAATACTTTAAAAGAATTCTTAAGGTAAATTATAAAAAAACTAATCCTTGGAACACTATTTATAACTTATATTGCTCTTAGTAAACACGTAATCCTAAACGTTAAATGTAATATTAGAAAAAGACCGTTTTGCAAAATTGAATTAAAAATAAAAAAAGAGAGAGTATATACTCTCTCTTTAAATTTTTTACTTTATAATACCGACAGCTTCCTTAGCAAGTTTATCAGCATCTTCATTTCCTTCAATTCCTGAATGAGCCTTAGCATAAATAAATTTTAAAGAAATCTCATCTTTTACACTTTGAACATATTCATAATAAGCTTTAGTCCCTTTTAAATTTCTATTCCAAAGACCAAGAGCCCAGTTTTTAATTCCTTCACAATCGTAATAAATTACAAGTTCTTTAACTCCAAGAGAAATAGCTTTTTCAATAGATAATCTAGCTCCAAGAACTTCTCCAGAAATATTAGCCATTTTAGCCATCTCTTCATCATCATCAGAAGCTTGAATTACATATTTATCTTCACCAATTACAAGATATCCTCCACAGCCATATACATTTGTTTTGTTATTAAACGAACCATCTACAAAAGCATAAGGTTTACTCTTATCAATTTCACTCATATCAAGAAGTCTATCTTCTTCAGGTTCTCCCTGATTTAAATAATTTTCAGCTTCCTTTATATCTGTAAAAGATTTATACACAGCACCACTAAAACCTGATACAGAATCTTTGCATTCATCCCAAGAATGTAAAATACCTGTCACTCTACCTTTTCTAACTGCATAAAATTTTGCCATATAAAAACGCTCCTTAATTAAAATCTAAATATATTATATCATAATTTACCAAAAAAGACATTTAAAAATTGATTCAAAAAACAAAAAAAGAAGAGCTAAAAGCCCTTCTTTTAAAGTTATCTAACCATTTTCCCAAAGATAATTTCTCTAACATCTTCTCTTGCTTTATCTTCAGTAAGAATAGGCATATCCATATCAAGTTTCCATTTTTCTCTAATAACTTTATTGCCATTCTTTCCAATAATCTCTTTAGGAACTTTATAAGCTGCACAACCTCTCTTTTGATAAGTAGAACACTTATCCCAATTAATTCCCTTTTCATTCATCAAAATATCCATAACTTCAGAAGTATTTTTCTTGTGCATCTGAGTCTGAGTAAGATGAGCGTGACCAAGTGCATTAATTGAATTTCTAACAGCATCCTGCTGTCTCCAAATAAGATTATTAATGATATCGTGTTCTGGAATATTAAATACTCTAGAATCAAATTCTGCCTTAAAAAGTTTATTACTATAAATTGAAAGGTCTGTTACATTCTTAAAAGCGTCCCTACAGCTCTTGTAAATATCAACATTATTGAAAAAGTGCATATTGAAATATTTTGTAGCCTTAGCTGCAGTAACAGTCATAATTTTATTAATTCTGTTACCATAAAAACCATCAGAATTTTTAACATCATCAATAACACATACAAGAGTAATCTCATCACTCTGAGTATATCCATATTTGCAATAAGGGATATCCTCACAAAGACTAATCATTGTCTGCTGCATAGATGTTGCAAGAATATCATCCATAGGACGAACAAGCTTTTTAGTAAATGTATGGAAAGCAACTCCATCCAAACGAATAATAAAAGGCACAGTAGGAGTAAGGAATCTCTCATTTGTTTTTTCATACTCTTTCATTCTGTTTCCAAGACTATCTTTATCGAATCTACTCATAACGATTCCTCCTAATATTTATTGACTCTTATATTATATCATAAAACAGCTAATAAATCGAGACCAAAATAAAATATTTTTTCGCCTTTACGCTAAATACCTATTTTAAGGGATTTTTATAATATTTAGTTTTTGAATCAACCTATTGGTGGATAATATAAGAACTATATTAAAAAGCAAGACTAGATGCCTTGCTTTTAAAAGTTATTTATTAATTTTAAATCGTCACTAGAAAGTATTGCTAGATAAGAAAGATTTTTATAAAATTTATATGGATTATCATTTTTATGAATACTTTTTGAAAAAATTTTAGTCATAAAATTATAATCACCAATACAACCATTTTTTGATGCTTTAAGCATATCACTATGTTTAGTCCAACTAAAATCTAAAACATATCCATATTTTGCAAGGTTTTGTCTTAAAAATTCACGCTGCGTGCGTCCATTTCCCTCCAAAAAAGGATGAATACTGTTAAGAACACAGTAATCAATAGCAATCATTTCTAAAAAATGCGCATCATTGCAAAAATTTTCAAAATGTATTTGAAAATCATTTAAACATTTTTCTAAATTATTTTCTAGCATAGAAGGACTGCAAAATCTTCCATTTTTCCAAAGTTCATCTTTTCTTATATTTCCAGCAAAAGAAAAGATATCTTCAAAAAGAAATGCATGAATATCAAAAAGTGACATTGAAGGTGTATTTTCTTGTAAAATATTAAGTCTTTCTTTTGAAAGAATAAATTCCTTTTTATGCATTTTTGTACCTTTCATTTATAAGCTTTATAATTATTTCATCATTTTTGAATTTTTCTGGAATTTTTTCTAAAAGTTCTTCTTTATTGCAAAAAGATACACTTATGATTTTTTTAAGCATGGCTTTACTAAAAAAAGCAATATTTGGAAAATCATCAAAGCGAAAATATCTTTTTTCATTTTTGAGATTTTCTTTAATCATATTTAAAATTTCTTTTGTTTTACCACTGTCTAAAAGTTCTTTTGCCTCTTTGCGAGAAATATTACAAAAATAAACAATTTTTGCAATTTGACATTCATAAAGATTTTCGAATTTTTTAAATTCTTTTAGATTTAGTTTACCTTTATTTATAAAAAGTCCTTTTGCTTCAGAAGTGCCAAATTTTTCTACAATATTAAGGCGAATATCGTTATCACTTTTAAACTTATCTTTTAGATAGCAAAGACAGCCATTGCCATAATTTAAAGATTTAATGATGAAATCTTTATCATCTAAAAATCTTTCTGGAAGTACTTTCGCAATTTCAGAATACTTTCCACCAATTTCAACTGCAATGTCTTTATCTTCCAAAACACCAGATTTTAAAAGATACTCGTTTGGATAATCAAAATGACCGTATTTTACAAGTGCCATAATTATATCTTTATCATTTAAAAGATTTTCAGAAAGAAAAAATACAAAAGGGTCACCTTTTAAATAATCACCATCCGTGCAATCACTTTCTGAAATAAAATCCATCATTTCGGGAAAATTATCTTCAATAAATGAATAATAACCAATGCCAGAACTAGAAAGGTCTGAACAGGTATCACCACATTTATCCAGTATTTTTAAAGCAAGGTCTTTATCTTGACATCTTGCAGGTTTATATTTTTCAAGATATTTTGAATCTTTTTTATTTTCAGGTGTTGATTTCATGTAAGCAGATGCAGCATAACGATGACTTGCATATGAAAGTGAAATATCAACAGGAACGTCCCAGTC
>AUXO016768919.1_pt1 | contig 18387 bp, 13 predicted proteins | sample 768731 | NCBI WGS metagenome assembly AUXO01 (sample SAMN02715735, study PRJNA202380) | gut metagenome | biome: sheep rumen | host: Ovis aries | place: New Zealand: Palmerston North
TTTTCATCAATGATAGATATAGTTCCTGTGTTTTGGTCCGTAATCATTTTTTCTATGTCAGGATCAGCCACAAGAACCATATCCATCACTCCGTTAGGTATTTCTCCCCCTAGTTGTTCTATAATTTGAAGTCTAGTTATTCTACAGTTAAGATCAGTCCAAGGTTTGAATTCTACGGAGATTTTGCTACTGTTTGTTATTTTCCCCATATTATTTTAGATTGATCTTAAGAGGGAATCGATTCTATCTTTAGGAATTAATTCTAAGGTTGTTCCCCTAGTAAAGTTTGTCAAAGTTGTCCCTGTCTGAATCATTAATAATCCCTCATAACTGGTTGAACCATAATAATCCTTTGCTATCAGATCTGGTCTATACTCTGAGGCTTTAATTTCGTAGGTTTCTCTTGGTAAGGCTGGATTTCTTAGCAGTTCAATCAGTTTAGAATTATAGACATCACACCCCGAAATGTAGTTAACAATATTTTCCATATCGGAGGTAACTTTATTTGCTCTAGTGTACATATGAATAATGTGAGGCTGGTTTTAATAGGTTAGTCTTCATCTGTGTTTCTACCTGTTTAAGGGTATTTATAGATGATCTGCCAAAAACAAATCTTCGTAAGAATTTATCAGAGTATTTAGTGGCGGGCTTAAGTTGAATAGTAACATCACAGTATAGAGGGCTAAGAAGTTCCCCTCCGGTTGGATTCTTAGTCAGTTGTTTTGAGAAGTTAAAGTTAGCATTTTCAACTACCAGATTAGTGATAGCATAGTAGGCACCAAATCTAAGCATTAAGGTACCATTTTGAACTGTATCAACATCTCTAAAATATGATTCAAATCCCCCTGGAGGTTTTTGCCATCCTATTATACTATCAATTTTAAGCAAATCATCTTTAGAAACGTCTTCTGATTCTTCTATTCCTGATGATCCACTCACATATCTTCCAATACAATATGGAAGAATATCTTGTACTTGTTTATCTACTGTTATATATTTTCCATGAGAATCGTAGGTAGGGAATATGGTAAATTTCATAACAAGATTTCCAAAACTTGTGCCTGACCCTGAATAATACGAGAATCTAGTTCCCTGTACTACCAAAGATCTGTTTAGGTAATCTGTAATATTTATTTTACCACCCTTCAACATCTGATCCGCTCCAACCATTAACTTTGCCATAGTCCTAGAGAGAAAAGATTCATTGATTTCATCTTTTGTAGTCTTCTTTTCTTTCTTCCATTGTTCAGCAGCATTATTAATCATTCCCGTTATAGCTCCTGCATATGGGGCTAGTGGTTTTATAGACTCCCACATTTGTCCGAGCATATCATTCCCAAAAGCAGACCATGAATTTGCTACTGATACGTTAAAATCTTCGGACAGAATAGCGCTGCAGATAGGAGTAGCTCTATATTTTGGTTCATCAGGATCAGCATCAGACGCATCAAAATCATCCCATTTATTACCATTCTCCTTTAGAATTTTATTTGGGTGTAGGGTAGCACAAGTAAGTCGATTCTCTAACTGCAAGTCATAGTACCACCCAGAAATATTAGCTGAAATCATATGTTTATTATTAATTAGGATATTCCAGAAGTAGAGTCACTAGAACCCATTAGACTAGGAGTATAAGCTACCGAATTTGCCTGCTGAGTACTTAAAGATCCAGCCAGATTTTTGAAAGCCGTAACATTAGCCATTGTCCCTTGAGTTGTTGCCTCTACGTTCTTTGATAAGATATAACCATTAGATGAATTAATATTTAGGTTTTCTGCTAGTAACTCTTTTATTTCATCGACTCCGTCCCTAATAGTGGTGATTTTATCTTCTTTCCTTTCAAATTTTTTAGGATCAAAGAAACTCATAATAGATGGCTGATCTTCGGATAATTCTATGCTCTCCGGACTAATCGTAGTTGTAGCTAGGGTTTCTGCTTCTCCCAGATTAGGATTTACTCCAGATAGAACATCCTGTATTCTTTTTTCAGCATCACTCTCTATTATCCTTTCTATCTTAGCTACTTGTTCTTCTGAAAGTTGATTCCTATAATTTTCATCCTCTGTGTACATAGGAATTAGAGATCTGTATGTTGCTTCTTCCAGTTTTGTCATTCCAAGATCTCCTTTTGGCCCATTCTTTATATATTGACTCAGGATTTTTTGCTCTGGTTTGTTCAATTCAGGCTCTTTCACTACATCAACGTCTAGGTTTTGTGGCATTGAACCCGTCATGTCAAACACTCGTCCCTTCCAATCAGTGAAGCTAAGACCCTCTGGAAGCCCTTCAGGTAGTTTTCCTAGTTTCTCATGTTCTTTATAGGTCTCATAATCTGTAAAGTCCTTCGTGATTGGGCCTCTATAGTAATCACCGTCAGAGAAAACTTTACTTACGGCATCTTTTATAGTACCTCCCACAAAGTCAGAAGCACTACCAAAGTTCGAGAAGAAATTAGTTATTTGATCTTTGAAAATTTCTAAGAAAGATCTACTTTGCTGTTCCTCTGGTTCAGCTTCTGGTTGAGCTTGTGTTGATACCCCACTCTGTTGATAGTATGAATTTCTCTGTTCATCTGTGATAGGAGTTGTTGGGGTTTGATTCCCCGTGTACCTATAAAGAATAGCACTTCTGTCGCCCATTCTTCCTCGACTGTAGACAAAAGTATTCCCTGTATGAGATGCATCTCTTGCTTGAATGGTATCAGAGACCCAATGTTGACCATCCCACATCTGAGCATGCGAAGAGTTTTCACCAGATGATTTAGTTCCAAACTGAACCATAATATCTCCGGGGAGTGGAGTACCAAATTCATTAGCGTTAGCAGACTCCCTGGTACCGTGCCAAACCTCTTCAAATCCGACTCTTCCTATATTGGTTGCTGTTGCAGTAGTATAATCACTATTCCACCAGTTTCCATTTAATTCTGGACCACCCACTCTTCTATAAAAAGTAGCGACACCATAAGTACATTTGCCATCATAATCATTAGTTCCTAGAGTTCTGGTTGTTCCTTTATAGTCATAAGTTCCAGCTTGAGTTTGCATTGAAGCAGCTATAGCAAGGTCACTAGGAACTGGACCCGTAGGTGTAGAGGTTACCTGAGGTGTTGTTGCCGGTGTTTGTGAACTCGTTAAGGTTGGTCTTTCTGATGCTGAATGGCCCAGAATTGATTTAACTTGGGATAATCGACCAAGATTAGCTGTTATATATTCATCTCCCTCTTCTGCATACATTTGTCCATAGAGTCTTGGATCATTATTCGGGGCTGGGTTATGTTGCAATTGATTAAAATATTCAGACGGGCCCTTGGAAAAGGCATTCCATTTCTTGTTTAATATGTTTATAAAATATTCTGCCCAATCATCTACGCTATTAAATCTTTTCCACCAATACCTACTTCCATTAATATGATAACTTTCACTTGGACTATGGTTATTAGTTGTTATGCCACTGTAGTTATTAATAGTTGGGTCCTTAGCTTTATGTTGATTTCCCCAATCTGATTCAAGAGAGCTTTGGGCGGTTAGAATATCTGCATATTCTTCAACCTCATTTCTAGGTACAAACCTATTTCCTGAAGGGGATTCTGTTTGTGGATCATAGCTTTTAGCTAAAAGTTTCTCTTTTAGGAGGGGTCTCATCCTATTTACATAATCCCTATGAGATTGATTAGTGCTAGCCGTGCTTCTTCCTCTGGTGGCTGCAGTCCCTGTTGTAGTGGATACTCCGCCTCCTCCAAAAGCCTGAGCTGCTCTAGAATTTTTTAAATATTCAGTTTCTTCTCTATCATTTTTTCTTTCTTGGACACCAAGATTATGTAATTGAATTAATCTGTTTTTAGCTTCTATACTATTTTGGGATATTCCTAACTCAGTGCCAGTAATAGCCTGGCCAATTAGTTTATCAGATAAAAATTGGCTCGCCGTAGACTGTCCTCTGAGATCTTTTTTACTTGATGTTAGATTATAGTAAGTATTCTCTAATGCCTTTATAAATTCAATATTAGTCGGATCTATTCCTACAAATTTATTAACATCGCCATTAGCTAGATAGTTTACTAATTCTTGAATACCGTCTACTGTTATCTCTGGAAAATATACAGTTTCTCCTCCTTCTGGAGCTTCGCCGGGAGCAGCATCTAGCTCATAATCGTTTGAAGTCCAGTTTTTTATAGTAGATCCAATTCCCTCTAGTAGAGCTGTGCCAAAAGGACTGTTTGCAAATTCTCCAATAAGGTATCCTAAGGTACCTCCGATAACAACTCCTGGAAGGCCACCGACCGCTCCAATGGCAGCACCAGTAGTCGCTCCAATAGCTTCTTTTGCGTATGGGAATGGCCCTTCAGTAATACCGGCTATTCCTGCGGTACTAAGAAGATATTTGTTGATATAGGCTGTCTCTGCTTTTCCAAATGGGTCTTCTTTATCTACGGGCTTTGCAATTATATGATAAGGGACTTTTCTCTTTATTTTTCCTTCATTCTCTAGTTTCTTTACTACATCATCAGGAAACATATCGATAAACTCTCCATTGACAGGAATTCCTTGTCCTTCTTTTTCCCAATTTTTTCTTGCTGCTGCATTATGTAGTCGTGTAAGGTCTACAGCAAGGCCCGCAGAGTCAAATTTTTCATATCCTTTTATTGCAGAGCTAAAATTTGATGATATTTGTAAACCTTGAGCAAAAGTAGATGAAGTACTGCCTGTCAATTCACCAGATTTTACTATATCTCTTTGAGACAAGCCATAACGACCTCTTTTTCCGTCTTCTCCTACGAATAATGATTTTATTCCTTTATCAACTTTTTCTATTCCTATACCTTCATATCCTTTATCTAACAATGATCTAACTTGTGCTGAAGATGGATTTCCCTTTAAGGCGTATACATGTCCACTAGGGTCTTTCCAGAGAAATCGTTTTTCAGTTTCAGTCGCCGCTTCTGTTCTACTCTCAAGCGAATCTACCATTCCTTTTGACGCCTTCTCAAAAAACTGTTCATGTATAGTTCTTTCAGCACCTTTAGATCCCTTTAATATTACGCTAAATAGATCCCCAAGATATTGTCCAACTTTTCCGATTGTTCCTACAACATCTTCAACATCAAGTTTTGGAAATTTCAGGAGTTTTATGGCTTCAGCTCTTTCTTCCATAGCATGTTTAAGCCATAGTTTTACGTATCCAAGAAGGCTTTCATCACCAGAAAAAAGGAGTTTCTTAAAGGACTCAAACAGCCCCTCTCCAGGTTTTCCTCCGAAGAATTCCCGGATCATCTTATGGAATCCAGACTCTCCACTTCCCGCAGCTTTCCCTATTCCAAAGAAACCGGTGACTTTAGAGAAATATTCCTTGATTGTACCCAAGAAATCTCCTCTAAACCATTTTTCAATTTTTGATACTCTTGAAAGTATTTTTGTCCAGTTACTAGTAATATATCCGAAGCCAAAGAGCAGGAATAGAGTTTTAAGTTGTGACATCCAGGTAGAACCAATTTTACGAGGGTCCATTCTGCTACCAATAGTCTTTCCAATATCCTCTAGTTTTTTCATCATTCGGTTAGCGGATTTGGTTAGGCTTGTTTCTCTATTCCTATATTCTCTATCTCTTCTAGCACCTTCTTCCTTTTGTCGATTAAGGGTAGAGGAGATCCATGCTTTAAATTTTCCAGTACTTCCTCCTTGTCCTGACCCTTCTTTAAATTGTAGTGGTCTTCCTTGTAATGGTCCTCCAACATTAGGTGGTACCTTTACGTCATTTGTAGTATTGGAAGTTACGTTATTATTAATTACTATATTTTGTTTTGTGACCTGCTGAGTATGGGATTGGGTCCTACTGAATTTAGGTTGCCCAACTCCATATTTACTCAGTACAGTTTGTGTGGCAGGATTTAGCATAACTCCTCCCCCGGCTTGAGCTGCTTGTTCTGCTTCTGCTGCACTAATAGCTCCTATCTCGGCTGCTTGTGCTAGAGTTTGGGTGTTATTGAAATCAGCCTTAGATTCTGCTCGTGCCACTGCCAAATTTTGTTGTTGTTCGGCTTGGATTGCTAATAGCTGTTGTTGTGATTCTTGATAGGCGGAATGTTCTTTTCCGTTTTCTATTCTTCCGGTTGACAGCTTTTTTGTTCTCTCATCCAAAGCTTTTTTCTGATCCGTTGCCATAGTGTTTAATTTCTATTAAGTCCTACGTTTCTTAAGAATTGAAGTGCTCTTTCTTCGACCGTTGAGTTTCTAGCAGTAGTATATACATTTTTCTCATCTTCATTTTCAGGTTCTTTAGTGAGAGTATGTATATTAGTTCCTTTGATTTTCTTTCCTTTCTTACCACCGAAGGTAAACATTGGAAAGTCAGGATCAACGCCCTCAGTTTCTTCCATAATCTGTTCATATTCTTTCTTCAGTGCCATTAGTTCAGAGAAGGTGTAGTACTCTATATTATCAACCTTAAGAAACTTATTTAAATACAATTTTAGACCCATCAAACTTGCTGTTGATAGCAATTGATTGAAAGAAGTCGACAACAAGCGAATTAACACTCATTGCCATTCCCCTCCTTTCTTTATCACATTTTGGGCATATTGTTTTTATCGGTTCCACTCTATCAAAATAAAGTTCCTGGAGTGCTAATAGAAGTGTTATATCGTCCAGTGTAGCTCCCATTACGCTTTTTTCTATTTGTTGGCTCTTAGTATCGAAGTCCTCAAATAGTGCTAGAGTTTTCATCATTTTTAGATCATTAACTCGACTATATCTTTTAAATACGTCGAATACTTTAAGTAGATTTTGAACTGTTGGGACTCGGATATCATATTTTTCTTTACCGAGTAGAATTTGTGCTCCGTTCATGATTTTCTCATCAATAGCTTCAAATTTTATATCCTTTTCAAAATCCACCTCTCGTTTTATTACAGTTCCACAACTAGGGCACTGTACGCTTACTGTCAGGGTTGTATTTCCAGATACTGATATAAGTTTTTTGTAATATATGAGGAAATCTAGATCCATTATATAGCAATTAAGAACATTAGGATCTTCATCTATCAACATTCTAATATCATAGAAGTATCTTTCAATCTGGCTTAAATTCTTTGTATCCTCCGTATATCTTGTCATCTGGAGGAATGTCATAGGATTAAGCTTTATGCTAGGGAATTTATATCCTATTCCCGAACTTGGTAGGTAGGAGCTAATTATTTCCATATTTTCTCATTCTCTATTATTGAAAGGAGTGGCAGGTTTTATTTTCCCCACCTCTCCTTTCCTCAGGTTTTATATTACAGGTTTAAGAATTCGCGTTCCATGTGCTCGAATGCCATAGAAAGCTGAATATCACTACGATCGGTTCCATCTGCATCTGCTCCATTTTCGTCAAGAGGAGCATCCATGATAACGCAGTTGTAGAAGATGATATGACGAACATCAATACGGCTTGAGTTGGTAATAAACATCTCACAATCTGCCACCACATCCTCTTTACGGAACGAATACTTGGTGTCACGATCTGCAATCTTCTGTTTCCAGTCATCAACAAAATAGGAAATAGCTTGGTCTTCCTTATCGACGAAGGACAGAGTTAGCTGACCATTTGTAGACTGGCCTGTTTGCTGTCTAATCACATAATTACCACGCATTCTCTTTTCGAATCCATTCACTCCGGTATCCATGCTAAGATTAACACTGTTGAGACGCTTGTGAATGAGATCGTCGCCGGGGTAATAAACAATCTTTGGGGGATTTATAAAGTCGAACTGCCACATATCACCACGCAGAAACTCTTTATTATCATCCCAATAAGACTCATGATAATCAATAAACTTCATGTGGAGCTCAGAACCACGGACGAGCTCTCTAACTGATTGTGCCATAAATATTATTATAATTTACTGTTATATCCAGGTTAACATTGTTTTTCACCTGATCATTCATAACGGTCTCTACTTCGATTTTTAGAGACTGTCCATTACTGGTAGGCTCAAACTCTGTTATTCCTATTGTCTTAGCTATCGAGAATCCATCTGCAATAGAGGTAATTATATCTGTTATTTTTGATCTAACTGCTCCAAGCATTTGTTGTCCCAATATGCTACCACTATTCTTTTGTATTTCTCTAAAGACTTTTCCAACTATGAATCTAGTCCATCCTGTAGTTGTGTATGATTTTCCATCCTGATAGTTTTTATAGAAATAGGCTTGGTTGTCACATACTAGGAAGTTTGATTTATAGTTTCCAAGAATTTTTTCAATACTATAATCTATGAAAGCATCTTGAGTCGGAGTTTTATAAAGTATGTCTCCGATCATAATATAGAAGTCATTCAATAATACTCCTCTAAGGTAGGCATAATAACCGGGCCTTTCCTCATATTTATAGGACATCTTTTTAAAGAAGTATACTAATCTATTTTCTTCATCATTTGTCATATTAAAGACAAAATCTCCACCATTTCCAACTACCTCAAGAAAGAATGGATCGGTTACCGTAGTTCCATTCCAATCATAGTATATATTTTTGACCTTATAGTAAGTTCCTGGTTCTAAGACGGTGGGTAATTTGTTTACTACTTTTATATGGAAAAGTTCGTCAGAAGATTTGTTTTCGATTAGGAATTGACACTCTACTTCTTTTGAAAAATCTAAGAATAGCTGATATGGGTTATCACTTATAATATCTGATGTATATTTATATTTATCAGGTATTAAAAAATAGTCTGGATAAACAGGATCATTGTATTCGGTAGAGAGCATTTTTGTTAGAGAATATTTGTACATCTCTGGTGTTGTTACTTCTTTTATTGCTCCTCTCAGATAAAAAGTTCCTGTTCTAAGTGTATCCCCATAAAAATTACATCGTATAAGTTTTGACTGTTTTGTTATTAGGCTATCTAGTTTTTCTTCCCCTGGTTCTGGCTTTAGCGTTCCCTCATAGACCTCAGAATATGTGTATCTTGAGATTATTACTCTATACTCTTCATTAATTTTTTCAATGTAGAGTTTTATTAGATCATCTTCAAATTCTGAGCTTCTTCCAATGGTTTTACTTATTACCTCTATTCCAGGAGTTATGTATCTAGACAAAACAGACTCTGTGATTTTTGTTTCTGGAATTAGTTTTATGTTTTCTGATTTATAAAAATTTGTTACAGGAAGAATTGTTTTTGAATAAAAGTAATTATCTATTACTGTATATCCAAGTTCTGAAGTAAGTTTTTGCTTGAATTCTGTTAGATCCGCAAAAGGAATTTTCTTATCACTCCCTGAAAACATATTCAAGATGTCGGGAGGAATATTATCAAGAGTGTTTACATAGAATAGTTTCCATAATTCCATATTAATGCCATGTTCAGAGTCTGGTATAACAAAATAATCACCAGAGTTAAAAACTGTACCTTCTATGCTAAACATTAAGGTTTGATATCCTGTAGCAACTTTCTCAGGATCTATCTCTCGAATATACTCCGTTTTTATGTCTTCTAAAGAATCTGCAAAGCTACTGGTTTCAAATTCCCCTGTTTCATTATTATAATCAAGGTAGGTATACTTTAGTTGATCCTCCGGGGAAGAAATAACGATTGTATCCCTATTATTTTCTGATTTACTAGTTAAGTTCAGATTTTGTGGGAGTAAACTTGTATTTAGTATCTCTCCGTCTTTATAAATCCACAGGTCTTCTGAGTTATAAACATGAAACTTAATTTTCCTTTCAAATATTCTTGAGATTTGATTGATAGGGGATAGAAGTTCTTTTCTTACGATTTCTTTCGTGCAATAAGTTCTTCTCATTACATTCTCTGTAACAACAAGTCCCCTACCAAGTATTGGAATAAATCCAACATCTTTTATTTCAGTACCATTATTATACCCAAATTTATATTTAAGTGGAGACCTCAAGACAGTTTCTACCCACTCCAATTCTACATCTCTTAGCCAGACATTGTCATCTACTATATACTCGCTTAGAACATCATCGTTTGTTGTTTTTTCTGATACTGGTTTATATAAGTAGAGAACTATCCCCATATTAATTAGTTCTTGCATGTAGGAATAGTCTTCAAAGTCTTTTCCAAACCAAATATCAAGCTCTTCAGTAGTTCTAACAAGGATTGGTTTTTCATAGGACATTCCAGAATCTAATATTTCCCCTATGATTACCCAGTCGTTTGTTTCTTGATAGTATTGTAGATTTATTGACCTTAGTTTTATATAGTTACTCATAATAGACCTACGCTAGAATTTATAGAACCTGTAACTCTTTTTTGGGCTTCTAGAAGTGCTTGTTTTGTTAAGTTTATCGCTATTTCTTTTCCTATCGATGCATCTTTTATTATATCAAAATCTGTACTTTGAGGATTTTCTCCAACAATTGAGAAAGAAACTGTTAGGTCCGTTCCTCCAGAGTCAACCTCTCCAATATAATCCTCCGAGTAATCTTTTAAGACACACAACAAATTAAATTTATTTATAAGATTTAACTGTGGATTTAATATATAAATTTTTATATTAAATGTTACATTTTTGTAAGAGGCTACGCAGAAATTTGATTTATCTATTCTTGTTATATCAGCATCACTTTTGGGAGTTGTAGCATAGTGAGAGGCTTCCCATGCTGTTGAATTATAGACTGCAACCTCAGCACATCTTTCAAAATATCTTTTCCAGGATTTCCAAGCATCATCAACAAAAGTAAGTCTAAGTTCATTAGTAAAATCTATTCCTGTCGGATAAGCTATTTCTCCTTCATATAGAGGAAGAGATTTTGTCGTTAATTTAGACTTTTGTAGTTCGAAGGAATTTATAGGAGCCCAATATCCATAACTGGTAGAAACATCATGAATTTTTTTATTAATATAATTAATTTCTTTTATAGAGGGAAGATAGGACCAACCACCATTACTACAGGTTCCCGCTGTTAAACAAAAAGGTTCAAGTGTTATCTCCCAATACATATTAGTATCTAGTGAAAATGTGTTGTATGAGCCCTTCGTATCAGTCATGAATTTTCCAGGGGTAGTTATATACGGACTAGATTTTAAGAGAGCCTTTAATTCTGTCAAACTTGCTACTGGTACTTTCCCCACTATAGGACATAATTCTTCAAGAGTTGCTTTAAAACTTTTAGAGCTCCAATATCTACTGAGAAATGTATTGCCTACTGTATCACCGATTGGATCTCTTGAATCAAGATTAGTTCTATTATTTGCTGCTTGATATAAGGTGTCTCCATAACCTCCAGGAATTGCCATACCATCTGCATGAAAAGGTTTGTTTATAGGATTATTATGCTCTGATTTTCCTGTAATTAAACCTTTCATATTTTCTTCTGTTGTTTTTGATGCCTTCTCGATCTCAGTTCCAACGTTATTTCCATTATCATTTCCTGGTAGTCTGGGTAAATTCTCTCTTTTATAATCCACCAACTTTACTATCATTTCATCTAGTGCATCCCTTCTATTAGATCCTGTTAACCTAGATCCGACAGATTCTTCCGCCCGTGCCCAAGTAGTTCCTGAAGATGTATCTACGGGAACACGATAAAACCCAGATTTAAGATTCTCTATTGTATTATTATTAGAGAGTGGTTTTGGATCGCTCTTTTTTACTTGGTTATTTTGGGATTCAGTAAAATAATCAACCTCGAGAATGGCATTCATGGCATCTCTAAACTCAATTATTCTTTTAGGGGATACATGTTCTGCACTTAGGTAAGATGACATTAGGCCTTCAACTTTTTGTATCCATCCATTCATTTCCCCACTATTCTTTTCCCCTTCTCTTGCTAGCTTCATTGCAAATTCATAGAGTTCATTATCAGAGAGTCCAGAGGTATACGCTTTAATAGAATCTATGTCATTCCAGTCAGGATTAAAACCTTTACTTTCTGGTATATCCTCTCCTAGTTGATAGAGTTTGGAATTATCTAGGGAAGTAGTGTATTGATCTAGAGTTTCAACTTCGGAAATATCGGGAGATTTACCTTTATCTTCAAGAATATTTATTAGTTTATTCTCTAGGTCTTCATTCTTCTCACTTTGATTTTCTGGAAGAGATAAGAGAAAATCATATAACTCTTCTGGCTCTCCATTTTTGTTTTCTGGAATATCCTCTCCAAGTTGATAAGGTTCAGGATTATCTAGGGCAGAGGTGTATTGATTTAGAGTTTCAGCTTCAGAGATATCGGGAGATTTACCAAGATTTTCAGACAGCCCTATTAATTTATCAGATAATGATTCGACTTCTTCTTTCTCATCTTCAGGAATGCTCTCTCCTTGACTATAAGCTTTTGAGTTATCTAGTAGATCTGTATATTGACTCAAGGTTTCAACTTCAGAAATATTAGGGGCTTCGCTTAAGTTTTCAGATAATTCGACCTTATCATCCTCCAATTCAATCTCTCTTTCATCAATCAAACTAAGAATTTTATCGGACAGCGAAGTTTCTCTTTCATCCTCTAGGTCTATTCTCTTATCTCCCAACTCTACGTCCCTTTCATCGGTAAGGTTGAGTCGAGTATCCTCAAGTTCATTTTCCCTATCATCTGTCAGGTCAAGTCTTTTATCTTCTAGTTCATTCTCTCTTTCATCTGTCAGGTCGAGTCGAGTATCTTCAAGCTTATTCTCCCTATCATCAGTAAGGTCAAGTCTTTTATCTTCTAGTTCATTCTCTCTATCATCTGTCAGGTCAAGTCGTTTATCTTCAAGTTTATTTTCTCGGTCATCTGTCAGGTCAAGTCGTTTATCTTCAAGCTTATTCTCCCTATCATCTGTCAGGTCAAGTCGCTTATCCTCTAACCCTATATTCCTAGTATCTATTAGATTTAGAATTTTATCTGATAGAGAAACCTTACGATCATCAATAAGATCAAGTCGAGTATCTTCAAGTTCTATTTGTTCATCTTCAGAGAGACTAGGATTTTTATTCCCACTGATATCTATTCTTTTATCTTCAAGCTCATTCTTCCTATTATCGATCAGGTCAAGCCGTTTATTTCCTAACTCTACGTTCCTCTCATCAGTAAGGTCAAGTCTTTTATCTTCTAGTTCATTCTCTCTTTCATCTGTCAGGTCGAGTCGAGTATCTTCAAGCTTATTCTCCCTATCATCTACCAAATCGAGTCTTTTATCTTCGAGTCCTGTTACATCTTTCAGCTCACCTAGAATCTTTATGGTTCGGTTACTTAAGGATGATGGGTTTGAATCCTCTGCACCCTCTAGTTCGATTGTCTTTTCCTCAAGCTTTCCGTTCCAATCATCATTTTTCAGATCTACCCTTTTATTGCTTAGGTCGATAGAAGGGTCACCATTTTTTAGTTCAACTCGTTTATCCTCTAATTCTCCATTCCAATCATCGTAAATATCAAGTCTTTTTTCTCCCAGCTCAACGGATGGATGATTGCCAATTTTTAAGTCGACTTTTTTATTATCAAGTTCTCTCTCACGCTCATCGGTAAGGTCAAGTCGTTTCTCTTCTAATCTATTCTCTGGTTGATCTCCCTTAATGTCGAGTCGTTTTTCCCCTAGTCTGTTTTCCTTTTCGTTCGTTATCTGTAGTTTTGTATCAGGGAGGGATATTTCTTTGTCATCCTCTATTTCTATCTTTTTATCCCCCAATTCTACTTCCGGATTTTCTCCCCCAGTCTTAATCTTTTTTGTTGGGAGTTCTGGTGTTTCGGAGGGAGTTATGCTTAGAATTTTATCAGAGAGGGAAGGATCTGGAGAGTCTTGGATATCTACTCTTTTATTGCCTAACTCAGTATCTCTTTCATCTGTTAGCCGAATTTTTGTGTTAGAGAGAGTAGGAGTTTGTTCATCCTTAAGGTCAACTTTTTTTTCTCCTAACCTGACTTCTGTTTCCGCGCTTAATTCGACACGTTTATTTTCAAGGCTCCCTATTCTTGCGTCCTGAATATCTAAGCGCTTTTCCCCAAGTTCTACTTCTTTTTGATCCTCTAGATTTATTCGTTTAGTTTCCAGTCTTTCTTTTCCTTCAATATCCCCTAACTCAACTTTTTTATCCCCCAACTTTATATCATGTTCTGTACCCTCAAGATTAATGCGCTTTTTCTCTAAGGACGCATTAATCATAGCCTTAAGTTCTAAACGTGTATTATCAAGCGCGATTAATCTAGAGTCAGCAATATCAAGTCTTTTTTCGCTTAATCCAGTTTCTTTTTGTGCCTTTTTGATTTTTTGGATTATATTTTCAAGCTGGATTTTTTCTTCTTTTCCTGGTCTCTCTACCTTTTTATTCCCCAACTCAACTTCTTTCCGGTTAGTAAGGTTAAGTTTAGTATTTTCAAGTTCTATCTCCTTATTAGATCCCGGAACCTCCAAAATTTTCTCTTTCAGGTTTATTTTTTCTCCTTGATTTTCTGGAGCCTTAACCTGTTTCTCCCCAAGTTCTCCAATCTCGGGTATTCTTCCAGTGCTAAAACCCGAAACACCAACTACCTGATCTTCTAGTCTTGTACTCTCGTCGTATGCTTCCTTGATTGATTTGAGATACTTAGAGAGTTGTTTGATTTCCTCGGGTCTAGTAAGTTTTTCTGAACCTGGCAACTTATTACTTCTATTTAATCTCTCGTCCATATCTCTTATTCATCTAAAGTTTCGATTATGCTTGAGAGGGTGTAGACGAATAAGGTAGTTGCATCCTCTGAAAATCCCTGCTTCATTGATATCTTAAACCTATATGTTCTTTTATTTCTGGTGTACTGTAATTCGTCTCCCACCATTAAAGATCCATCTGGGCTATAAGATTCAATAGTGTCTCGGTTTCGATTCCACACGTCTCTCAAGTCATTCATGTTAATAATCAATCTTGTAGTAAATTGATCATAGTCGTTTTCGAGGGTTGAATCAGAAGAAAATGAGCCTCCAAAAACGTTTTTCCACTTTGAGTTATCCTTAGGTCGGAGTACTACAAAATCTGTCCCAAGTAACTTCATCTGCAGAGCCATATTCTTCATTCCGATCGAGTAAAGTTTATTAGCCTTCTCCAACATTTTAGAGGCCATATCTTCTGCGTTATTCATCTCTTATTTCTCTATTAAAATAATAAATTCACAGACCTCGATGATATACTTAATCAACTTGAAGTATTGATTTTCATTCAACTTCGTAGATAAAGTCATAACAAAAAGATCTCTGTCCTGCTTAGTCTTTGTCCTAATAAAACTTCCAAAATTATTTCGAATGTAGTTATCGATATCGTATTGGTCGTATTCGTAGTCCAAAGGCAGATAAATTTTAAGATCCCCAAGGTCAGTAGTAATAGAAACAACATCCCCCGGTATTCTTGTGGAGGTATCATAGTCTTGAATTCCCTCCTTATCAAGCTTTCCTATTATTCTTTCTAGCATAGGTGTTCTAGAATAAGTTTTTGTTCTGAGTATTATCATCTTATTCGAAAATGTTAAACGTTATTTTTGTTTGCATCAACTTTTTCAAGATGAACTCAAACTCTTTTCTGCTGTCAATCGTATAGGTGTAGATAATGACTTTTCCAGTATCACACTTAGTCAGATTTCCTCGGAGAGTTTTATCTATTGAACTTTCCGAATCTGACCCTTTGATGACAGTTATTATGAATCTTCCCTGAGCTATACTGAAATTATTGTCTGCTTTCTTATCACCAATCGTATAGTTGAATCCTTCTATGTAATGTAACTTTTTTAAAGTATCCTCAAGGTAAGAATTTCCAAAGTTTTCACGAGCAGAAGGAGCACCAGATTTTATTAGTTCATCATTTGTTAGTTTCTTTAAGGAATTTTTCAGAATACCCATAAGAATACCAGAGATGCTTTTACCCCAAGTTACAGGAAGACCATTCATCGGGAGAGAAACTGACTTGGATAAAATCTTTGCAAACTCATACTTACTAATTTCTTTAACACTAAAAGACTTTTCCTCTTCCTCCTCTTCTTCTTCACTTTCTTCTAGACGTGCTGATACAAAAGCTTTATTGTCTAGCAGATTGATTTTTGTCTCGAGTGAATCTGAAAGTTCCATAATGAAGGACGAGATAGCTTGATAATTGGTAAAAACGATAGAAACTGCATAAGAATTGAGTCTCTGGTTTATTAGGCTAGAAGAATATTCCATCCCAAAGAACTTTTTACAGTAATAATCTAAGACTTTGTTGACCTTGTCTAGATCTTCCTGAGTCAAGCCATAGGTATACATAGTGACTTGATTATCAGATACCGCAAAATTGAGTTTATAAGAGGCTACATTTCTATCATTGAAGCTAAATTTCTCGTCTATACTTGCACGCTTATCTACAGAATCCCCAACAGTAATTCCGGAGGCTCTATAAATACCAAATTGACGGCGTATATTCTTATCAACTTCTCTATATTTCACAGAGGTCATCGGATTGTGGAGATAATTTACAAACATTTTAAATAAGACACTTCCTAAGAAACCCCACTTTCCACCAGTGATTGCCCCTTTAAATGTTTTATCGTTTGCTATTTTTCCTATAATTCCTCCGACTATTGCGCCACCAACTGTTCCTTTGCCAATAACTTCGATAGCACCAGGAACCTTATCCATATCTTTAGGTCCTGTATAATGACCTTCTTGGATAGTAAAATTTTTCTGTCTAAAAATAATCATAACATTATAAAGGAATCATTTGGCCAAATCGAGATGCCATAATAGGAAGACTATCACTAGATCTCAGTGTCTTACTTGCACCAGACCTAGACCAAGCATTACTCATTCTCTGAGTTCCTCTCTTATAAGCACCGAGTTTCTTAGCAGCACCCTCAACAGCAAAAGACGGAGTACCTACAGGAACCGTTGCAAAGACTGGATTAATAGTAGGAAGAACAAAACTAGCGGCATTTCCTGTAGCAGCAATTGGATTTTCTGCAGTGTATTTAACTCCCTTATCAATTACCTGTCCCGGAGTATAATAAACTTCATTAGCAATTTTCTTAGCTTTCTCTTGTGCTCCCCTAATATCCTTAACTGCCTCTCTCTTTATTTGCATTGATGTTTTTGCAACTTTAGGACGGAACCCTACTTTCATATGTTCTGGAGTTGGTTTTCCGGTGACTACTTCTTTAACATAGTTCCCAGCCTTAAGTCCAGCATTTTCAATAGGAGTCATAACCTTACTTACAGCAACACCCGCCTTATCCTTAATACCCTTTAAGCCAGCAACAAGTTTAGTGGCCTTAGAATATTCTTTTTGTCTAAGTATAATCATAATAAAATCAATATAAAAGTTCTCCGTACCAACCAGACTGGAGGATATAGTTATCACACCTAGCCCTTAATTCTTGATAACTGGAGTCTACATTAGCTAAAACATCAACGCTCATAGAAGGAAGTGAGACAGATGCTTTTTGTTGTCTGATATAATCTAAGAGGTGACACATACAAAGATCCATAAAGAAGTTACCCCTAGCTCCTTCTTCAACATTCATCCAATATATGGCAGCTTTCTTGCTCCTAGAATTAAATGTCTTATCTTTCTTGAAATCTGGAATGATTGGGCGAGAACAAATACCACGAAGATAGAATTGACTAAAAGATGGCATATCCGCAATGAACAAATAGGGACGCTTATAGTCGGAAAACCATTCATAGGCTCCCGGAACTGGATAACTACTAATTCCTGCACTATTTCCACTAGCGATTCTCCACTGGGGTAATGAATTCGGAACAAGTACTATCTGATCTTCTGAAATAATACAATCTAAGTATAATGTGAAGTTAGATTTTATTTCGGCATAACCCGGCATTCCATAGCATGTTCCCATTTGTTCCGTATTCAATTTCATCTCAAGAATCAATGGACAAGTAATTTCGAACTCTCTTAATGCTTCCTTTATAATTTCAAGTAAGACCTCATCAGAAGATAAGTTATCATTCAGCCCTAAAAGCTCATCAAGAGAGTTCAGAGCAATGAGAGATGAGCGAATGAATAACTTTTTCTTTAGGTCTGCTAATAATACTTTATCCATAACTGAAAATTAGAGGAGAGCACTAAGCCTTAGAGAGCAAATAATACCCCGCTTGCTAGTTACTCTCCTCAAATTACTTTCGTAATATCTTAATTATGCGTATGTTCCACTACCCCATGCATCATAGCCTGGGTTATCAATTTCCATACCAGTGTCGAAGTACGAATCCCAGATGTCTACGTACTTGAGGCTTCTAAAGAATCGAACATTAATCACAATATGAACTTTATTTTGTCTTGCGAGCTCTGCATCATATGGACAGAAAATTCGATATCCATTAACAGTGTAACCCATGGGAAGAATCACGGTCTTAAAGAAGTAATCAATTGTGCCCTTCATTTCATCACAAGTTACCTGACTGATCTGACGACCAATGTACTGCCAGAGAAGACGAGGCATAGCTTTTGCGATACGAAGTGC
>AUXO010102726.1_pt1 | contig 18372 bp, 10 predicted proteins | sample 768731 | NCBI WGS metagenome assembly AUXO01 (sample SAMN02715735, study PRJNA202380) | gut metagenome | biome: sheep rumen | host: Ovis aries | place: New Zealand: Palmerston North
TGAAGAATACGCACAATCTCCGGCATATTCTTGGGGATAGGATTAACCACATGTAAGTGAGCATCATCAACGCCCAGCGCACGACAGATAGCTTCGAACTTATTGGTTCCTGCAGAGTCCTGACCACCAGTCATGGCTGTCGTCAGGTTGTCGCTGATAATGACCACAATATTAGAGTTCTCGTTGGCAGCATCCAGCAATCCCGTCATGCCACTGTGAGTAAACGTGGAATCACCGATAATAGCAAGTGAAGGCCACTGACCTGCATCGCTGGCTCCTTTGGCCATGGTGATGCTTGCACCCATGTCAACACAAGAATGAATGGCCTTAAAAGGAGGGAGGAAACCCAGAGTATAGCAACCAATATCACCAAACACACGGGCATTTGGATAGTCAAGAAGTACCTGATTCAGTGCAGCATAGACATCACGGTGACCGCATCCCTGGCATAGTGCCGGTGGACGCGGAGCCACGTCCTGACAAGTCTTGTATGCTTCGTCGGTTGGCAGTCCAAGTGCTTTCTTCAGCAAGTCAGGATTCAGTTCGCCTGTTCGGGGAAGTTCGCCAGAAAGACGCCCTTTTATGACAGCATTGCCCGGCATCACGCCACGTACCTGATCTTCAATGAACGGCTGCCCCTCTTCTGCAACAAGCACAAACTCGCAGTCATCTGTCATGCGGCGAATCAACTGCTTGGGAAGCGGATATTGTGAAATCTTCAACACTGGGTAGGGACAGTCGCCCTTGGGATAGCACTCCATGAGATAATTATAAGCTATGCCACTGGCAATAATACCCAGATTATGGTTAGGAGCATCCACATATTGATTGTAAGGACTGTTGACTGCCACCTGCTCAAGCATGGGCTGCTGTCCTGTGACAACTTCATTTCGCTTGCGTGCAAAAGCAGGAAGAAGGACCCAGTTACTTGCTTTGGCGTTGTAGTTCAGCTCATTCTGTGCGTTTGGCTCATCGACAATCTCGACAACAGCACGTGAATGAGCCATGCGAGTTGTAACGCGCATAAGCACTGGCAGTCCCACTTTCTCTGAGAAGTCAAATGCAACACTCATCATGTCGTAAGCCTCCTGCTGATTAGAGGGTTCAAACGTTGGCACCATAGCAAACTTACCATAGAAACGAGAATCCTGCTCGTCCTGAGAAGAATGCATCGACGGATCGTCAGCTACCAGGACAACCAATCCGCCATTGGTTCCTGTCATGCCACTATTTACAAAGGGGTCAGCACATACATTCAGTCCCACGTGCTTCATGCACACCAAAGCGCGCTTTCCCATGAACGACATGCCAAGGGCAGCCTCCATGGCTGTTTTCTCATTGGTAGACCAACGGCTGTGTATGCCGCGTTCTCTGGCCTGCAACGAATCTTGAATATACTCGGTAATCTCCGTCGAAGGAGTTCCCGGATAGGCATAGACACCACTCAAGCCAGCATCAATGGCTCCCTGTGCAATAGCCTGATCACCCAAAAGTAATTTCTTCATAATCTGGATTCTTGTGTTAGAGAATTGCTATATGTTCTTTTCTGTTCATGATACGCATCACATTTCATAGAAATAGTAATACCAGTAGGAGGTTGAATATCGGTCGGCCACCATTACTTTCCGTTCCATCTTATCAGGGTATCTACGTGTAAGCTCCTGAAAATTATGCCAGTCTTCCTCCATGACAGGATTCTTATAGACAAACAGTGGCTTCGACCTCAGGTGAGTATAGAGTGTGGCTGCCTCACGATAATGTTTCGGAAGATTTTCTTCTACAGAATAATAATGTGGAAGGTAACGTGCAAACTCGTCGAGCTTCTTATCCATCAGCAATGCGCACAGATGATAGTCGGCTACAGGAGCTTTAGCCAAAGAGTCTTTCTTCAACAGCTCAAAATAGTGTATCATCGAACTGATTCCTATAGGACGAGCACCGAAATAAGTATAAAAAGAGTCGACTGGCATCAGCAATGCCTTTGACCTACTATCCCATAGGGGCAAAAGATCCTTACCTCGACCCACTAAAGGATATTCGAACAGATGTTCAGCAAGCTGTCCCTTTTTGGAAAGAGCGTAAGCGCGTAGCATGGTGAGACTCTCATCCGTCTCATGAGAACGCCACCCTGTGCGAAGAGCTTCCTCATAATCCTCATTCATAATAGCTGCCTCTGCATGCGTTCTGAAATGGAACACGGCATTGGTATTACTCAGTCCAGCCACGCCAATCATCATGCCAGTCATGATGAGCATGTTCATCCAAACTCGACGAGAGAAAGGCCAAGTCTGTTCCTTGTCCGAATCGAATGGTAATGTCTGACGAGCTATCCACACCATGATGCCCCACACCAGCAGGACAATGGGGATGAACCAGAACCACGTGCCATACTGATAACTGAAATTCTCATCAACAGAGAAGTCGCCGAGCAGAGCGAGTAGCAACATCGAGGGCAAATAAGTGAGTGCGTGTGAGCGATTGTGTAATTTTACAAAGCGAAGCACGACCTGCTGCACTGCCATCAGTATGCCGGTAATGAGCAATGCGCCGATAGTCTGATTGTAATGAGTCTGCCCCTTGCTGAACACATGTTGCTCCACAGCCAGCAAGTCTGCTTGATTCCAAAACAGCCAAACGAAAGAGAAAAGACTAAAAATAATAGCACACATCACCTGCGTGGTGATGGTGCTATTCTTTCTATGAGCTTGATTTGAATACATTAGATTTTTTTCAGTACTACTGCTGAACGGGCTGGAATGTATAGTTTCAGCCACTCTTTGTGGTCTTCAACGTACAGAGGATCGAAGTTAGTCAGATGCGTCACGGAGTCATCGGCAAATCCGTGACCACCAAACTGTGTGGCATCTGAATTCAACACTACCTCATAGCTACCAGTGGGAACAAGGAAGCCGTAGTCAGTGAACGACCGCGTCGGTGAGAAATTGAACACAAATATCAAGTCGCCACGCATGAATGCCAGAACCTGGTCTCCATCATTGTGCCAAATCTCAACAACCGGCGTGTTCTGGAAATTCCTCACGCTCTTGATGACCTTCAGCATCTCGCGGTCGAAGTCGCCTAACCAGTGATAGCACAAATCCTTGTTGTCTACGAGATTCCACTGTCTACGGGCATATTTATAGCTCCACCCGTTTCCTTCGCGTGGGAAATCAATCCACTCCGGATGTCCGAACTCATTGCCCATGAAGTTCAGGTAGCCACCATTAATGGCTGCTGCCGTAACAAGACGTATCATCTTGTGAAGGGCGATTCCACGTTCTGCCACTCCATTGAGGTCCTTCTTGGCAAAATGCCAGTACATGTCGGCGTCTACAAGACGGAAGATGATGGTTTTGTCTCCAACCAATGCCTGGTCATGGCTCTCGCAATAGGAGATGGTCTTCTCGTCTGGACGACGGTTCTTCACTTCCCAGAAGATGGAAGATGGTTTCCAATTCTCGTCGCTCTGCTCCTTTATAGTCTTAATCCAATAGTCAGGAATGTTCATAGCCATACGATAGTCAAAGCCGAATCCTCCGTCTTCGAATTTCGCAGCGAGGCCTGGCATGCCGCTCACCTCCTCGGCTATTGTTATAGCATCGGGATTCTCCTCATGGATGAGCTTATTGGCTAAAGTCAGATAGCAAATGGCATTGTCATCTTCATGACCATTGAAGTAGTCGCCATAACCGCCAAAGGCTTCACCCAGTCCATGACTGTAATAGAGCATGGACGTGACACCGTCGAAGCGGAATCCATCGAAATGGAATTCACCCAGCCAGTAGCGGCAGTTGGAAAGCAGGAAATGAAGTACTTCGTCCTTACCATAGTCAAAGCAGAGAGAATCCCATGCCGGATGCTCATGGCGGTCACCCGGATAGAAGAACTGATTGGGATCGCCAGCCAAATTGCCTAATCCTTCCACCTCGTTCTTCACTGCATGTGAATGCACAATGTCCATAATGACAGCGATACCCAAACGATGGGCTTCGTCAATGAGAGCCTTTAGCTCTTCTGGTGTACCAAAACGGCTGCTCGGAGCAAAGAAAGAACTCACATGATAGCCGAAAGATCCATAATAAGGATGCTCCTGAATGGCCATCACCTGAATGCAGTTATAGCCATCTTCTGCAATACGGGGGAGTACGTTCTCACGGAACTCATTGTAGGTTCCCACTTTTTCAGCATCTTCTGCCATGCCCACATGACACTCGTAGATGAGAAGCGGATTCTTCTTCGGCTTAAACCCAGCTTTCTTCCACACATAGGGAACAGCAGGGTTCCACACCTGGGCTGAGAATATCTTTGTCTGGTCGTCCTGAACCACACGACGGCACCATGCAGGGATGCGCTCGCCTTCACCTCCATTCCACTTCACTTTCATCTTGTAGAGCTGACCGTGCTTCAGGTCTTTTTCACGGAGCTTCAGCTCCCAGTTGCCAGTTCCTTCAATACGCTTGCACTTATAATGCTCGTCTTCTTTCCAGTCGTTGAAGTCGCCAATAAGATAGATTTCTGTGGCATTGGGAGCCCATTCACGAAACACCCATCCGCGCGCCTGCTTATGAAGCCCGAAGTAAAAGTGACCTGAAGCAAAATCGGTGAGTTTCTGTTTACCATTATTGGTCAACTGATTCAGTTTCCACACTGCATGGTCATGGCGGCCACGGATGGCATCTTCAAAAGGCTCCAACCAGGAGTCATTCTGCACTAAGCCTATATGCTGTGGAGCTTCTGCCACAACCTTGTTCGTGGCATTCTTTTTTGTAGTTTTTTTTACGGCAGCCATAATTACATTACCTTAACTTTAAAAATTGCTTTCTTGATTTCAGGGGACATAGATATGCAAGGTGCATGTCCGTCCTGCGGGAAGAAAATGGCGAACATACCTGGCTGGCACTCAATGAAGCTTTCAGCCATTCCCTCGTATTTGGTAATATCTTTCTCTGCATTATAGGGAGCCTTAGGAAGCCGGCAGAGAGGAGTATATCCATAGGTCTCAGCCACATCAAGCGGAATCTGTATGTCAATCATGTTGATGTGAGTCTCCAACACAGCCTCGTCGGGTGTACGCCCTTTGGCTGTTGTAATGTTAACGAACAAATCCTTGTCCTTGATCATGTGCTTACCTGGTTCAATCGAGTTCAGGTCATTGTTTTTCAGAAACTCCACCACATCCTTGAACAATGGATTGAGAGCCTCATACTTTGCGAGGTTGTCAAGCGTGTCTATTACCATAACGACTTGTTTTATTAGATTTAACGAATTATGTTCTTTTGCTTTTTTCAGTAGGTGCTAAGATGCTTATTTGTTGAGCTGTCTGCGTCCGAAACTATAGGTGCCTTCGGCTATAATATTCCCATTACGGTCTTTCTCAACAAACTTTCCGTCTCGCTTATTCTCGTAATAAGAGCCTTCAAAACGTTTTCCATCCTTGTTCTCTTCAATGGCAGCACCATGACGCTTACCGTTCCTGAAGGTGGCCTTGAACTTCGAACCGTCAGACAGATGTCCGACACATTCACCGTCAGGCTGTCCGTCCTTGAACTGCCCGTCAATCACGTCGCCCTGTTTGGTTGTCAGTTTCCCCTTACCATTGGGCTGGTCAGACTGCCACTGTCCTGTATACGTATTACCGTTCTGCCAGACCAGTGTTCCTTGTCCCTGCTTCATGCCCATGACAAACTGTCCTGTGTACTTATCACCATTGGCATAACTAAAGATTCCTGTTCCACCGCGCTCGCCCTTGTAGTAGTCACCTTCATACACGTCACCGTTTTGGAACCGGTAAATACCTTTTCCATGCATCAAGTCATTTTGGAAAGCGCCTACATAAACGTCACCGTTAACATATTTAAATACTCCTTTTCCCGACTTTACGTCGTTTTGCCACTGCCCGTCATAGCTACTGCCGTCACCCCAGACAAAACGCCCTCGCCCACTCTTCTTGTCGGCTTTCCATTCACCGTCATAGTAAGCACCTTCGGCATAAGTGTAGCGGCCTTTCCCTTCGCGCTTGTTTTCGCGCCAGTTGCCGTTGTACTGATCGCCGTTGAAATAATACATGACACCGTGTCCCTGCTGTACATCACGATACCAAAGACCTACATATTTATTATTTGTTGTGAAATAAAAGGTTCCCTGTCCATGCTGATGGTCTTGCATCCACTGTCCCTCGTATTTCTCACCATCGGCAAACGTATAGACACCATAGCCCTGACGCTTGCCTTTCACATATTCTCCTTCAAAGACATCACCGTCAGTCCATGTGGTTCTACCCTTTCCATGAGGCTTTCCACCCGACATCTCGCCTTTGTAAATTCCGTTGTCCTTGGTGGTACAAGAACCAACAGTTATTTTCTGGGCACTTGCTTGTGCAACAATGAGTCCAAATAAAAATGATAATATATAACGCTTCAAAATATGATTCTGATAAAATTTAACAGCCCAAAATTACGAAAAAAAGCCAAATAAGCAAAGAATATTAGTTTTTTTAACGGATTATTGCTGAATTATTCATAACTTTGCAGTCCTATTCAATATTATTTCACATGAAATTCATTGCTATCATTCCGGCACGCTATGCATCAACAAGATTCCCAGGAAAGCCTCTGGCCATTCTTGGAGGGAAGCCTGTCATCCAGCGTGTCTACGAGCAGGCGCTGAAAGTTCTTGACGAAGCCTACGTCGCTACCGACGACCAGCGCATCATGAATGCTGTCAGCCTGTTTGGAGGAAAGGCCATTATGACTTCCGTCCATCACAAAAGTGGCACCGACCGCATTCAAGAAGCTGCCGAGAAACTGAATACCGATGCTGATGTCATCATCAACATTCAGGGCGACGAGCCTTTCATCCACCCCACCCAGTTAGTAACGTTGCGAGAGCTTTTCAACGACTCCACCACACAGATAGCAACGCTCGGCAAGCCATTTGAGAGCATAGAGGCAGCAGCTAATCCCAACTCTCCCAAGATTGTCTGCGATGTGAATGGATATGCCATGTATTTCAGCCGCAGCGTCATTCCATACGTCAGAGGCATCAGTCAAGCCAAATGGCTTCAGCATTTCCCTTTCCTTAAGCATCTCGGAATCTATGCCTATCGCCGTCAAGTATTGTCTGATATCACGCGGCTTCCTCAAAGTCCGCTTGAACTGGCAGAGAGCCTGGAACAACTGCGCTGGCTGCAAAACGGCTATCGCATCAAAGTGGGGGTCACCAGCATCGAGACTGTAGGCATTGACACGCCCGAAGACCTTAAAAAGGCAGAAGAGTTTCTCAAGGACAATTTTTAACCTGTTGAGCCAAGGGGAGTGAGCAGAATCTATTTGCAAAAAGACAGACGTAATTCATCATGGGGCCATGCGCTGCTACTGGGCCTGACAATATTCGTTTCTGCCTGTTCCACCACCCGTTACGTACCCGACGGAGAATATCTGCTCGATAATGTCAAGTTAAAGATAGAAAGCGACAGCAAGACTCAGTTAGACAAAGGACAGTTACGCAACTACGTCAGGCAGAATCCGAACTCGCGTCTTTTCTCCCTGGCCAAGACTTCCCTCGCCACCTATTCTCTCTCCGGCAGCGATACCGCCCGATGGGTGAACAGAATTCTGCGCTCCATGGGCGAAGCGCCTGTTATCTACGACAGCGTTCAGGCCCAGCGAACTTGTGTCGACCTCAGTCAGGAACTACGTAATGAAGGCTATCTTTCAGGCAACGTCAGTTACAAAGTTGAGCGAAAAGGCAAGAAAGCCGATGTCACTTATATTCTCCGACCCGGCAAGCCTTATTTCATTAAGTCTGTACGTTACGAGATTAATGACTCTACGATTGCCGCCTTTCTGAATTCTCATGCAGACAGTACTCAGAGGCTACTGACAGTTGGCAGCCGCTTTGACTTGACACAGCTCGATGCAGAGCGGAAGCGCATCACGTCGCTCTTGAACGACCAAGGTTACTACAAGTTCCATAAAGAGTACATTACATATCTTGCCGATACTATTGCTGGCGAACGGCAAATCGATCTCACCCTTCGCCTGGGGAAGTTCTTGCAGAAAGACAACAAGGAATCACTCCATTCACGGTACACTATCCATCACATCAACTACACCAGCGGTGATGCCGGGTCCCCTCGCTTGCATCTCAGACGCAGTGTTCTTGAAGAGTGTACTCACCTTACGGAAGGCGAGTCCTATTCTGGCACAAGGCTTCAACAGACCTACAACCACTTTGGACGACTTCAGGCAGTGAAATACACAAACATTTCCCTCCGCCAGTTGCAAGACACCACGCTGCTCGACTGCGACATTATTCTTCAGACCAATAAGCCGTCGACCATCAGTTTCCAGCCAGAGGGAACCAATACGGCTGGTGACTTGGGAGCCGCAGCGTCACTAACCTATCAGAATCGGAATCTGTTCAAGGGCAGCGAGACGCTTAGTATTGAGTTGCGTGGTGCTTTCGAGGCCATCAAGGGACTTGAAGGCTATTCTAACCAGAACTTCACCGAATATTCGGCCGAAGCAAGACTCAACTTTCCAAGATTCCTCATTCCTTTCCTGTCACGCGAATTTCGCCGGGAGTCGAATGCTTCAAGTGAGCTGTCACTCTTGTTCGACATGCAGAACCGCCCAGAGTTTCACCGCCGTGTTGTCTCGGCAGCATGGCGTTACAAATGGTATTTTCCACATCGGCACGAGCGGTTTCAGATTGACTTTCCTGACTTGAACTACGTATTCATGCCCTGGATCTCCGACACATTTCGCAAGGAGTATCTGGAGAGCGAGAACTCACGCAATGCCATCCTTCGCTATAACTACGAGAACCTGTTTATCATGAAGATTGGGTTCTCCTATTCTTACAGCAACAGGAACACAGCAGTGAAATTCAACATCGAGACTTCAGGCAACGCGCTACAGTTAGGCTCATTTCTCTCCAAAGCCAGAAAGGACGAGCAGGGGCACTATCGTCTGTTCAACATCGCCTATGCCCAGTATGCCAAAAGCGACTTAGACCTGACGCACTCTATCGACATCGACCGAAACAACCAGATTGTCTTCCACCTTGGACTCGGAATAGCCTATCCCTACGGCAATAGCAATGTCTTGCCGTTCGAAAAGCGCTACTTTGCAGGAGGAGCCAACAGTGTTCGCGGATGGAGTGTCCGTTCATTAGGTCCGGGCAAATACAAGGAACGTGACGGACGAATCAACTTCATCAACCAGACGGGCGACATGAAACTGGATTTGAATGCCGAATACCGTACCCACCTGTTCTGGAAGCTTGGAGGAGCGGCATTCATCGATGCCGGCAACGTATGGACATTAAGAAATTACGGAGAACAGCCTGGTGGTCAGTTTCGTCCAACCAGTTTCCTTACCCAGATGGCATTCAGCTACGGGTTGGGGCTTCGCTTCAACTTCGACTACTTCATTCTTCGTTTTGATGCAGGCATGAAAGCCGTCAACCCTGCCTATGAGGAAGATGACGACGAGCACTACCCCATCATCCACCCCAATTTCAAACGCGACTTTGCTTTCCATTTCGCAGTAGGACTTCCTTTCTAAAGACCGTAGGATAATCAACCGATGACCAGATTGTGGTCAAATATCTGGTCATCGGTCATTCAGATTCTTCCTACACAAATCTATTTATACTCTCTCCACGACTTTATTCCTATCGACTCTACGGGGACTGAACAGAAAGCACGGATGAAAGCGGAGGCCAAACGTGAATTAGTGATAAGGGGTACGTTCAGGTCAATGGCAGCACGACGAATCTTGTAGCCATTGGTTAGCTCGTGGGTAGTGAGATCCTTGGGTATGTTAACGACCATATCTATCTTGTGGTCGTGTAACAGCTGTAATGCCTGAGGCTGGTGATCGGAATCAGAAGGCCAGAAAACCAGAGTGTTCTTAATGCCATTGTCTGAGAGATACCGTGAAGTGCCTTCGGTAGCATAGAGTTCATAGCCGTGGTCGGACAACAGCCGTGCAGCATCGAGCATCTCAGCTTTTTGCTTGGCAGAACCTGTTGACAGCAGCACGCTTTTCTTAGGTATGCGATGCCCCACAGACAACATGGCCTTCAGCAGGGCTGTATTCGTGTCATCACCAATGCACCCCACCTCACCTGTAGAAGCCATGTCGACCCCCAGCACAGGGTCGGCTTTCTGAAGCCTGTTGAAGGAGAACTGTGATGCCTTGATACCCACGTAGTCGAGGTCGAAGAGATTCTTTGAAGGCTTCTCGACAGGCAGTCCGAGCATGACACGTGTGGCAAGCTCGATTAGGTTTAGCTTCAGCACCTTGGACACGAACGGGAACGAGCGTGAAGCACGCAAGTTGCACTCTATGACCAGAATATCATTGTCGCGTGCCATGTACTGGATGTTGAACGGACCGTTGATATGGAGTGCCTTTGCTATCTGACGTGAGATGCGCTTGATGCGGCGCACGGTCTCTACGTAAAGTTTCTGTGGAGGGAACTGAATAGTAGCGTCGCCTGAATGGACACCGGCAAACTCTATGTGTTCGCTGATGGCATACGCCAGAATCTCTCCGTGACGAGCAACGGCATCCATCTCAATCTCCTTTGCGTGCTCGATGAACTTCGACACCACCACAGGATGATCTTCGCTGACGTTGGCAGCTAACTGTAGGAAACGTTCAAGCTCGTCTCTGTTTGAACATACATTCATAGCAGCTCCAGAAAGAACATAGCTTGGACGTACCAGTACTGGGAATCCGACGCACTGGACGAACTTGTCAATGTCTTCCATAGATGTCAGTGCGCTCCATTCAGGCTGGTTCACGCCGAGGTCGTTAAGTAGTTGGGAGAACTTGGCACGGTCTTCGGCTCCATCGATGTCAACGGCCTGGGTCCCAAGAATGGGAACGTGTTGCTCGTCAAGATGCATGGCCAGATTGTTGGGAATTTGCCCACCTGTCGAGACGACCACACCGTGAGGCTGTTCAACCTCAATAATGTCCATCACCCGCTCGAAAGTAAGTTCGTCGAAATAGAGACGGTCGCACATGTCATAATCCGTGGATACGGTTTCCGGGTTGTAATTGATCATCACGCTTCTCCATCCTTCTCGGCGGATAGTGTTGAGTGCCTGTACGCCGCACCAGTCAAACTCTACAGAAGAGCCTATGCGGTAGGCACCTGAACCAAGAACAATGACAGACTCTCCCTCTCTTCTTAAAGAGAAAGTTGAATCGAGACTCCCTTGATAGGTCAGATACAGATAGTTTGTCTTGGCAGGATACTCTGCAGCGAGCGTGTCAATCTGCTTCACCACAGGCAATATACCAAGCCTCTTGCGCAACTCACGTATGCGAAGCATGGCCTGATGCATGCTCTTCTCAGTTGACTCCAAATTGACGGCACGTGCTATCTGGAAATCGGAGAATCCATAGACTTTGGCTTCACGAAGGAGCTGTTCGTCAAGCGTGTCGAAGGTCTGTAGTTTCAGCCGTTCGTCAATGTCTATTATATGATAGAGCTTTTCAAGGAACCAGCGGTCTATTTTTGTCAACTCATGAATGCGATCAATGTCATACTCAGGCTGGTGCATTGCCTTGGAAATGACAAAGATACGCTTGTCGGTAGGCTCATGCAGGGAGGTGTCTATGTCTGGGATGCGCAGTTCCTTGTTCTCAACAAAGCCATGCATGCCCTGCCCTATCATGCGGAGTCCCTTCTGAAGAGCTTCTTCGAAAGTGCGTCCTATGGCCATCACTTCGCCCACGGACTTCATGGAAGAGCCTAACTCCTTGTCAACGCCATGGAATTTTGACAAATCCCAACGAGGAATCTTGCACACCACATAGTCGAGTGCGGGTTCAAAGAAAGCCGAGGTGGTCTTCGTCACGCTGTTCACAAGTTCGAAGAGGCCGTAACCCATGCCCAGTTTGGCAGCAACAAAAGCCAGAGGATAGCCGGTGGCCTTGCTGGCAAGAGCAGATGAGCGCGACAAGCGGGCATTCACCTCGATGACACGATAGTCCTCTGACTCAGGATCGAAAGCATACTGAACGTTACATTCGCCCACGATGCCTATATGGCGTATTATCTTAATAGACAGCGCACGTAGCTTATGATACTCTGAGTTGGTCAGCGTCTGCGACGGAGCCACGACGATACTCTCGCCTGTATGGATGCCAAGTGGGTCGAAATTCTCCATATTGCAAACGGTGATGCAGTTGTCATAACGGTCACGCACCACTTCATATTCTATCTCCTTCCAGCCCCTGAGCGACTTCTCCACCAAGACTTGTGGAGAGAATGCGAAGGCTTTCTCTGCCAAGCGGTTCAGTTCTTCTTCGTTGTCACAGAAGCCAGAACCCAGTCCCCCCAATGCATAGGCAGCTCTTATGATGACAGGATAGCCAAGCGCGGCTGCAGCTTTTCTTGCACTCTCAATGTCGGAACAGGCCTCGCTCTTGATGGTCTTTACACCAATCTCGTCCAGACGCTGGACAAAGCGTTCACGATCTTCAGTATCAATGATGGCCTGAACGGGTGTTCCGAGCACACGCACGCCATACTTCTCCAACACGCCATTCTGATAGAGTTCCACTCCACAGTTCAGTGCCGTCTGTCCTCCAAAAGCAAGCAAGATTCCGTCGGGACGTTCCTTCTCGATGACACGCTCTACGAAATAAGGCTGCACCGGCAGAAAATAGATTTCATCAGCCACGCTCTCAGAAGTCTGAACTGTGGCAATATTCGGATTGATGAGTACCGTCTTCACGCCCTCTTCACGCATGGCCTTCAGTGCTTGTGACCCACTGTAGTCGAACTCACCAGCCTCACCAATCTTCAATGCGCCTGAACCCAGGAGCAAGACTTTCTTTATACCTTCATATTTCATTAGTCAGTCAAGTTAATATGTTTTACTTTAGAGGACACTCACAAAGCGGTCAAACATGAACTCCGTATCAACAGGACCAGAACATGCCTCTGGGTGGAACTGTGACGAGAACCACGGATTGGACAGGTGGCGTATGCCTTCATTTGATCCGTCGTTCAAGTTGACAAACAGCTCACGCCAGTCAGCACCAAGAGTTGAGGCATCTACTGCATATCCATGATTCTGTGAAGTAACGTAACACCTGTTCGTTCCAACTTCCTGAACGGGCTGATTGTGAGACCGATGCCCGTATTTCAGTTTATAGATGCGAGCTCCACCGGCTTTTGCCAGCAACTGATTGCCCATGCAGATTCCACAGATGGGCTTTCGGCTCATGCTCATCTGCTTTCTGAGAATCCGTACTGCATCTTCACACATGTCAGGATCACCGGGACCGTTTGCCAGAAAGAGACCGTCAAACTCCATGGAGGTGTAATCATAATTCCATGGAACACGAATCACTTCAACATCTCGCTGCAACAGGCACCTGATAATGTTTGCCTTCACGCCGCAGTCTACAAGAACGACTTTCTTGCCTGCACCCTCGTTATAACGAATGACTTCCCTGCATGACACACGGTCGACCCAGTTTACACTACCATAGTCGGCACCCCATTCCGATTCAGCTGACAGACCGTCAAATTCAAGCCGTCCCATCATCACGCCATGCTCCCTCAACACCATAGTCAGTTGTCGGGTGTCAACACCCGTCACACCAGGCACTCCCTCGCGCTTCAGCCAGTCGCCAAGACTTTCGACGGCATTCCAGTGACTGTACTTCTCGGAATAGTCAGCAACGATAAGGGCTGAAACATGAATACGGTCGCTCTCCATGAATACTGGCAACCCATTGTCTGACTTTCTGAATGGCGGAACGCCATAATTACCCACAAGCGGGTAAGTCAGAACCATCAGCTGTCCAGCATAGCTGGGGTCGGTCAAACTTTCAGGGTAACCCATCATGGCCGTGTTGAAAACCACTTCACCTGAAACTGGAATTTCGTAGCCGAAACTTTTTCCGTGGAAAATTGTCCCATCTTGAAGGACGAGCCTAACATCTTTCATACAATTTCTCTCAAGCTCTTATTAAAAAAATGAAAGGCGAATCGTCATGAGGACGAATCGCCTTTGTTTATTCAACGGTAACTGATTTTGCTAAATTTCTTGGCTGGTCGACATCCTTGCCCTTGCAGACGGCAACATGATAGGCCAACAACTGCAAGGGGATGGTTGCCACCAATGGTTCCAGACATTCCTGAACATTAGGCAACTCAATTACTTCATCGGCAATCTTTGAAATCTTGTCATCGCCCTTTGTGACGAGAGCTATAACCCTGCCTTTTCGTGCCTTAATCTCCTGAATGTTGGAGAGCACCTTCTCGTACATGGTGTTATGAGTAGCTATGACCACCACAGGCATGTCTGAATCGATAAGTGCAATAGGCCCGTGCTTCATTTCGGCAGCGGGGTAACCTTCTGCATGAATGTAGGAGATTTCTTTCAGTTTCAAGGCACCTTCGAGGGCGACTGGGTAGCTGAAGCCTCTTCCTAAGTAGAGGAAATTGTGGGCATAGGTGAAGGTACGAGCCAAATCGGCTATCTGCTCATTGGTCTTAAGTACTTCGGCAATCAGTTCGGGGACTTCACTAAGGCCTTGCACCACATTCACATATTCAGTATGACTGATGGTTCCTTTCGCCTCGGCCAATGCCAAGGCAAACATGGTAAGAACCGTAACCTGACCAGTAAAAGCCTTTGTCGAAGCGACGCCAATTTCCGGGCCAACATGAATATATGTACCCGTATCCGTTGCACGAGGTATGCTGGAGCCGATGGCATTACAGATACCATAGATAAATGCTCCCCTCTCTTTGGCAAGCTGAACGGCAGCCAAAGTGTCGGCAGTCTCTCCACTTTGCGAGATGGCAATGACTACATCGTCCTCATTAACGACAGGATTGCGGTAACGGAACTCACTGGCATACTCCACTTCAACAGGAATACGGCAAAAGGTCTCAATGAGCTGCTTCCCGATGAGTCCGGCATGCCATGACGTACCGCAAGCCACAATCAGCACGCGCTTGGCAGAAAGCAACTGTCTGCGATAGTCTATCAGGGCAGAGAGCGTCACATGGTTGGCCTCGACATTGATACGGCCACGCATACAGTTAGTAAGGCACTCCGGCTGTTCGAAAATCTCCTTCAGCATGAAGTGTGGATAGCCGCCTTTCTCAATCTGGCCAAGGTCAATGTCGACCGTTTTCACAGCAGGCTCCTGTGCTTCGCCAAGAATACTGGTAATCTTCAGTTCTTCGCCAAGACGCAGCACCGCAATATTACCGTCCTCAAGATACACCACTTTATCAGTGTACTCTATAATAGGACTGGCATCGGAACCCAAGAAGAACTCATTCTCGCCAATACCCACCACAAGCGGACTTTGTTTGCGCGCAGCAATAATCTGATTCGGGTCACGTTTGTCAACAATGGCTATGGCATAAGCACCTATGACCTGATGGAGTGCCACTTGGACAGCTGTCAGCAAGTCGAGTTTCTTGCGATTCATGATGTATTCAACCAACTGAACCACTACTTCTGTGTCAGTGTCTGAACAAAACTTAATGCCTCGCTCCTGCAATTTGGCCTTCAAGTCAGCATAGTTCTCAATGATGCCGTTGTGAATGATGGCAAGATTGCGCGATTCGGAATAATGAGGGTGAGCATTCACCGACGAAGGTTCACCATGCGTTGCCCATCGCGTATGTGCAATACCTATAGAGCCAGTGGTGTCCTTTCCAACACAATACTCTACAAGATTGTCCACCTTGCCTTTGGTTTTGAACACGCTCAGGTCGCCCTGAGCATTAATCAGAGCAACACCGGCACTGTCGTAGCCACGATACTCCAGTCGGCGGAGCCCCTTAATCAGTATGGGGAAGGCCTCACGCTTTCCTAAATAACCTACGATTCCACACATAATTATATATATCTATTTTGGTTTGTGTTGTTTCAAAAAAAGAGATTGAGCCAAAAGACCCAATCTCTTCAAACTATTTCTTCAAGATGTTATACAACAGCGAAGTGAGCGAGATAAGAATCGACGTTGCCGAGAACCATAACGTGGTCATACTACCTACGCTGGAGTTCTGAGCCTTCACACTGTTTGGCGTGACGTAGAGCACATCGTTCTGCTGCATGTAGTAGTAAGGAGAATTGATGATATTCGCATCGTTTAAGTTCAGGAAGTAGATAGCTTTCTGTCCCGTTGCATCTTCTCTGATGAGCTGCACGTTGTTACGCTTACCGTAGATGGTCAAGTCGCCTGCCTGAGCAAGAGCTTCAAGTACCGTAATCTTTTCACGACTCACCGTGAAAGTACCAGGACGAGCCACTTCGCCAATCACTGAAATCTGGTAGCCAGTCATTCGAACAGTTACAATAGGATTCTCGGACTCTGACATATAGGGAAGAATCTTCGATTTAATGAGATTCTCGGCCTCAGACTTTGTCAGCCCGCCTACTTTCACCTCACCAACCATTGGAAAATTAATTTTTCCTTCATTGTCAACCAGATAAGCCTGCAACATGGCCTGGGAATAAGTTGAGCGGGTATTAGTAGTATAAGGTGTCGGAACCGTCAGGTTAAAAGGGACTGCCGCAGCATCGTTGGTGGTTGAAACGGTGATAGTCAGCTGGTCTTTCGGCATGATACGAGCATCATACAACATACGCGATGAGGAGAAATCGACATCGGCACTATTCTGGAAATATGCTACGTTTCGTGTGCTTCCGCAACTTGCTAAGAAGGTGACTACTACAAGCAATAAAGCACTCAGACTGTAATTTTTTAATCTTTTCATCTTTAACTTTGTTCAAATTCAATGCAAAAGTACAGTATTTTTTTCAATCACACAAGTTTTCAACATGAAAAGTAATGATAATTGATTCCATCAACTGAAAAATGACACGTTCAAAAGAATGAGGATTGCCATTCCCCCACTTGCAGACACCGCATGAAAAGTAACGACAATCCTCAATTCATCAATGCATCAGTACATTATTGATTAATAGAACTTGAAATAACGACGGGCATTGTTGTAGGAAATGTCCTCAACCATCTGTGCCAGGGTCTCTCTATCATCAGGCAACAGACCTTTTTCTACATCGTTGCCAAGGATGTTACAGAGAATTCGGCGGAAATACTCGTGACGAGGATAACTCAGGAATGAGCGTGAGTCAGTCAGCATACCCACAAAACGGCTCAGCAGACCAAGCACCGAGAGGGCGTTCATCTGCCGAATCATGCCGTCCATCTGGTCATTGAACCACCAACCGGAGCCGAACTGAATTTTTCCGGGTTCACCACCCTGGAAGTTACCCAGCATAGTAGCAATCACTTCGTTGGCACAAGGATTCAGCGTATATAATATGGTACGTGTGAGCTTACCCTCCATGTTCAGCTTGTTCAGAAATTTCGACATAGCCTTCGCCGTATTGAACTCGCCAATGGAATCGAAGCCTGTGTCTGGTCCCAACTGGTTATACATGGCCGTGTTGTTATCGCGAATAGCACCATAGTGGAACTGCTGTGTCCAACCGGCATCGGCATCCATTTCAGCCATCACCGTTAGGAAGCAGTGCTTGAACTGACGAACCTCAAAAGCCGACAGCTGCTGTCCACGCATAGCTTTCTCGAAGATGGTCTCAATCTGGGAGTCAGTGTATTCCTCATCGTAGAACTCCTCAATGCCATGGTCAGAAAGCTTGGAACCCTGTTCAGCGAAAAAGTCATGACGCTTCTGGAGAGCGTCAACCATATCGGCAAACTTCGTAATCGTCACGCCGCTGACTTCAGCCAATTGCTCAACGTATTTTGCAAACTCAGGTTTCTCAATGTTCATGGCCTTATCGGGACGCCATGCAGGAATCATGAGCGGATCTTTCTCGCCACGGATCTTGGCATACTCAATATGGTTGTGCAGATCGTCAACAGGGTCGTCGGTTGTGCAAACGCACTCAACATTGTAATGACGCATCAGTCCGCGAGCTGTGAAGTTAGGATCATTGAGCAGCTTGTCATTGCATTCGTCGAAAATCTCACGAGCCGTCTTGGGTGAAAGGAGCTTCTCAATTCCAAAAGCTGTCTTCAGCTCAAGGTGTGTCCAGTGATAGAGGGGGTTACGGAAAGTATAAGGCACTGTCTCTGCCCACTTTTCAAACTTTTCCCAGTCTGTTGTGTCCTTACCGGTACAATAGCGTTCATCAACGCCATTCGTGCGCATTGCGCGCCATTTGTAGTGGTCGCCACCAAGCCACAGCTCAGTAATGCTCTTGAACTTATGATCCTTGGCCACCATTTCAGGAATCAAGTGACAGTGATAGTCAATAATGGGCATCTTAGCCGCATGATTGTGATACAAGTCCTGAGCCACTTCGGTCTCAAGGACGAA
>AUXO014117710.1_pt1 | contig 18371 bp, 16 predicted proteins | sample 768731 | NCBI WGS metagenome assembly AUXO01 (sample SAMN02715735, study PRJNA202380) | gut metagenome | biome: sheep rumen | host: Ovis aries | place: New Zealand: Palmerston North
GATGTGTTCAAGAACACGGAAGCCTTCATGGAATACATCTATACCGGAAATATTTTCTCATCGAAGGCAAAAGATTATCATTGGCGGATAAAGGTCAACTCAGACTCTTTGATGGCCAAGGGCCGTGATGCAGTATTTACGGATCTTGATGCCCTCTCCTTGGATGAAGGATTTCATATAACATTACGCTATGCCGATAACAACAGGAAAGGCGCAGGTACATATTATTACATACATAATGAACAAGACGAAAAGGACAAGGACATTCTGAAATACATTCATGTTGAAGAGACATCGATGGGACTATGGCAACTCTACCTGCTCATGAACACTTCAAAGACAGCACCGGTTGGTGCTGGCTATGATGATGAGAAGACTTTTGTCTTGACGGGAAAAGAGCTGTATGACATAAAGCCATTGTTGTTTTACGACCTGAGAGACCTCCTCCGGCAAGACTATCTGTATCCTTCTATAGACATCGAAAAAGGCACGGAGGGTATTACCGGCCATGTGTCTTGCTGTTATTGGAGTAACTATGAAGGACTTGTCAGGGAGGAGACAAAGATCCACATCCTTAATGGTAAGGTTGACTCCTATGAATTTGTGGGCAAGTATATCTTGTATAAGTATTATGAGCCAGAATCTTAAAAGATAATGAGTATGTTCAAAAGATTATATACTTAAAAATGATGTAAATAATGATCAGCTCACATTTTATTCAACATCGGGCATAAAAGAGAGCAAAAAACGGGAAAAATCAGGTGCAATGTGTAAAATTTACGCATAAAAGTTTGCGGAAATGAAATAATTTCTGTACTTTTGCAGCGTAAAAATCACGCATCAGACAAATGAAAGGTATGATGGATAGAATTAATGCGAGAACTATTGAGGATGAAGAAGTTGAGAAGTTGGCTCTGAAGAAAGAAAAGAATGAACTTCTGAGAGAGAGTAATCCTGAATTAAATCAGGAAAGCCTTGAGCGATTCCTGACGGCGCAGAACGGCAGAAGAGGCGGCAACACCTTGTACGAACAGGCCTTGAAAGAAATCAAAGCTGGAAAACTTGGCTTTGAGTGCTGGATTAGATATGTCTATCCGCAGCTGAAAAGGTCAGGAACCAGTCCACTCACGGAGTTTTACGGTCTGAAAGGTCGTGAGGAAGCAAAGGCTTACATTGAGCACCCTGTTCTTAGAGAACGACTCATCGCGGCCGCAAAGGTTCTGCTCGACCTTGACCGTCCGCTGCATGATATCTTCAGTAACTTAGGCATGCTGAAACTTCGTTCCTGCATGCTCCTGTTTGCCTCCGTTTCTGATGAGCCCATCTTTAAGCAAGTAGTAAATAAATATCATTGGTAACATGGAATTGACATTTGAGAAATGGGAAGACGGCAGGTGGTTTGTCGTACTTCCGGAATATGACGGTGACCAGGAAGACCTTGAGATGGTTGATGGTGCAGACGCGCTTCTCGATTATCTGACGGAAGACGGTTTGTACGTCACCGTAGACGTCAGTTTGGAAGATACCGAGGATCAACCAATTATGCTAAGGTTAGTGGCACATGACGAAATCGGAGGCACCTATCAAGTAGAAAACCTCGACGGATTCCGACAAGACATCTGGCTCTGCAATGTGGTACACTTCGTATATGGAGAACATCCCGAAAACATTTATTTCAGACAGCTATAAGAATGGTAATTCAGATCCGGCAATCAACTCGTAATCATTAGCAATCATTATGCCAGAGTTGTAATCATTTGCAAAGTCGTTGAATTCCAAATGGTTACGACTTGACATGCAAGGAGCTCTATCCTTGGAGCACCCTTGTCCGCGCCAGCTTCGGCCACAATAATCTGAAGCAGCAGCTTGCCCATCTATTCTACATGGGCGGTTGGAAAAAGTTCGAACCGGTCTGGAAATTCATGATCCAGTACGTACAACTGAACCGCATGCTCCCTATGTTGGAATCTCTGTTGGCCAACACGCGTAGCAGTAGTTTTTCTCGTCCGAAACAGGTAGATTCAATCATAGGCAAAGCAGCTTTTTGAAAACAAATAAAAATGTTCAAAATATGGTTATAAGCATTTTTGATGTATTTTCCACTTCGAATAAAAATTTGTATAATCCAAATCATTCAAATAATCACAATATCTTGATTTTTTTCTCACATTATTATGTGTATGTAATTAATATGCTCAATAATTACTTATTATTCATTTGCATCATCAAGAAATTTGTAAAGACAATCGTGTTTTCAAATAAACATTTAACTTTCAATAGTATATAATTTATCGTGTTCCCGTATGTAAACATATTTCAAGTTTGCTTGTTTTTAATGTTAAAATTGACAACAGATTTTGTCAAAAACAAAATTTTGATTAATTTTGCATATTATAAGTTGACTGTGTATGATAATCCGTCTACAAACTCTAATCCTTGACACCAATTAGTTGAACAATATTAATTTTTTGATGTGATTTATGTTAAATATAGAATTAGTTAATAACCTCTATGAATCATTAACTCCTGACAAGAAGGAGCAATTAAAACTGCTGCTTTTTAAGAAAAGCCGCCAGACCATGGCATATTTCCGACGTACTAAAGATATAAGCCTTTCAAAGTTGGAAATAATAGCAGATTTCTTCCATATGCCTTTGGATTATTTTCGCCTTGATAGTAGTTTTGATTCCGAAGGTAACAACCGCTTTCATGATAAAGTTTCAATGGGAGCAAATCTAATAATGGAGAATGATTCTTTGAGAGACCAGATTGCTGGACTGAAAAGAGAAATGGAAACTCTTAAAAGTAATTTAAAGGCAAAGGAAGAAACTAATGAGATTCTAAAGGATCTGGTTAGCTCTTTGAAATCCCAAATCATTTCGAGTAAATAAATATCAATACGTATTTGCAAATTATTCAATCATGAAAAAAATTATAGGTTTTGCAGCGATTATTATCATTGTGGCGATTATCGTTGGTTCTATCGGAAGTTGTTCCGTATGTTCTAATGTAACTCATCGCGAATGGTTTAACGAGGATGGTACAGCGAAGCCTGATACCACGTTAACAAGTGCGGACACTTTTAACATTGAACTTCCCACTAATGTCCATTTCTTTATGGAGGCATCAGGTAGCATGAACGGCTTTCTTCGGGGGGGAGTTCCAACGGACTTTAAGGCAGATGTGTGGGAAATTATCAACTATTATTCCAATGCCACATCGTCAGTCAGTGTACTTTCGTCTGATGGAGGTAAGACCCAAAGCGTTGATTTAAGTGTAGCACAATTTCAGAATCCATTTAATGGAGGAGGATTTGTTTCAGGAAAATCTACAAATCTTCGTCAAATGATTGAGAGTATTACTGATAATATACATCCAGAGAGAAACGAGGTTGCAGTCTTTATATCTGATATGGAGTACGACCCAGTAGGATCTGTTGCTCCTCTAGTGTTAGCATCTGTGTTTTCAACGGACATTGCAGCTATTTTCTCAAAATTTGGATATTCCGCTTCTTTAGTGGCTGCCAAATCAAACAGTATTGACAAGCAAGGTAATCTTCAGACTGCGGCAAGGCCTTATTACTATCTGATTTTAGGCAAGGCAGAATGCGTTTCCAGTGTAAGAAACTGTATCTCCATAATGCTTAATGAAAACAATCATTTTCTGGATAATATTGAAACAGGCTTTAATTATGGCAATACCCCCTATAAGATAATAGACTATTCAGGATGTACTCAAATAGGGAGCGAGCCATCTTTTGCAAATATATCTGAAGCCGGATGCTCATTTGTTTTAGGACTGAAATTAGAAAACTACAGATGGCTTCTTACTACAGACAGTGAGAAATTGAAGGAGGCGTTCCACATAGAAAGCAAGAATGGGGCTAAAATAGCTGTTGACAGCATTTCATATGAAATTCAAAATACCATCAACAAACAGCTCCAACGTGATGTTCTCGCAAAGATTCATATCAGTGTAACGCAAATGCCTTTTGACTGTGACATTCTGAAGTGGAACATTACCATTCCTTCTACAGATACGTCAAAATTGCAGGGGCTATTTACAGACACTCCAAACTCTATTAATCAGACTTTTTCCATTAGGGAGTTTATTACAGGTATGTTCCGTGCAAGTTTAGTTAATAATGGTGGTAAGGACAATTATATTCACATAGCAAAATAAAAAATAATACAGCATATGGATTTATCAACTTTTTACGGGTGGGCCGTTAGTTCCACATCTTTAGCAGATGCAAACAAGGCGAATGGGATGAGAGATGCCGCATTGGCCGCATGGAGTCATTTGTCCCAATACACCTTAGTGTTTGTGGCAATTATGCTTATTTCATCTATTGGAATGGCCATTTACTATTACACGGAGTATAATGATCAGCCCAAACGACACTATACTCCTCAGCAATGGGCATTTGTGGGATTGGTAAGCATAATCATTGTGTTCGTGGCAACACTTGTGTTTGCCATCGTCATGCAAAAGACCGGTAATATTGAAGGCCTTTTTATGCTTGAACTTAAATTGGCATTATGCAATACACTGTATGCCATTTTCTTTTATCTGCTTACTTCTCTTGTGTGGTGTAATTCACCATTCCCAACTAATGCATACCGTTTCTTGAAATTATAAACTTTTATATAATATGAATAAGAAAGTCTTCGTATTCTGCATAGGAGGAACAGGTGAGCGCGTAATGAAAAGCATTACGATGCTTATGGCTTCTGGTATGAGCACCAATGGCTATACAGTTGTTCCGATTATAATAGACCCACATTTGGATCTTGACGAAAAGAAAAATCTCCAGACGTTGATTGATAAGTATATTGAAATACACCATCAAGCCACTGAGGATGGGAAAAAGCCTGAAGGTTTTTTCAATTCCGAAATGATGTTGATCAACGCCATTGACACCCAGACAAACAATACCGATAAGGCACCTGGAGAAGACCGGGCTTTTGGAGAATTTTTAAATATAGGGAATTTGAACACTTCCAGTATTAACAATTACCTAATTCAAACCCTATATACAAAGGAAAATCTTGACAGTCGGCTTTCTGTCGGCTTTCGCGGTAATCCAAATGTTGGTTCAGTTGTCTTGCAGGAAATACTTGCAGGTGCCTCGTGGTTTGATTCTTTTAAGAGGCATTGCGGCACAGAAGATCGGGTGTTCATTATAAGTTCAATATTTGGTGGAACTGGTGCATCAGGCTATCCTCTTCTTGAAAGGAAGATACGTTCCACAAATGATTCCGAGACAGTTGCCAATGTGTTCATGGGAGCAGTAACTGTACTACCCTATTATGGATTGACTGATCCGAAAAAGAATAATAGCAAAATTGATTCAGCCAATTTTATGACAAAGGCTAAAGCCGCATTGGCATATTATGAAAATACGGTCAAGTCCGATCTTCTTTATTATGTTGGAGAAACAACTCTTCAGGCATTTCATGAAAATAATGAAGAGGTCCAGGACGATGCAGCTAATTTTACAGAATTAGTTGCGGCAACGGCATTGTTTGATTTTTTAAATCGTTCTAAACCAAAAGAAAGACAATATCTTACAAGGGCAATTGAAAATGACGAAGCATCACTAGACTTGTCCTCAGCCGGAAATGGATATGCTCCATTAGTCAAAAGTATCGCAGATTTTTGTATTCTCAGAACGCTTTTGGAAGTGTTGCCAAAAGAAAAGTATTTTCCACTTAAACAAACGCGTGCATTTGACAAAGAGTTTTATGAGGGTTCACTGTCCAAGTTATTGGATTTCTCTAAATCTTTTGGAACATGGTACGAGCAACTCTCCTTGAAGAAAAGAGCTTTTGCTCCTATTGCAGATGTCAAGCCTGGTAATATGGCAAACATTATTAAAAACAGCATCGAGCTTGATGCAAAGGATGACTCCTATTATCTGCTCGAAATGATTAAGAATTCTGGAAATGTAACCTCCAACAAGGTTAGGAATTTCTTGGAATATGCATACAAATCAATAGATAAGTTTACACAGAAAATCAAATAGTCATGGCAAGCATTGATTTAAATATTATAGACCGCGGTATACAAGGAACCGTTTGGACAGCGCAGAATACAGGCATACAGGCACCACAACTTGACAAGATCAAGGAAAACAAAACTGACAATAGCGGCGCATTAAATTCACTTCCAACTCCGTTTGCCAGGTTTTTTGTTATGAAAGAAGCCTTTAGGCGTATTACTGAGGAGGTAAGGCATCCCGAGAATAAGGCAGGCTTGGCTTATACCAGGCTCGTTTCTGATTGTCTTGATGTTTTTGAGCTTCTTTTCAATAAGAAGTATCATGAGAATCAATGGGGGGCAAATACAAAGATCATTATTAAAGAATGGAACGAGCAAGAGCAAATGAATGAGCTATACCAAAAAGTCCCTATTCTCTATAATGCTCTCAAAGCAAACTATAAAGATGACATTAACGAGAAAAATTTATACTTTGTTGTTCTTGAAAAGGAAGGCAAAGAGATTCTTCTTGGTACTAGTTCGCCGATGACTGGTTTTGTCACCCCACCGGACATGGACAAATATGACATAACCCGCAATAACACGCCAACGGTAAAATTGCAAGGAGAGCAATATGACAATTTGCGTATTGCCAGGAAAGGAAAGGGTTATTATTTCCGTGATGTCGTTCTTTTTGCTGACCGCGAAAAAGATTTCAAGAACTACATGTTTAAGTTGTTTGGCGGGGGTGATTTGGATCCGCGTTTCAATGTTATCAGAGATTATATTTTAATGTACAAAACGGATGCGGACATACGAAATAACTATGTTCTCACTCTTGATGATGTTTTAACCGAATATAACTCTGTGCTGAAAATAAACGGATTGTCTATAAAGTTTAACGATGAAGTTGATATCAATGACTTCTTCTTACCAAAATTAATCCGTTTACCATATAAGCTGAATAGAGCCAATTTCATAGGCATATCTTATGAGCGTGAACCGAATGAAAGAGATTATGATTATTTAATTCCCTTGAAGAGTGAAGCACTACATTTCATAAACCAAGGGTTGGCAACTTGTTCATGCCAGATAAAGCCTTATAGCGTAGTCGTGAAATTCGTATACAATGGCGAAGAATACAATCGTGAATATAGCCTTAACGATGCCGTTCGTGTTCTTGCTGATGATAAGCACAATATAAATATTGGGCTTTTCCCAAATATTCTTTCCCCCATTGAAACCGAGAACAACTATTTCAAGTTGGCAATTGCCGCATCTGATGAGAACAAAGAATGGCATACTCTTCATATTGAGGATATTTCTTTGTCATTCTATAAGAAGAACAATGTAGGCGTATACACCAAAATTGATGAGGTTGATCCTGAAAGAGCCCATCATGGCGTAAAACCTGCCGTAGTACGCTCACAACAAAGTTCAGGCGTTATTTCATTGGGCTGTAGTTCTAAATACTATGAAGTATTCAATACTGCTTTTGATGCCATCGAACTAACTATTGGTGATACCAAGGGATTCCTTCTTCCTGTATGGAGAAAGGCGCAAAGAACAAATGATAGTTACACATATGCTATCGATTTAGGCACTTCAAACACCTTCATATCTCGCACTAAGAACAATGAAAACGATGCGCCTGAAATGTTCTCAATGAAAGAACCGATGGTATCCTATTTACATGAAAATGATAGGAACACACAGTATTCTTTGGTTACGAACATTGAGGACACTATGTTTCCAGAGGGGCGTGAACTGATGAAGACTGAATTTGTCCCTCCATTTATTGATGGTGTTGATTATAAATTCCCCATAAGAACTGCTCTTTGCAAAGCTCGAAATAAAGCCGATGCTCCAATGTTGTTCGACAACCATAACATTGCATTCTTCTATGAGAAGATGATGGAGAATAATCTTCAAGAATGTATTACAGATGTAAAGTGGGATGAGAATGACGACTACTTAAAGGTCTTTGTTCAGGAGCTTCTGCTTATCATTAAGTGTGACATTTTACAAAGAAATGGAGTTCTCAATCAAACAAGTGTTGTTTGGTTTAGGCCATTAAGTTTCTCGGGAAAAACTAAGCGTTCTTATGAAAAGATTTGGAAAAACCTACCGCCCCAAATTCTATTTACTAATGACGTGACTTGTTATACCGAGTCTGAAGCTCCGTACTATTTCTTTAAGAAGATGGACATTGTCAAGAATACGGATGCGGTTACGATTATTGACATTGGTGGCGGATCAACAGATTTCGTGTACTTTAGTGAGAACAAGCCTATTTCGGCTTCATCTGTTCATTTTGGCTGTGATGTCCTCTGGGGTAATGGCCATAAAGAATTTGATAATGTACGTGAAAATGGAATCTATAACAAGTATATAGATAATCTTAACTGGGGAAACAAGGATAGTCTGCGTCAGCTAGAATCGGAGATGAAAACCAATAAGAAATGTAGCACGACAGACATCATCAATTTCTGGCTAAGCAACTCCAGATATAACGATGTCCTCGATCGTCTCCACGATGACTACTTGCCATTGTTCGTCTATCATTTCACTGCTATCATATATTATATTGCGAAGCTTTACAAATATAATTCATATGATGCACCAAGGACGATTGTCTTTAGTGGAAATGGTAGCCGGTATATAGATAATTTCATAACAGAAGAAAACGATTTGATAGAAGACGTGATTACTACAATTTTCAGGAAAGTATTTGGTGAGATAAATACTATCCATGTTGTATTGCCTAGTACGCGTAAAGAAAGTACCTGCTATGGCGGGTTGTATCGTGTCAAATCCGCACCAGAGGCACCTGAAACTATTTATCATGGTGTTGAAAAAGATTATGAGAATGTTGGACAAATGAATAGCGACCTATCGTTCCTAAAAGAAGAGTTGATGAAGGACTACGAAGAAATGAACGACTTGTATGGTTCTGTTCTCGATCTGTTAAAACGTAAAGGAGCTATCGACAACTCTGTTGATCTGGAGATTTTCAAAGAGGAATCGAACAAAGGATATGACGAGAATTTCAGCACCCATTACCGTTCTGTGGTAAAAGAGAAATTTGCAGATGAAGACATTTGCAATGACTCCATTTTCTTCATACCTGTTATTGACAAAATCTTTGAACTTTCAAAATTGGTTTAACAAATGGAACAAGAGGCTTTAAATACAGTTTTACAACCGCAATTTATATTTTCAATGGTCATTTCAATAATAATGGCCACTGCTTTTATTCTCTGGCAGAGAAAGGAGTATAAAGCAAATATCAGAGGAATTGGCAACTTGTCACGTTTCTTTTCAAAGAAAGAGAACTATTCAAAATATGAAGGTACTTCATATGATACGGAGACGAAAGAGAGTAAGTCTGTCGTTGTTCTTAAGGATGTGTCAAATAATGATGCGGAGTTAAAGTATTTGATTAAAGACATAAATGACTACATTAAGAAGAGCAAAGGCACAGTCGCTTTCTCTATTATCCAGAACAAAACAGAACGTCGTATTTCAATGCTTTATGAAATAGCGACTTCTAAATTGTCATTTCCTACCCATATCGGTCTTATGGGTACATTTGCCGGAGTTTTTGTAGGATTGATAATGTTCCTCATTGGGACCTTCTTTTCTGGTGGAATTACTGATACCACTATACAGAGTCTGATTTCCGGTGTGCTTGTTTCCATGATAACCAGTTGCTGCGGAATCTGGATGCTTATTAAGGGCCATCGTGCAGCCAGTAATGCTACGAATCAGATTGACAAAGACAAGAATGAATTCTATGAGTGGATTCAGAACGAATTAATGCCATCGGTTGATGTCAGTATGGTGGAAGCAATTGGACAGTTGCATAAGACCATTGATGAATTTGAGCCTACTTTTTCCGGCGTAATCGCCCAATTTAAAGATGCCTTCAAAGATGTTACGGGCGCATTTGGAGACGATTTCCGTTTAAGTGTTGATATCGTGAAAGAAGCCGTTGAAAAGATGGGTGATAATATCGACAAAATCAATGAGAACATCGATCTGCAAAACGATTTGCTAGACACCATACGTAGTCGAGAACTGGTAACAGGATTGGACGCTTTTGTTGGAGCATCAAGGAAGTTCAGCGAAATAACAAGTTCTCTTGATCAGTTTGAGAAAGCTCGTCGTCTTATGCTCATCGCTGCACAAAACTCTATTAATCTTCAAAAAGATTTCAATGATTCTCTGCAAATACCTAAACAAGTTGCATCAGAAATCAACACCATCCTTAATAGGATAACAACATTTGAGAGAAACATTGAGGGACTTGGTGTTAGCATAGGACAAACCCAACTTGTCGGGAATTCTCTCGTTGACCAGATCAAAGAGAATATTACAGCTATTCGCAGCAAACAGAAGGTCGCAGAGAAAATGGCTGATACCGCGAATGACAAATTGGAAAAATATTTTGAGGATCAAAAGAAAGAACTTAGTCGCATCGCCCAGAAGTACAACGAGGCCCTTGACTCGTATCTCACAGATTACGAGAACATGCTTAAAGAGCGGAAACAAGAGCTGGAAAATCGCAAGAAGGAATTCACCCAAGCTATAGATGAGAAATTCTCTCTTGAAGATATTCGAAGAGACTTCTCTTCACTTAAAAAGCTCCATGACATTTATAGTAAGATTGAACAATTGGTTAACAATGGTGTTAAGTCCAGTAAGCTGAAAGAAGAATTAGATGTCATTAAGGATGAACTTGTCGCCCTCAATGAAAAGGAAAGCAAAGGTGGCCGAGGCGGCTTTACACTTATTGGTGGAAATACCGCACAAAGCGATGACAATAGGAGAAGAATCCGTGAGTTGGAATCTGTAATTGATGATTTGAAAAATCAGTTGGCAGCAAAGAAGGAGGCTTCGAAAAAGGATCCCAAACAGGTGTCCACTAATGATGTACCAAAAGAGGCGAAGATATCCAATGACGATACTGATGTTATCTCCAAAGAACAACTTGAAAAATGGAGAAAAGAAAGTGAAGAAACAAAATTGTTAATGGAGAAATTAAAGTCAAAAGATTCAAAAGAGCAATCTAAGTCTTCAGATACCTCTAAGCCTTCTTCGGTTTCTGACGATGGTCATCAAGAAAAGGCTGAACCTGAAAGTAGTAAACCGAATAAATCAAGATGGAAATTTTGGCAAAGAAATAAATAATCATGGATATTGGAAGAAAGAATAAAGAATCATTTTGGCCCAGTTATGTAGACATTATGACAACGCTCTTTGCCGTAATGCTCATACTCTTTGCCGTTTCTTATGCCCGATTCAAACTAAAGGAGGGACAGCTTGAGATGCTTGTAAAAGATTACAAGGATATTATAGATGTATATTCTAAAGTTGATTCAATAGACAAGAGTTCATACTATGCCTACGATAGTCTCTACTTGAAGCATACTATTACTATAAGTATTGCTTATCAAGACAAGGAATATGACATACACAAACTGAAACTTGATCAAAATAAGGAACAGATTTTGGAAGCAAATGAGAAACGAGATAGTTTAAAACAAGCTGGAATCCTTGTACAAAAGATTATTAATGAACTTGAACAAAACAGCAGTACCAGTAATAATATTAAATTTCTGGTCGTAATAGAAGGACAGTCTTCAAAGATTCCATTCTATGATAATGAATGGAAGAATAATGAAACATTGTCTTTCCTTAGAGCGAAGTACCTTAAAAAATTCTGGACTGATCCTATCTCTAAGGGTGGTTGTGGATTGTTCCAAAAGACAAGTGAGAATGACATTAATAGCAAATGTGAAATTATAGTAGCTGGCAGTGGTGAAGGAGGAGTTCCCCGACATTATTACACAGGAGATGATAATCCTTCAAGTTTTAATCCTGCCGATGAAAAATTCTCCTCTTTTGACGAGGTGAAGAAAAACGCTTCTGAATATGATGCATGGCGCAACGTAGAGATTCAGAACCAGCGTTTCCTAATAAACATTATTCCTATAATTGGTAACATTGATGTTACTAAAACAAAAATGAAGAATATTGCAAAATGACTGTGAATGATTTCAAAATATCTGAGGACATTTATCAAGAAGCCCTTTCGCTTCAGGATTCCTCTTTCAGGATATCAGACGATATCTTTGAAGAGTCGGAATCATTGACCTCGGAAATTATTCAGGAAGAACTTGTATCTTCGTATAAGATGTCGGGTAGATATTGGATATGGAGAATGGGCAATTATTCCTATTCTCATGATTGGGAAAGGATGTATGAAGCTAGTGAGATGCAGGTTGAAGCCCGTGGGCTGAAATATCTGAAATCTTATCAAAGTCTTTCAGCTATGGAAAGTGATTATAAAAATGCCCATCCAGACAATGTGGGGGTAACGACATTACCACCCGCATATTGGGCATTTGCTAATTACCTTCAAAAAGGTGATGTCGTACTTGTCTGCAGCACAGCGACACAATTATTTGCCTGGGGGATAGTCAATGGTCCTTATATGTTCAGTGTTTCAAGAAGAAAGGGAAGGCATTTTAGACCGATGACATGGGTAAAAATGGAAATGCCATTCATATTTACCAACAAAAGGCCATCTTTGTTTCAGATAGATAAGGAAGAAACGAATCATCTGAAAGAAGCCTTGCTCAACAAAGTTGTTTTCGATGCAGAAAGACTTCCTTTTGAACTTTTAGTAAAACACATATAAATAACACTGGATGAAAAAAATACTAGTCTTATCTATCATTGTAGTTCTTGCTGTTGCTGTGTTTATAAGGCTTAGTGACACCAGTAACTATGGAACCGATTCTGATGAGACAGTTGCAAAAGAAACGGTGTTGTCCGACCATTTAACCTCCGGGGACACAAATGTGTCACAAATAGACACGGCAATTCTCGAAAACGATTCTGATGCCGAAAAACAGACTGAGTATAATACGCATTCACTTGAAGTTGCAAGATTGTCATTGCCTAAGCAAGAACAGATTTTGTATCGAAAAGGATATGTAGTTTCATATAACTCCACTACCAAGAACCCTAATTGGGTGGCCTGGCATCTGACCAAAGAGCATTCCAACGGCCCCTGGGTCAGGGACGGAATTCCATATATTGTAGATCAAGATGTAGTCGGAGGAAGACAAGAACTGGAAGATTGGTATGACCGAGATCCAATAATAGAACATGGACATATGTGTCCGGCAGCCGACAACAGATGGGATGAGAATGCAATGATACAGTCTTTCCTCCTGACGAACATTTGTCCACAGAATAGGGACCTGAATAGAGGGGACTGGGATTATCTGGAAAACAGATCTAGGGGATGGGCAAGGCATTTCGGAGATGTCTATATCGTAGCGGGCCCCATTTTTTATACTGAGAATTACAATACTATCGGTGCCAATAAAGTTGGTATTCCAGATGCCTTTTTCAAAGTCTTGCTGTGTATGAATAAAAAGCCCAAAGCTTTGGGCTTCATATATCCGAATGAAAGTGCTCACCATAAGATACACCATTATCTTCACACTGTTGATGAGGTAGAGGAGATAACTGGAATAGATTTCTTCTTTAATCTACCAGATGAAATTGAAGCGGAAGTTGAATCGATCTCAGATATTAGTAAATGGTAATAAGAACGTAATATTTAAGCAGTATCAAAATCACAAATTCAGAAGGTAAATCAATGACGAAAAAAAATATCATCATTCTCATAATAGCTCTAATCTTACCGATTATCCTCATATTTCTATCGGTTTGTTTCAATAAATACAAACATAGATATAAGGGTAAGAAAATAGACAGGAAAGGGTATTACCAAAAGCCTGATCCCAAACTCTGTGTTCACCCTGATGGCATTGATTTAAGTCACCATAATATAGCCTATGATTGGAGTAAGGTCGATGCAAGATTCATTTATGTGAGAGCTACCATGGGCAGCAATATTAAGGATAGACGATATAATGTCCATAGAAAAGCAGCCTTAAGACACAAAATACCAATGGGAGCATATCATTTCCTTACAGCGAAAACATCTGCAAAGACTCAATTTGATAATTTCAAAGAGGTCGTAAAGGCATCCCATTTTCAGCTTCGTCCTATGCTTGATGTTGAAGAAACCAGGTATTGGGCAGCTCCCTCTAACTTCACTGATGATGATGCCCATGATTTAATTAGAAAATGGTGTGATTTGTGTAAAGAAACATATGGGATTGCTCCCATAATATATACGACAGAAAAGTTGTATGAAAGATTTAAATTACATAAAGGTTTTAACGATTGTATTTGGTGGGTTGCAAATTACAATAACATAAAGAATTACGAAAAGAAATGTAAGATCCCCTATACAATACATCAATATTCTGACAACAAATATGTTGAAGGTTTTTATGGAAAGATTGATTGTAACAGATTCAGAACAGGTAAGAGTATTAATGATTTAAAAAAGTAAGATATGAAACCAATTGTTAAACTTATTGTCGCTATTTTACTGCTTCTATGTCTGGCAGACATGCCATATGGATTCTACGAACTTGTAAGATTCGTTGCAGCTGCAGCATTTGCGTACCTTTCATACGACTATTTTAAATCCCAGAATGATGCAATGGGGTTTATTTTTGCAGCCCTGGCGCTGTTGTTTCAACCTCTACTAAAAGTTTCATTAGGCAGGACACTATGGAACCTTGTAGACATCCTTGTCGCTGTGGGATTATTGTATTTAATCATAAAAGCGTTCAAGAAAAAAAAGTGAGCCTCAAATACTGTTAATTAATAGGAATAACAAATATTACTAAATAATATGATTACGACTACGACGCTTATTGGATGGTTCAATTGGCTTGTAACTATCGTAACAGCCATAATTGTTTTCAGAAAGTGTAAGTCTGCTTATGCTTCCGGGGTTGATATCTATCAAAAGACTCATTCACAGCAAGTGCTTACTTCAATTCCAGGCATTTGTACTGCGTGGGGAATTTTCTTCACTTTCTTTTCTATTGTTTTGTGCTTGGTTATCTTATACTTTGAGGGGGACGGATCTAATTTTTCTATCTTCAATATTACAGGGAGTATCATTCCTGCATTTGTCACATCACTCATCGGTATGTGGTTCTCAATCAAATACTCGAATAGTATTAAAGAGATCCTTGCTAATGATGAGTCGAAGGAAGTAGAACAATATGGCAATCCTGCCATGCTATTGTCTAAATCTGTTCAGGATACAAAAGAGATATCCACGTTCTTAAATAGCAGGTTTGAGCCCATACTCAATCAACAGACCTCGAATCTGCTGGCTTTGCTTAATCAGTTAAACGCCAACCTATCAAGTGCATCTGGAAATATAATCAATTCCTTAAATAGTTCTCTCTCAGCTATCGCAGAGAAGCAGGGCGAACAAATCAAGATATTTGATTTATTATCCAGTCAATTAGTAATAATCAAGCAAAAACAGGAAGCCCAACTTGATTCACTTCAACAATTCGTCAACTCTTTTACAACCGAATTTGAAAAGTTCTTCAAGTCTGCCCATTCCTCTTTTGAACAGCAAATGAAGGACTTTACTACTGAGGAAGTCCTAAAATACACACAAACTCTAACAAATGTTGGCAATCAATTAAAGTTGGTTTCTGAGAGTATTCTCCAAACCCAAAAAGAGTCTGTAGAAAAAATTGGAGAAAAAGTTATTGGTCAACTTGAACTGTCAAATGCAAATGTAGCAGACAAGCTTAAGCTATACTCCGAAGATACTGAGAAAGGACTGAAAGAATCATCAGAGACAATTACGGGAACTTTGAATACTGTAGTTGAGAATATCAAGGTTCTAGCAAATCAGTGCAATGGATTGATTTCAACGCTACAGGCACGGCAAGAAGAAACAACAGCCAAGGTTCTGCAAAATCAGCAAACTGTCATCGAGACGAGTTCTCAATCTATGACCAAAGCCATGGAAGGCTATGTCGATTCTATGAAGAAAAATTTAGATACTGTACAAAACAATATAACTTCAGCCCTACAAAGCACTTCAAATTCAACATCTAAGGCTATAGATTCTTTGACAGCCGAAGTGAAAGAAAAGCTTGAAGACCTTTCATCCAAAATAACAGAGACATCGGTAGAACCATTGAAAGTCCTAAAGGAAGAGATCGAGTTTGTTACAGAACGAGTCGGTCAAATTTGCACCAACTATCAACAGGCACAAGTGGCTTATTCAGACGCACTGAAAAACGCTCATTCTTCGAATGAAACCTGGGAAAAAGCGCTTCAGTCAAATAAGAAGGCATTGGAGAACATCGAACAGACAAACAATCATGTCTCTGCTGTGTTGAATGCCGTGACCCAACGAGACGAAGGGTTAAAACAGATTCGCGATGAAATCAGCAGCCTTTCTGAAACAATTACGCAGTTACAGGAACTGAATTCTATTCTAACCAAAATCTCTGCGAAATGAAGATATTTGAACGTTCTAATGGCGAAATGCATAATTTCTGGCAGAATTACACAGACCTTATGTCAGGACTTATGATTATTTTTCTTGTTGCGAGTGTCGGGTATGTTGTCTCTCAAGATGATAGCCGTAAGATTAAAGCGATTGTCAATGCTCAAAAAGAACTGGCAGACAGGAGCAAGTTCTTCACTTACAACGAAAGGTACAACAGATTTGAATGTACTATAGACGTTAAATTCCCAGCATATTCAAAAGTGCGTGATATCGACAAAGCTAGCAAGATTCCCGTAAGTAACAGGAAAGACTTAATTAATGCAGGGAAAGAGCTACGTTCATTTATAGACCAACAAAGGAAGAAGTATGATGGTATTGATTTTGAGATTCTTATAGACGGACGTGCAGCAGGACGCTATCAAAAGGGCACTCTTGTTCCTCAGCTAAGCTTCCGTAGAGCTTTTAGTCTATATGATTTATGGAAGCAAAATGGTTTGTTTGACAACACCAAAGACAATATACATCCTGCTGGTTCCGGTTATGGCGGAGTAGGTAGGTATCCGGCTACTGACGACAGGAACCGTACTTTCATTATTAGTATAATCCCCTTCATCAAAAAATAAGTATTATGAAAATACGAAATTTGCAGGAATTTGTCAAAGACCGTTGTTCGAACAAAGATTTAAAATCTTTGGACCTGTTGTACACGGAAGAGAGAAATGAAGAACCGTTTCTCACGGCTATTCTCGGTGACGAAGGTGATGTGGACAATATGGTGGAGAAAGTTGCCAGTTTTGCAAAAGACCCAGAGCAACAAGTCTTCTATGAGTTTGTTCAGAACGCCTTTGATGCAAATGCAGACACAGCATATTTTTATGCGGGGACTGTAGAGGGTAAAGACTATCTTCTCGTGTTGAACGACGGTAAGCCTTTCTACACTGATCCAAAAGTGAAGAATAAAAAAGAAAAACGTGAAGGACAATTGTTCAGTTTCCTGAATAAAGGAAAGTCAGACAAGCCAAATGAACCGTCAATAGGCGAGTTTGGTATGGGATCTAAGTTGCTATATACCCTGCTAACAGATAGTAGTGAGGATTTCTCAATTGCCTCATTAATGAAACCGGCAATCATTGATGGTCGCCGTGCTCCCTACTTACTTAGCTGGGCTGAGGGAAGTCAACTTGACAATTTTCTTCTTGATCGTAATATTTGGGATAGAAGTTGCGGATATGCAAATACAGAGTTCTTAATAGCAAAGATTCTTTGTTGCTATTATCCATTAGAACCAGGTGTGAGCAGTGTACTCTTTCCAGATTCTGAAGCCAGTATACTGGCTACTGTTATCAAGTCACTCGTCAATCCAGAGCACTTGTTACACCGCTTTCGTCAAAGCGGAACCGCAATTGTCATTCCTTTGGGAGATGGAAAGCTTCAAACATTGACCGAAGAACGTTTGACTGACAAAGTCGGAGGTTGTTTGGCACCTTTCTCTTCTATAATTAGGGGTTATAAAGAATTTGAGAATAAGCATCTTTCTCGGATTTTCTTTTTGGGAAAGGAGATTGAAGAAATCCATGCAGTAACAGTTCCTGTTGATATTGAAAAAACGATTCTTAATGAGACAAAGAAATACAGATACCAATTTGTATTTGATGATTCTTTCCTTTCGCCTAACACGGTCAACCTATATAAGGCGCTCCCAATATCTGACTCTGTTTATAACCTTAACTTTATCATAGACAGCTTGGACTTTCCTGTAGATGACTCACGTCAAAATATCAGCGAATCAAACGTAGCCATCAATGGAATAACAAAGGCAATGGTGAAACTGGTTGAACAGCTGGACTTTATTAAGCAAAAAGACAGAGTCAAGTTTGATAGAATATATAAATGTCTGTTGGCATCCCGGCCAACTAACGATATAGTAAAAGTACCATTCGAAGAAGTCCTGGTTCCTTTC
>AUXO012120832.1_pt1 | contig 18367 bp, 7 predicted proteins | sample 768731 | NCBI WGS metagenome assembly AUXO01 (sample SAMN02715735, study PRJNA202380) | gut metagenome | biome: sheep rumen | host: Ovis aries | place: New Zealand: Palmerston North
ACTTGAATGACACCAACAAGTACCGGAACGGTGCTGATCCTTTATTGACGTGATTGGAAGTTGCTTTAATGTCGTAAACTCAAATTTGTTTGACTGAGCTTGTGCTTCCATTAATATGCTGCCAGCAGAAAGCATCAGCCCCCATAAAACGATTTTTTTCATAATCCTTTTGATTCCATTTTTGTTTGATTCTGCAAAAATAGTGATTTCATCTGAATATTACAAACTTTCAGATGATAAATAAATGGAATAGGTATAAACTTTGTATTCATTAAAAAAAAATGAGGATGTACAAGGTTGGCACATCCTCATCACGGGAGCTGAATCACAGGAAATCTGTGATTCTGAACACTACTCATTTCATTAACTAACTAATTAACAATATTGAAAAAACTACTTTACTTTTAATATCCGTAAGTCAAATATTCCGCCGGCGATATTATGATTATGAGCATAAAATTTAACCGTTACATGATTTTTTCCATTGGTCAGTTCAATGGGAATCGGAATCTCTTCGTAATATAAAGGCGATTCTACACCAGTCATCTGGTTACAGTGATTTATGGTTCTGACAGTTTTTCCGTCTACCTGTATGTCGAAGACCCTTGCCCCTTCATCATCTTGACGGAAACGGACCAACAGTTTCATTGCCTGGTCTGGGAGGCATTTCATCTCATACATGAAATATCCACCATCGTTTGCATCTCTCCAAGAAATTCCTGAAAATGAGCCAGTACGTGAATTGATACTTTCTATGTGATGCGATTCCTCAGATTTGTTGTCTCTTATAAGTACTCTGTCTACTTGTAATGAACTGTAGTTCATTTCTTGTTCTTCTGATAGCTCAACACTCTTGACCGTTTTGACTCTAATAGCTTGTCTATAATCAGACAAAGTGTTACAGTGAGGAAAATATATCACATATCTGTCCATCAATATACGGGAGAATGGTATTAGATTAAGGGTATCGTTATACGTGAAACACAGTTTATCGCTTTGCATTCTCTTCAATGCTTGTTTTATATCAGATGGAGTACCTATCAGATGAGGCACCTCTGTCTCAAATATGCCTTTTGGAGCAACAGCGTCTTTCCAGTTTGAAGGAAAGAAATCTTCTTTGCTCAATCCATGGTTATCTATTTTCGCACCTAACACGTAAGCACCATATTGTATAGTCAGATATTGGTCAAATTTCTTCAAGGGTTCAACGTATAGTTTGGGTGAGAACTGGATAGATATTTTGTCACCTTTTTTCCAGGAACGGCTAAGTGTTATATAACCGTTTTTTGACTTTCCTTTGACGTTTTTTCCATTTACTTTAATGATCATACTTCCATTCTCAATCCAATAGGGACAACGAATGCTGATTTTTATTCTTCCTGGCTGTTTAATTTCAATTCTTGACTCATTTTTGTCTGGATAGGTTGTCTGCTGCTCAATGCCAAATTGTTTTTCCTTCCAATTTAAAGTGGTCGGAACGAATAGGTTGACTTTCAAGGTGTCATCAGAATATGCATATACCATTTTTGCAAGTTTGGCAGGAGCAAACAAACCTGTGCCTGTACAACACCAGAAACATCCGTAGGGGGTGGAATAAACTTTATAATGGCCGGGGCGCATGGAGGTATAGTAACAGCTCATCCCGTTTTCTGGGTCATAGTTTGCCATGATGTGGTTAAAAAGCACACGCTCATAATAATCAACACGGCTCATCTTTCCGTCCCACTGGTATAATGCCTCTGTCAGACGCATCAGATTGACGGAATTACACGATTCCGGACCGCCTGTGGATTGGACATTTTTCAAATAATCATCTTCAGCGAAGAAGTGCTCACCACAGCTGTTACTGCCGTTTACCCATGTGTGATTATTGATGACAATATCCCAGAATATTCTGGATGCGTCAGTCATTTTGGCGTTGCCATTGTAACGGCCTTCGGCAAGGAAACCCGTGAATTTGGGTATCTGAGTGTTGGCATGCCAACCACGAAGGATGTCTTTCCCTTCTGAGAGTGGAATCAGCATACGTTCATCATTCAGACGTTCTGCCCACTTGAGATATTTGTTTTCACCGGTCATTTCATAGATTTCCACGTATGACTCATTGATTCCTCCGTGTTCGGTTACCAAAAGTTTCTGAAGATGTGCATGATCCAATTTGTCAATGATCTGTGTGCCAAACCAGTCAGCAAGTTTCTTCTCTATTTCAAAGGCTTCTTCAATGCCACATAAGGTGTAACAATCATGTAACCCCTGCAAGGTTTTATTCATTACATACACAGGTTCCCAGCATCCGTTTAAACAACCGCCGTCAGTCTTAAATAAATTGTCATTAAAAACATCTTCATATACATGGCGTCCATTCGGAGTTGCAGCTAAATAACCATCTTGACCTGCTGTTTGGATTGTCTTCAATTCATCAACTACATACTTTAATTTGTCCAAAATGGATGGGTCGCCTGTGCTTTGATACATCATCGACATGCCTGATAAATAGAAAGACAGAATATGTCCGGAAAGCGGACCTCCGCCAAAAAGTTCTTCTGATTCCCAAGCGGGATAGGGAGAGGCCTTAGGGGTTAGTCCTGCTTCACGGCGAAACCACGCTAACAATCGGTCTGGCTCCAACGTCAGCAGATAACGGTGAGACAAATTCTGAAGGTCCTGCATTGGACCATTTGTTAGCCTCACCTCATCCAAATCGAAAAGATTGGCTACATTGGGGGAGGTGGGACTGACAAGTAAACTGCACTGTCCTTTTAATGAGTAGGAAAGGCACAGCAGGCACAATAATAATGTAATTCGTCTTTGCATAAAGTGAAGATTTTTTTGTGGATCCATGTTTGAAACCATGGACCCACGAAATCATTGTTACTTCTATTCATTTCCTGCTATTATGTTAATCACTGCTACGATGTCGGATATATCCTTATTCGTGTCTTCGTTAACATCGGCTGTGTTGACATACGTTGTGTCTCCTGCTATTGTGTTGATGATGGCTACAATGTCAGAGATGTCAACTTTTCCGTCCAAATTCACATCTCCTTTCTTAAAGCCGTCAGCGAGATAGGTGAGAGTGAAGTTGTCGAACTGAATACATTCCAGGTCAATTCCCAGGTCTTTTTTGATTCCCAGAGTGAGCACACCGTCGGTCACTTCTGCTGTCACTGTGTTGTATTCGCTCGTCGGGGCAAAGCCACCAGTTCTGAATGCATCAGCCCATTCACCATCCCAATAAGGGATGTAGTAGTTTTCACCATTTATGTTAGCACCAGCTGTATATGCTCCATCCTGTACTGTATGAGCACCTTTGAATGCAGGCATGATTGGTGCTGTGGCAGCATTACCGTATATCACAGCCAGTTCCGCACCCTTGTTGCCTACATTATTTGCTGCTGTGCCAACCTCACCATAACGGTAACATCCCTGACATGTGATTTTATATTTACCATTTGGAAGACCTGTGATAGTCTGGTAGAAATTATAAGGAGCTGCTGAGGCATTCCATTTCAGAGCCATCTTGTTCAAATCATTTCCAGTCGGATTCGGAAGACCGCCTTCCCATCCTTTGGTTCCATGTTCAAAATCAAAATTGATGATTAAGTCTGTCATGTCACTGCCTGGTGTCGTCTGAGATTTCATGGCATCTAAGTATTGGTTATAAGCTGTTTCGTATTCTTCGATGCTTCCTTCCTCGTAGGCAGTAAGCGTCGGTTCGTATGCTGTTTTTCCAGACTGATCAAATCCTTCTGCTTTTGCGTTTAAAGATGCGATGTTTTCATACATATCCACGCTCTCTTTTGATTTATTCAGTTTTTCTTGAAGTGCTACGTATGCGTTTGTATAAGCATTGGCAACAAGTGTGGTCTGCTCATAGATGGCTTTGGCGTTTGAAAGTTCAGATGCGAGTTCCGACTGGATTGACGAATTTTGCTTTAGTTGGGCAATGGAATCTGCTTCAGCGATAGCTTCACCGAGTGTGTTCCTTGCCTCGTCATTACCTTGGGCTTCCATAAAGATTAGATGGAAATTGTCGAATTGTGTACATTCACCGTTTAAACCATTTGCCTGTCTTACACCAAAAATGAGTGTTCCGTCAACCACTGTACCTATAACAGTGTTATACTCATCTGTCGGAGCAAATCCCCCTTCACTGAAAGCTGCTGACCACTCAGCATCCCAATATGGAATGTAATAGGTGACACCATCTACAATTCCGTCCGTTGTCCATGCGGCATCCTTTTCCGATTTGGCACCTTTGAACACTGGCATGAGTGGGGCGGAGGAGTCATTTGCGTATATAAACGCACATTCTGCATCTTTATTGTTTACATTGTTTGCCGCATCCTGGGTCCAACCATATCTGTAACATCCTTGGCAGGTCAGTTTATATTTACCATTTGGAAGACCAGTGATGGTCTGATAATAATTCAGACTTGTGGCTGTGCCATTCCATTTCAGACAGAATTTATTGTACGCTTCACCAGTTGGCTCAGGAATGTTGGTCCATCCTTTTGTGCCCTCCTCAAATTGTGGATTGATTAAGAGGGAAGTTATGTCATCACCTGGTTCCATCATGGATGTCATTCCATTGAATACGTGCTCATTAAAAGCGGTCTCAGCTTTGGATATGTCTTCAGAAGTTGCAGTTCCGTGATTATAACTGTCTTCCCATTCCATTAGATAGTCGTATAGCTGGTCCTGAAGTTCTACCCATTTGGTGCCGTCAAACTCTGCACACTTCTTATAGGCGTTGTCTATGGTTTCCTTATACTTCTTGTATTCTTCGATCGACTTGTCTAATGCGGCAATTGCCTCCTCCAAGCTACTGCGGGCTTCCTGATAGTTCTCTGTTGCATTCTTTGCATTCTCAAGTGCTTGTTGGTAACTTTCTTTAACTTCCTGATTGGCTATCACATCTTCAAATGTTTCAGATGGATATCTTTCTTCACAAGTGGCGATATAAGTATCTAGGTTGGCTTTCTCTGGATCTACTTCTATTTCACCGTAATAAGTGAGGGTTATGTTGTCTATCGCTATCCAATTGGCTGTCGAGTTGCGTGTCTTCATTCCTAAGGTCACATCACCGCCAGTTGTGACGAATGTGAAAGTTACATGCTCTATCCATAGTTCATTATGGATTTCCATCTCCTGACTCACATCACTGTTTTCTGCAAACAGGTAGGTGCCTGTGCATGGATTCGGACCAAATTGGCTGGTATTGTGCAAGTCGCAGGCAAACATGTATTTCCCTGCTGGGAGTTCTTTCACTATCTGATAAATACTGCCGTCTCCAAGAGCATTATATGTCAGATTGGGATTATATATGCTTGTAGAAGAAGCCTCTATGAAATTTGTCATCGTATAGCCGTCGCTTGAGTCTGTTCTTGCTTGACGGGTCAGAATATCAGCAGTTTTGCCGAATTCGTAGGTGAATCCCCAACCGTCCATATTCTCATCAAAATTTGGGTTCTGGATAAAGAATGTGGCATCTTTGGGATTATCATCGCTTGCCCCTTTTAAACTTGCATACCTGAGTGCTTTTAATAATTCGTTAATAACTTCAGTGAGTTCCTCTGAAGTTGAGTTTGTGTTGTTGTAAACAGATTTTGCATTCGTTAGTTCCTCTGATAATTCTGAAGCATATTCACCTGTTTCTGTCTTTTTGATAAGAGCATCAAGATGTTGGGCTGTTGTATAGGCATCCCATTTCTCCACGAAATCATCAGACACAGGAACCAGTTTCCAGTCAACCAGATAGAAATTACCCGTAGGATCCTCAGATATATCTAAAAGAGGATAGATAATCGTGTCCCCCATTGTCAGGTCGATTCCCCAATAACATGAGGGATAATTGGTTGTGCTGTAAGTGGGATTTATATCGGCACCTCTGAAACGGTATGTGCCGTCAGCATTCTTGTCGTATTCCCAATAGTAGTCATCGGAAACAGTTCGGTCAACAAATGAGATGTTCTCACTATAGATATACATATTATACCATACACCGTTTGTACGGGGATATAAATCATGTATTTGAATGGTTTTATCATCCCAGTTCCCATCACTATCTAAGTTCTTTGAAAAGAACACCTTGATTCCTAAAAGATTAGAAGTGAAGCTTGTCTGTGTTTTGCCAAGATTACCATTAATGTAGAAGGCACCAACGTCTTCATTGTAAAGATAATACATGGTGGTGTCTGAACCCAGAGTGCTGAATTGCAACTCCGCAGAGGGAGCAACAGGCTTTTCCCATTGCGCCCAAACGCTTGTGCTAAAGAAAGCGGCAAGCATGAAAAGATAAGGTCTTAGTTTTTTCATTGTTTCGTTTTTTTGAGTTAAACTTTAGTTCTTAATTTTTTTGTTAGCTATTTACATATTTTTTGGTTGATTTCTCTAATTCGCGCTTCATCCATCTTCATCACACAACGGTCGTAGGTCATCAGTCCGTTCACTTCGGTCTCAACATCTGTTGTCTGGGTATAGACTGCTGCACATATTCGGTCTTTTTGTTGCATCATGGCTTCAGCCTGTTCAACGTATGAATCTGTCAGTTCCTTGGCACTGCTATAATTTACGTAGGTCGTCGCATCTGTTTCAAGCCAGCGGTGTCCTTGAATATGACGTCCTAAGCCGCCGTATTCTCCCAGTACTACTGGACGTTGGGGGTCATTGATGGCAAGTTTGGGAGGACGGTTATAACTGTGTAGGTCGAGGATGTCGCCTGTATGACGATGATTACCACCACTGGCGGAATTTATTAGGCGTGTACCATCGATAGACCTGGTGAAATCAACAATATCCTCTGTTTTAAACTGTCCCCATGCTTCATTAAACGGTGTCCATACCACTATGCATGGATGGGAATACAGTTGGTTTATTATATCACGCCATTCTTTCCTGAAATTCTCTTCTACAGACTGACTGTGACATCCTTCTTCACCTGTATACCACTCGTCTGGACGCCATGGTTCGTTGGAATTCATCATAGCTGGCATATCCTGCCATACAAGCAGACCTATACTGTCGCAATAGTAATACCATCTTTCTGGCTCGACTTTCATGTGCTTTCGTATCATGTTAAAGCCCCAGTCCTTGGTTTTCTGAATGTCGAATTTTAAAGCGGCATCCGTGGGGGCAGTATATAGGCCATCCGGCCAATACCCCTGATCTAGTGGACCAAAATGAAATAGTTCCTTGTTGTTAAGCATTAGCCGCCATACACCTTGCTTATCTTTGGAAGTGGAGATCTTTCGTAATGCGGCATAGCTTTTCACTGCATCTATTATCCGATTATCCGACAACAACTCTACTTTGACATTATAGAGCTTTGGGGTCTCTGGACTCCAACAGAGGGGGTTCTCAATAACAAGTATGCCTGGCATTCCTATGTTTGCTGTTGTCTTTGCTATCTCTTTATTATCGTCAAGGAGTGTGTATTGCAGTTTCTGACCCACATGCCAGCTTGATATACTCGATTCAATCAGTAATCGTTTGTTGTCTAAATCTGGAGTGATTTTCAATTGTCTGATATAGCTTTTGCTGACAGGTTCCATCCAAACAGTTTGCCATATACCGCTGACCGATGTGTACCAGATGCTTCCGGGATTTTGTTTTTCACATCGTTGCTTACCTACTGGTTGTGTACGCTCGTCTGTGCTGTCTGTCACTTTCACTAGCAAACGGTTTTCACCAATCGTCAACGATTTGGTGATGTCGCAAGAGAAACCAGAATAACCTCCAACATGTGAGCCGACCAGATTTCCGTTCACATACACCTTTGCCTCATGATCTACTGCACCGAAATGTAAAATGATATTTTTACCTTGCCATCCTGACGGTATGGTGAATTTTCGTTCATACCAAAGTGCATCGTTACGCTTTAAGTGCTTTTTTACACCAGATAAATCTGATTCCAACGGGTAGGGGACTATAATCTCACCATCGAATTCTGATGGAGTTTCCGCATCGGATGGTTGGATGGCATAGTTCCATTTGCCGTTCAGATTTTTCCATTCGCTACGTTGAAGCATCGGGCGGGGGTATTCGGGAAGAGGAGATGAGAAATTCACTTTGTCCGTCCATGGTGTTTGCAGTTTTTGAGCTTCTGCTATTTGTTGAAAAAGTAGTTCCAACAATATGAGAATTAAATATTTACAGTGCTTTTTCATTTTTTTAGATATTTTTTGTTGTTCTTTATGATAATCCCTTTATAACCGTTTTGGGCTCTTGTCCCATAGATGGTGTAAGCCTGATTGTCTAGAATTTGTTGATTATTATTGACTCGTGGTGTTTCTATTTGGGTGGAGTTTCCTATTGTAACATCTGTTTGTAAAACAACACGACGCATTTTTTCTCCGTCAGTATAGCTGGTGGGTACGTAAGTAAAACTTTGTTGAATAATCACTTTGTCACCATCGCTACACTTGTCGGAATTTTGCCAGATGGTTAGAGTGTATGATGAGGGACTGAACTCGGAATAAAGGTAAGTATAATCTGGGATACTTGTCACATAACCATTTTTGTCAAAACCATATGAGGGTAGAGTAGATGTATATATATTATGGCTGGGCTCAACAGCATTAAATGTTACGGTCTTGCCGTATGCGTTGACAAGTTGTGCGATGGTCAGACCCAGACATTGTGCTATTTCCTTACGTGGTAGCTGAATTGTTTTTTTCCTGTTATTGTCAACGAATTGAACTTGATACCTCAATGTATCTGTGTCTGCCACATCACCTAAGGTCAACTCATCTGCTTTTCCTATAACCGGAATCCATACTTTCATTGCTGACTTTCCGCGGTTATTCCAGGCGTAATAGGGAATCATTCGGATGATTGTCTGCTGTTGTTTCGGTTTTCCTGTCTCGCTGTCATATACGTATTTTTTTCCATGAATATTGAGGCGGACAATACTGTTCAGTATATCATCATTTTCTATTTCAACATCCGAGAGGCTTGGGGCGTACATGCTGGACAATTGATTCCTGTTATCTACTTCTTCTGCGCAATAGACGATAGGACCGCGTTCATAGGCTAATTTGTTCTTGTCTTCTGTAATGCTTTCATGTCCTTTCACCTTGTTTGTTGTCATGGGAAAATCCAATCGGATATTATCTCCTTTATGCCATTGACGATGAATTGCGACGTATCCTTTATAAGTTGGTGTGGCATCTATTTCCTTACCATTCATAGATATACTTGTTGATGAAGTGCAGTATTGCGTATATCTATATAAGGAAGATGGTATTGCCTCACCTTTTGCCCATCCAGGAATACGGATAAGCAAGGTGTAGGGAACATTCTCCGTTTTCTCTATCGTTATATCTACTACACCATTCCATGGATAGTTTGTGTGTTGTGATATTACTACTTTGCCATCTCCCATGGGTATTTCTGCTGATCCTTCTGCAAATAGATTCACATATATGCTGTCGTTTTTATAGGCATAGAAATAGCCAGGAATGGTGGGGATAAATCGGATGATACTGCTTGGGCAGCAGGCGCAGTCGAACCAAGGGCTTCTTTCAACATCCCCTTTCGTTTCAAGTCTGTTCGGATAAAAATAGGTTGTGCCGTCTAAACCAGTGCTAGAAAGTACATTATTGTATAAAGTGCGTTCTAATACATCAATATATTTGCTTTCTTCATGTAATTTAAATAAACGCCAATTCCAAAATACATTGGCAATAGCAGCACATGATTCACAATAAGCGGTTTCATTTGGAAGTTCGTAGTTTTTGCCGAACCCCTCATTTTCTCCTTTCGAACCGATGCCGCCTGTAATATAGAGCTTCTGACCAACTGCATTCTCCCAGATTTTTTCAACAGCTTGGAGATATGGTTGATTATGCATAATAGCTGCTATGTCGGTCATACCACAATACAGATAGGCGGCCCGGACTGAATGACCAACGGCTTCCGATTGTTCGGTCACAGGTTTATGATCTTGGCTGTAGTCGTGATGCATCACACCTCTTCCCCTCAGTTCAATCAGATAGTTCGAGAGTTTTAGATAATCGTCGTTTTGTGTTACCATATATAGCTTCACTAATGACATTTCAATCAGTTCATGTCCTGGTTCATGATTGGAGCCCCCCTTCAAATAGTAATCCACAAGCAAGTTAGCGTTTTTAATTGCTACATCTAATAAGGTGCGTTTGCCTGTCGACCGATAATGTGCAATGGCGGCATCATACAAATGGCCCAATGTGAAAGTTTCATGGCTGTTCTGAGGCTCGGTCTCAAACTTGGAACTGCCAAGCCAACTGTGTAGCTGACCCGGTTTGCCCGCTGTCCATGCCGTCAGGATATAACCATCTGTCTCTTGTGCTGATTTTACATAACTTACAAGTTCGTCCATCTGTTTCTCTAAATCTGTATTGGGATTGGTCAGATTATGGTATGCCAAAGCTTCAATGCACTTATACACATCTGCATCGTCGAATGTGAAACTGGTGTTGAAATAGCCGGACATCAGACCGCCTGCCTTTTTGAAATTGTCCATCCGTCCGTGATTGTTACATTTTTCAATAAAGTCCGGAATGGAAACGGTGTTGTTCAAGGTAATTCGTGATGCCCAGAGATTATCCGTTAAGTGCACAGAGGTGAAAGATACTTCTTTCACGGGATAGTCATTGTAAGCCTGCTCTTGTGAATGAACATCAACTGATGTACAGAACAAAACAATCATTCCATAAATAAAACTGAATATGTCTGCAATGTGAAATTTCATTTTGTAAGGTACTTCTTGTTGTTTTTGATTATCAATCCTTTATATGTGTTATTAACCTGCTGACCAGATAAATTATACATCGTTTCATCATATACAACGCCAACCGATTGATTAACTTCCCCGATGTCATCAATAATATCACCTGATGAGAAAGCGTATGGGGAGGAGGGAAGTAGATAGCTGTCATTTACACTGTCGTAAAACATCACTGTATTATCCTCATTTCGGAGGACTGGATGAAGAGAATGTTTTAACACACCGCCTGTATATATGTTGAGATAATATATTCTGCCGATTAATGGATAATCCTCCAAACCGCTAAAGAGAGTAAGCCGTTGAGTCGTAGCAATATATTGATTTATAATAGTATTGTGTTTTTTGTTGTCTATTGTGATTCCACTCTTGTCTGCCATAATTAAATATCTGACATTATACATCAGAGGTGTTACTTCTTCATTCGTGTAATCACCAACGTAATAACCAAAAGCGTTTCCGTTCTTGTTTTGATACAATGAAATCCCATCTATAGAGGTTCTGCGACCAGAAAAAACAGCACGACCACTACCAAGTGTTGTGTTATTCTCCCTATCCCGATCATAAAACATACACTCAAGTTCTACTGATGTTAACGCATTGGGAATGTATCCTGTGTCATATAGAAAGGTATAGTTCTGGCTTTTGCCTTTATATTCCACATATTCCAGTTTGGAATAGCTGTATTCCTTTTGACCGAATACAGGGCGGAACCAGTTGTTCGACGGTTTATCTGTGATTATGTAAGGCCAACCCTTGTCATCCCACATCACCTGGTCAAGATACACACAGCGACCAGCATCAGGATCCGACACCTGATATCCATGATAAAGGATCCATGTCTGCCCATTATCGTCTTCTACAATTTCAGAGCAATGACCAGGACCTTTGGTTTCATTGCTCGCATTTAACAAATCGGAAAAATTGTTCGATAGGGCAGAATTACCGTTTTTATCTATATATGGACCTAATAGACTGCGTGAACGTGCAACGACTAAACGATAAGTGGAATTCAGTCCTTCACAACAAGTGCCGGCAGAGCCGATAAGATAATAATAACCGTTATGCTTATAAATATATGTACCCTCTGTCAGACTGCCGGCTATCTGTTTCTTTTCTGCACCTTCTTTGACGGAGAGACCATCATCGCTAAGCTCTATAGCATAGATTCCATAAAACGAGCCCCAGAACAGATATTTTCTGCCGTCGTCTTCTTCGTAGTAAAACGGGTCTATGGAGTTTTTTACACCTATTTCTTTGGAATCGAAGAGCTTGCCTCTGTCTGTAAAACCACCTGCCGGAGAATGTGATACTCCAATCCCTATCCCGCATGTCGTCACACCGCCCCACGTCGACATAGAGTAATACATCACATATCTTCCTTTAATATAATTGATGTCAGGAGCCCAGATACCGCCGTTTTCAACAAATGTCGGATGTGATTCGTTTGAAAAGGCATTGCCAATTCGAGTCCAGGTCACTAAATCCTCACTTCTGTAAATGGGCACATACCCACCTGTATGGTAAAGATAGAAATAATTTCCTCTTTTTATAATTGTAGGATCTGGACCACTGACGGAAATGACAGGATTATTATACACATGCTGAGCATTGGATATAAACTGAAATAAGAATAGAATAGCTATGTTGATTATTTTTTTCATGTCCAATTTATTACGTGTTTTTTGTTTGTTATGCAAAATTACATTTAATATGAAATAATTTTAATTTGAAATTTGCCATATAATATCAAAATTTTGACAAAATAAAAAAAAGCTCTGAAGATTTGTGCTTTTCTAACCTTCAGAGCAATTTCTTTCAGCTTTTTTTGTTCTTTGATGCTACTTTGGCTGGACTTATGCCAAATTGTTTTGTGAAACAAGCCGTAAAATAAGCAACGGATGAGAAACCGGTCATTTCTGCTACTCGTTTTATCGGAATCGTACCATCTAATAGTTCTGTGGCTTTCTTTAACTTACAATATCGTATGAATTCGTTTGGCGAGAGTGATGTCAAACCCTTGATTTTCCGATAAAATGAACGATAACTCATACACATATGATCGGCTAACATCTCAACCGTGATGTCTGTATCGGGAATCAAGGAATAAACATAATCCGACAGGTCTTTTAGGAATTCATTGTCCATGTCGTTTTTAGATACATTTTCTGTCTTGGCGAATGGTGATTTCACATAGGCTGAACAAAGGAGCTTTCTGTTTTCTAAAAGATTTTTAACTTGAGCGAGAAGTTCTGCTATATGGAATGGCTTTTCAATATATGCATCTGATTTGGAGTTTAAGGCTTCAATATGGTCGTTCAACGATACTTTCGCGGTCAGCATCACTATGGGGATATGGCAAAAACGAATATCTGTTTTTACTTTCTGACATAGTTCAATTCCGTCCATCACTGGCATCATAATATCTGTGATAACCAAAGAGATGTTTTCTTTTTCAAGTATATCAAGAGCATTTTTTCCGTTGTCTGCTTGATAAACAATATATTGTTCCGACAATTCCTCTGCAACAAACTGTCTAAGTTCTGATTCATCATCAACAAGAAGGATGGAATATGCTGAGTTTGAAATAGGAAAAGCATCCGAACTGTTTGGCATGGACGATTCTGACAATTCGTTTTCTTCTCCTATGGATTTGTCCTTGGGAAGACTTAGAACGAATGAGTTTAATTCGTGTGACTCATCATAATAAAAGGAAGCGTTTTGGAGCTCTGCCATTTTCTTGGCTAATGAAAGGCCAAGGCCAGTGCCGTTTATGGTAGTGTTGGCACCGCCTCTATATAACTGCTGAAAAGGCTTGAATACCGTTTTCAGTTCATCATGGGATATATGCTGACCGTCATTGTTAATTCGGATCTCAACTTCATTCTCGGTGGATGAAACGGCTATCTCTACTTTGCTGTCACAATATTTAGTTGCGTTGCTTAACATGTTGTTCACAATCTTTGTCACAGCCTCTGGGTCAGCCATTACGTGACAATCTGATTCGCATTGGTTGAGTGAATAAATCAGACTTCTTTGTTCTGCTATGGGAGAAAACAGGACGAAGAGATTTTGAACTATCGGTTTGATGTCTGTCAGACGGATATCCATGAGATAGGATGACACTTCCATCTTTCTGAAGTCCAGAAGTTGGTTAATCAGATTTTGCAGTCGTGTAGTGTTTTTGTCTAATAAATCAACTGTTTCCGTCATTTCATCTTTTTTGAAAGCATGATGTAGCATCTTTTTCATTCTTTCTATACTTCCCATCATCAACGTCAATGGGGTACGGATTTCATGGGTGATATCTGTAAAGAATTTAATTTTGTCGTTGAGCAGTTCTTTGTTCATTTCATTGCGCATCTTCTCTATTCGTCGCTGACGTTGTTCTGTTAGTTTCTTACGATAAGATAGAATGCCAATAATTATCGCGGCAAGAATCAGCATACAATAGATAACGATTGCCAAAGGTGAGCGCAAGGGAGGATAGGGAATCTTTATTTCTAATGTTGAAAGATCCTCTTTGTCGGATTGCCACAAACCGTTCACGGTAGAGGCTTCCACTTTCAGCTGATAGATGCCTGGAGTCAGATTGTTGTATTTGATGTTGGGAGCTCCTTGAACCACTATCCAGTTTTTATTCACACCTTCCAGTTTATATCGGTACCATAGTTCTTGGATGGAGGAATAGTGAGGAACTGCACAATTTACACTGAAAGATGATTCATCTGAGATGAAGTCGGAAAAATACACTTTGAAGGATTTTTTCAGTCTTTGGAGTTTGGTGGGGTCAAAGGTCACTAGACCCTTGAATGTACCTAAATAGATGTCGCCATTTTGCAGTGCATAACCAGCATTGAAATTAAACTGGTCGGTAGGAATGGAGTTGTGAACACCATATCTGATTTCCTCACCACTTTGGAAGTTATAACAGAATAGGCCATTGGAAGTGGATATCCAGAGATTGGAGTTTATATCCTCAATGATTTTACATATAGCGATATTATTTCCATTCACATTGATACCCTTTTGTGCCATCTGCTTCCGTTTTCGGTCGTAGAGAAACAGACTATGCGTGTTGGTCCCTACCCAGAAGTTACCTTTCGAGTCTTCAAAAACTGTGGTCACATCGTCCCAAGTGGTTTTTTCTTTCATTGCGAGATATGATTTTCCTCGTTGTTTTAATTTAAATAGTCCCTGATTTAAAGTGGCTACCCATATCGTGTCATCTCGTGTCTGATAAATATAATTTGTAAAACCGGTTTTTTCTCCTTCTATTACATTAAATATATTTTTTTCTTTGTCATATAGATAAAGACCTACCATCGTGCCTACAAGGATGTCTCCGTTGGAGGATTTAAAAAGATGAAGAATTGCATTACTTGTTATTTTGTACTGAGGGGTTGGTAAGTTGTGAAAATGTTGGACAATTCGATTGTTTTTCATATCGTAAATATAAATTCCTTCATCAAACGTCCCAATCCATAGTTTATCATCGTCGATAAGTAATGTCTGGATATTCTTCGTTGTCTTCCCTTCAAAGGTCACTGGCACAGGTTGCATGATACCGTTATCAACAGATGGGGTATATTTGAACAGACCGGCATCTTCTGAGCATATCCATATATTTCCTTCTGAATCTGAAAGAAGTTCCCTTATCACGTTGGTCATTTCATCACCTTTTGAGTTGACCGCAATGATTTTGTTGAAATCCGGAATAATTGATGGAAGATAATTCACTCCGCGGGAAAAAGTGCCTATCCATACACCATATTCAATATCTTCGTATAATGCATATATGGCATTGTCAGACAAAGAGTTGCTGTTTCCGTCATCTTTACTAATGTGTTTTATGTCAAGCAAATGATGGAAGTCCTGATTTTTAATGATATATATGCCGTTCTCTGTGCCGAACCAGATATCACCGTTTTTTCGGCGTAAAACTGCATGTATATAGGAGGGTACTTGGCTGTTGTTCTTTGGCAGAAGAGTTCTGACTTCATGGGTGCGGACATTATACGTTTTTACACCGGAAAAGCTGGACGTTATCAACACCTCATCGTTCGGAAGTTCAGCCATGTCGAAATGAAGGGATACACCAGATACTTCATCTGCATTGAAAATCCTATATTTAGAAAATGTGTCTGTTTGAGGATGGTATTTAAACATGTCTCCCGACAACGACATAACAAAACATATTCCAGAAGTCGTATATAAGATCCGGGAAGGACGAAAATCTCCTTTTAATGGATATTTGCTGACTTTTTTACTTGAAGTCTGAAAGCGGTAGAGACCTTCACCTGTGTTAAACCATACTATAGAAGAGTCTTCAACAGCTATATCAAGTATCCCGACAGAATTATTCAGGTCATTGTATCGGGTGAATGTCTCTGACTTGTAATCAAAAGAACAAAGACCCTTGGCGGTTCCAATCCAAATCGTACCGTCGGACGCTTCTCTAATGACAGATATCTCAGAGTTGAGCAAAGAGGATTCATCATCAAGGATGGGGTAAAATGTGCGGAATTTCAATCCATTGTAGCAATTCAGCCCCAGCCTTGTACCGAACCACATAAATCCGCGCTGGTCTTGAATACAACTGGTGACACGGAGATTCGACAGACCTTGTTCCAATTCCAGATGCTTGAAATTATCAACGGTCTTATTGGAGGGTGATGTCAATTCTTGACCGACGGCAACACTTTGAAACAAAAACAAAGCAACCCATAATAATTGAAGTATTGTTTTCATTTGGATGTTATTTAAAACATGCAAATATACAGTTTATATATTTACTATACTATCACAAATCTGACAATTATTATAAAAAAATGACCAAGTATATATCCTTTTTGTTAATCAAACTCTGCTCTCTTCTTTTTTAGCGGTTAGCGATTAATAGCTTATGTAAATAAAAAAGAGGGCTTGAACCCTCTTTTATATGATTGTTCCTTCTATAAAACAGAAGTGTTCGTGAAAGAGCAATTGTCGTTTTTAATCTTTTATAAACTCTTCAACATCTTTTGGATGATAAGGGATGATTTTCTCACCTAACACACGGTTACCGGTCTCTGTGATAAGCAAGTCATCTTCCAGGCGAACGCCACCGAAGTCTCGGAAAGCACTTAGCTTATTGTAGCAGATGAAGTCTTTATGCATGCCTTGTGACTCCCATAAATCAATGAGATGAGGTATGAAATAGATTCCTGGCTCGTCTGTCATCACAAAGCCTGGTTGCAGACGCCGGCCGCAGCGCAGGCAGTTGGTGCCGAACTGAGTAGATGGACGTACTTCGTCGTCAAAGCCAACATATATCTGTCCAAGATTCTCCATGTCATGCACATCCATGCCCATCATGTGGCCTAAACCGTGGGGGAAGAACATCGCATGGGCACCAGCGGCTACAGACTCATCAATGTCGCCTTTCATCAAGCCTATCTGTTGCAACATCTCCGTCATAAGGCGGGCTACCGACATATGGACATCGTACCATTTGATGCCGGGTTTTGCTATTTCTATCGCATGGTCGTGACATGCTTCTACAATCTGGTAGATGTCTAACTGCTGAGGGGTGAATTTTCCAGATATCGGAGTGACACGGGTGTTGTCTGAGGCATAATGCTCAAAACTCTCAGCTCCGCAGTCGCATAGCATCAGACGGCCGGCTTCCATCGGACGGGTGGATGGATAGCCATGCTGTATCTCGCCATGCATTGACAAGATAGTGGGAAAAGAAGTCATAAAGCCCTTGGAATGAGCAACACCTTCAAGTATGCCTGCCACGTATTTTTCTGTCACACCGGGCTTGCAAAGCTTCATTGCCGTGGTGTGCATCTCATAACCTACAGACAATGCCTTCTCTATCTCAGCCACCTCCTCATCGGTCTTGATGGCGCGCATCGACACAATGGCTTTGATTAACTTCAGGCTGCTGGCCTCTTGAAGAGCCAATGGATGAAGGCCAAGTATGTCGCCTAAGCGGATTTTAATATCATTACGGTATGGGGGTGGAAAGTGGATGGCTTGACCGCTTTGTTTGGCCGACTGGAGCTTTTGGGCAAAATCTGCCATGCTGCCGCTATTTGTTACGCCAACTTCTTCGCCTAAGTCTTTGACCGAGGGAACATAGCCGGTCCAAATGATATCGTCGATGTCAATGTCATCACCAAACAGGTATTCTTGCTGGTTGTCGATATCGATCACTCCTGCAAGTCCCTCTCGCTCCTGACCGAAATAATAGAGGAAACTACTGTCCTGACGGAATTTATAAACATTGGCGGGATAATTGCATGAGGCGTCATTATTACCCATCAAGACAATCAGTCCGCTGCCCACTAATTCGCTAAGCCGCTTACGCCGCTCAATATAAGTCTGTTTAGAAAACATAGCAATTTGAATATTTTAATAGTTAGTTAATTGTCATATCTACATTAATAATTTGCAAATATAACACTTTTTATCGCATTAACTTCATTTTTTATAGAAAAATTACTAAATCAATGCTTTATTCCATTTTATGTGTGCTCTATTATCCTTTTTTTTGTAACTTTGCATTATGAAACAAAATAATTTAAATTACGACAAGAATATTCTTGAGTTCTT
>AUXO016612040.1_pt1 | contig 18352 bp, 12 predicted proteins | sample 768731 | NCBI WGS metagenome assembly AUXO01 (sample SAMN02715735, study PRJNA202380) | gut metagenome | biome: sheep rumen | host: Ovis aries | place: New Zealand: Palmerston North
TAATGCGCTATTGGAGATTTGCTAAGGGAGATTTTAATCCTATTAATGTAGGGGACATTGGCTTTTATACAGACGTTAACTGGAATATTGATGACCTGGTGGATATAGTTGTAAATAAAAAAGAAAAAATATTCTTATTAAATGACTCATCAGAGGAGTCAGAGGAAGATTTTATAGTACATAGACAAAAAATCTATGATGCCTTATCTAAGGTTTTACCGGAAAAATCATCCTTTGAGTTAGATAGTAAGATTAAAGAAATGTAGCATAAAACTTTTGATTTTAGAAAGAAGCATCCCTTGACTTTTTTCTATATATTAACTACAATTAGTTAAAATGCATAGACGAAGACAGTAGCTTAAGTTTGAAGATAAGAGCGAGCCGGGTTGGTGTGAGCCGGTACCAGTAGGACTTAATTGAACATCACTTCCGAGCAGCCAAGCAGAAATAAGCTATAAGCTTAGAGTAAGTAAGGACGGTAATCCCACCGTTAGGAGAAATCTAGGGACGCATATGCTGGTATGTCGTAATTGGTTAATAATGAGTGAATTTTCGCCCCATTGCCGTTTACGGCAGTGGGGCTTTTGTTGTAATAAGGCAAAGAAAGGAAGAAAAACAATGGTTTACAAGAAAGTATCATCAGATATGAATTTCGTCGAACGAGAAAAAGAAGTAGAGAAATTCTGGAAGGATAATGACATTTTCCAAAAGAGTATTGATAGCCGTAAGGAAGGAGAAACATATACATTCTATGATGGACCTCCTACAGCTAATGGTAAGCCACATATTGGACATGTGCTTACAAGAGTTATTAAGGATATGATTCCAAGATATAGAACAATGAAGGGTTATCAGGTTCCAAGAAAAGCTGGTTGGGATACACACGGCCTTCCTGTAGAACTTGAAGTAGAGAAGATGCTTGGTCTTGATGGTAAAGAGCAGATTGAAGAATACGGTCTTGAACCATTTATTAAGCATTGTAAGGATTCAGTTTGGAAATACAAGGGAATGTGGGAAGATTTCTCATCAACTGTAGGTTTCTGGGCTGATATGGATAATCCTTATGTAACATATGACGATGACTTTATTGAGTCTGAATGGTGGGCTCTTAAGACTATTTGGGAAAAAGGTTTACTTTATAAGGGCTTTAAGATTGTACCTTACTGTCCTAGATGTGGTACACCTCTTTCATCTCACGAGGTTGCCCAAGGATATAAGACAGTTAAGGAACGTTCTGCAGTTGTAAGATTTAAGTGTGTTGATGAAGATGCATATTTCCTTGCTTGGACAACAACACCTTGGACACTTCCAAGTAACGTAGCTTTATGTGTTAACCCAGATGAAGTTTATGTTAAGGTTAAGACAGCTGAAGATAAGGTTTATTATATGGCTAAGGCTTTACTTGATTCAGTACTTTCTGGATTATCAGTTAAGGAAGGAAAGACAGTAAAGGGCGAAGCTCTTGATAAGAACGAGAAGGGTAATTTTGTAGCTAAGGGTTCAGGTGAAGGCTTTGACTACGAAATTCTTGAAGAATATAAGGGTAGCGATCTTGAACATAAAGAATATGAACCATTATTTGCTTGTGCTGGTGAGTTAGCTGCTAAGCAGAATAAGAAGGGATTCTTTGTAACATGTGATTCATATGTAACTATGTCAGATGGTACAGGTATTGTACATATCGCTCCTGCATTTGGTGAAGACGATGCTAAGGTTGGTCGTAAGTATGACCTTCCATTTGTACAGTTTGTTGATGGTAAGGGTGAATTAACTAAGGAAACTCCATATGCTGGTACATTTGTTAAGAAGGCTGACCCAATGGTAATTAAGGACTTAGATGCTGAAGGTAAGTTGTTTGATGCACCTAAGTTTGAGCATGAGTATCCACACTGCTGGAGATGTGACACACCACTTATCTACTATGCTAGAGAGAGCTGGTTTATTAAAATGTCAGACCCAGAAGTAAAGGCTAACTTAATTGCTAACAACAAGACAATTAACTGGATTCCTGAGACAATTGGTTCAGGTAGATTTGGTGCTTGGCTTGAAAATGTACAGGATTGGGGTATTTCTCGTAACAGATATTGGGGTACACCACTTCCAGTATGGGAAACAGAAGATGGTACAGAAAGAATCTGCATTGGCAGCAGAGAAGAACTTGCTAAGCTTTCTGGTAACCCAGACGATGCTAAGGTAGAACTTCATAGACCATACATTGATAAGGTTGTTATTAAGTCACCTAAGACTGGTAAAGAAATGCACAGAGTTCCAGAAGTTATTGACTGCTGGTTTGACTCAGGTTCAATGCCATTTGCACAGCATCACTATCCATTTGAGAATAAGGACTTATTTGAGAAGCAGTTCCCAGCTAAGTTCATTTCAGAAGCTGTAGATCAGACAAGAGGTTGGTTCTATTCACTTCTTGCTATTTCAACACTTCTCTTTAATAAGGCACCATACGAGAACGTAATTGTACTTGGTCACGTTCAGGATGCTGATGGACAGAAGATGAGTAAGTCAAAGGGTAACGCAGTTGATCCTTTTGATGCATTACAGAAGCACGGCGCTGATGCTATTAGATGGTATTTCTATGAGAATTCAGCACCATGGATTCCTAATAGATTTAAGGATGAATGGGTTTCAGAAGGCCAGAGAAAGTTCATGGGTACATTCTGGAATACATATGCATTCTTCGTACTTTACGCTAATATCGATGATTTCGATGCTACAAAGTACACACTTGAATATGATAAGCTTTCAGTAATGGATAAGTGGGTATTATCAAAGCTTAACTCACTTGTAGCATTAGTTGATGATAACTTAGCTAACTATAAGATTACAGAAACAGCTAGAGCTCTAGAAGACTTCGTAGATGAATTATCTAACTGGTATGTAAGACGTAGCCGTGAGAGATTCTGGGCTAAGGGTATGGAGCAGGATAAGATTAATGCTTATATGACTCTTTATACAACACTTGTAACTCTTGCTAAGATTTCAGCTCCTATGGTTCCATTTATGACAGAGAATATCTATCAGAACCTTGTAAGAAGCATTGATAAGACAGCTCCAGAGTCAATTCATCTTTGCGACTTCCCAGTTGCTAATGCTGAATTTATTGACAAGAAGCTTGAAGAAACAATGGAAGATGTTCTTGATGCAGTAGTTATTGGACGTGCTTGCCGTAACACAACTAATATTAAGAACCGTCAGCCAATTGGTAAGATGTTTATTAAGGCAGATTGGAAGTTAGATGATTTCTATACAGCTATTATTGCTGATGAATTAAATGTTAAGTCTGTTGAATATAAGGATGATGTAAGAGACTTTACAAGTTATTCCTTCAAGCCACAGCTTAAGACACTTGGACCAAAGTACGGTAAGATTCTTAATAATATTAGAACAGCTCTTACAGAACTTGATGGAAATAAGGCTATGGATGAGCTTAACGAAACAGGAGTATTAAAGCTTACAGTTGCAGATCAGGAAATCGAACTTTCTAAGGATGATTTACTTATTGAAATGACTCAGATGGAAGGTTATGTTGCTAACTCAGATAAGGGTGTAACAGTAGTACTTGATACTAACCTTACAGAAGAGTTATTAGAAGAAGGCTTTGTACGTGAAGTTATTTCTAAGGTTCAGACAATGCGTAAGGATGCTGGATTTGAAGTTATGGATAAGATTACACTTTACATTTCAGGTAATGATAAGGTAGCAAGTCTTGTAACTAAGAATGCAGAACAGGTTAAGTCAGTTTGCTTAGTTGAAGAGATTAAGACAGATAGTCTTGCAGGATCTACTAAGGACTGGGATATTAACGGTGAGAAAGTAAGTCTTGGTGTTGAAAGAAGATAAAAGATAAGTTGTCTATAGAACATTGACTAAATTATAGACATAAATAAAATCGGGAAATGAAATATGTCATTTCCCGATTTCTTTTTTTAAATGTAATTAGCTATCTTGTTCGATATCAGTTTTTACTCTTTCAATGTGCATTGCAAGATAACCTATTTCGATATCATCTAATTTAGTACCAAGGCTTTTTCCTAATTCTTCGCAAACTGTAGCAGCTATACCGAAGGATTGAGGGAAAGTATTTAGAATGTAGTCATTCATATTTAGTTTAAGAGGCTCATTGTGTTGGACTCTTGCTACCATATATCTAATGTGATTCATTAGACGGTTGTATGAAAGAGAATCAACACGAATGGTTGTCTTAGTAACATTTTCTATCATGGTGACACATTCGCGAACGGCTCTAGCAATTTCCATTGATTGAGAAATTCTGTCATTTGAAATGGCAGAGTGCACATGAAGTGCTACATAACCGATTTCATCATCACTAATTTCTATATTAAATTGTTCCTTTAAAAGAGGTCTAATAGTCTCTGCAATCTTATATTCCGAATGAAATAAAATCTTTATATCATCGATTAATGGATTAGAGATTTCCTCGCCCTTTTCAATTCTTTTTACAGCAAACTCTAAATGGTCTGCCATTGGGAAAATAATGTTATGATCAACATTATCAAATTTCTCATCTGCAATACAAAGAACAGCATCAGCAAGTTCAATATATATTGGTGATACGTTCTTAATAAATTCCTTTATATTGCCACGTTCCGTTGTTTCCTCTAAAGAGAAAATTCTATCGTCTGAACTAATGGTAATTTCTTGAGTTGGTTTCTTACCGAAACCAACTCCTTTACCAAGTACCAAATATTCTTTTAATTTATCTGTGTTTACGGCAATTACCGTATTATGATTTAATACTTTTTTTACCTTGTACATATCTTTATTTTTTATTCGAAGATTTCTACTTCAAATAAAGGTTCTCCTGATTTAATTGCACCTGTTTTAAGAAGACGAACCTGCATTGTATCCTCGTCCATATCTGAAACGATAATTGGTGATGCAACAGATGGAGCGTTGTTCTTAAGATAATCAAGATCAAGTTTCATAAGAGGTTCACCTTTCTTAACTTTCTGACCATCTTTAACTAACACTTCAAAGCCGTTACCGCCAAGTTTAACAGTATCAATACCCACATGGATAAGTAAGTTGATGTCATCTTCAGTTACAAAACCGATAGCGTGCTTTGTATCGAATATAAATCCAATCTCACCATCAGCAGGAGCGTATACATATCCTTCCTTAGGTGTAACAACAGCACCATCACCCATCATTCTACCAGCAAAAGCTTCATCAGGAGCATTACCTAAATCATCTGCTTCACCATTCATTGGGCTATAGATTGTAACTGTCTTAATAGCTTTCTTAGAATCGTTTGATTCTTTAGTTGTATTATTGTCTGTCTCTACAGGGTTATTACTAATATACTCCTCATTAGGAACTTTTTCTAGATAATCTTCTAAATTTGATTTAATAACAGTAACTCGTGGTCCATAAATAATCTGAACACCCTGACCGTTAGTAACAACACCTGAAGCACCTGTACTCTTAAGTAAAGCCTTGTTTACAAGTTCTGGCTTATTAACTGTACAACGAAGTCTTGTAGCGCAGCAGTCAACATCGGAGATGTTCTTCTTACCGCCAAGACCTTTCATAATCTGATCGCTTAATTCATCAGCTGCAGATAAAGCATTAGCTTCACCAGCTTCGCCAGCCTGCTTTGCCTTATAATCAGCCTTTGTATAAAGCTTTGTTTCTTCTGAATCATCTTCTCTACCTGGAGTCTTTAAGTTTAACTTCTTAATAAGGAAGCTAAAGATAATATAGTAGAGTAAGAAGTAAATAATACCAACAGGAATGATTAATAACCAGCTTGTCTTTGCATTACCCTGAAGGATACCAAAGAGGAAGAGGTCAATAAATCCACCTGAGAATGTAAGTCCAACTGCGATGTTAAGCATATGTGCAATCATGTAAGCTGAACCAGCTAAGATTACCTGAACACCGAAAAGTACTGGAGCTACGAAAAGGAATGAGAACTCGATAGGTTCTGTAATTCCTGTAAACATAGAAGCAAGAGCAGCTGAAAGTAAAAGGCCACCAACAGCTTTCTTTTTCTCTGGTCTAGCTGTTCTATACATAGCAAGAGCAGCACCTGGAAGACCAAAAATCATAAAGATAAACTCACCTGAGAAGTATCTTGTTGCATCTGCACTAAAGTGTGCGATATCTGCTGAGTGAGCAAGCTGAGCAAAGAAGATATTCTGTCCGCCCTGGTATAACTCACCAGCAACAGTTGCTGTACCACCAACAGCTGTCTGCCAGAAAGGCATATAGAATACGTGATGAAGACCAAATGGAATTAATGCACGCTTAATTAAACCAAATATTAATGTTCCAACATAACCTGTACCTGTTACAAGTCCGCCTAATGCGTAGATACCATTCTGTACATAAGGCCAAACAAAGAACATTACAATACCAACAACTGTGTAAACTAATGTTGAAATGATTGGAACAAATCTAGAACCAGCAAAGAATGAAATTGCATTTGGAAGTTCAATCTTGTGGAATTTGTTGTGAAGTGCAGCTACACCTAAACCTACGATAATACCACCAAAAACACCCATCTGAAGAGTAGTAATACCACAAGCCTGTGTAATAGTACCTTCAAGAGCTTTAGTTTCATAGTTAGTAAGTGTAATCATAGCAGAAATTGCTGAGTTCATTACGAAGTAAGCAATTGTTGCAGCAAGAGCAGCAACTTCTTTTTCTTTTTTTGCCATACCGATTGCAACACCAATTGCGAATATTAATGGCAGATTGGCGAATATTGTATTGGCTACTTCGTTCATAACAGTAAGTAATCCGTTAAGGACAGTACCTTGTCCAAGAAGAGCCTCTAAGTGATAAGTTGCAATTGTAGTTTCATTTGTAAATGAGCTACCAAGTCCAAGTAATAGACCTGCTACTGGTAGAACCGCGATTGGAAGCATAAAGCTTCGACCGATTCTCTGTAAAACACCAAAAATTTTACCTTTCATGTAAACCTCCTTAAATTTAACAAATACATTTTGTATTTAGTCTTGTGAGGTATATGCTGTTGTAATGTTTTTGGGGGTTACACAAATACGAGAAATAAGCATAAAAAAACATTAACAGACAATACACCTCCGGTGTTATTGTACAGTTAATGCCTACTTAAAGTTACATACTGAATCGATGACAATAAGATACCATAATTTAGCACTTATGTCAAATTGAATTTATATTTTTGGTATAATAAAAATCATAACCTCTGCTTATTTTCTATTGCTGTAAAGGGATTTAGTGTGCTAAAATCTAGTGGTGTTTTTTGTGAAGAAAGGGAAAAATAATGGATTTAGCGTTAATAACATTTCAACAAGTGTTTATACTTTTTATATTGATTTTTATAGGTATAATCTGTCGTAAATTAAATATTATTAAACCAGAGGGTAAGCAGTGGTTTTCAAATCTTCTACTATATATTATTGTACCTTGTATGGTGGTTGATTCATATATGCAGGATCTTAATCCTGAGATTTTACCTAATTTGTTAAAGACAATAATTCTTAGTGCAATTGTACTTACATTAAGTGTAATAATTGCTTTTTTGATTACATTTAAGTATCCATCTAAGGATAGAAGGGTAATGCAATTTGCTATAGGATTTTCTAATTGTGCTTACATGGGATTCCCACTTATTACTGCAATGTTTGGAGCAGAAGGACTTTTATATGCCAGTGTTTTTGTGACAATGTTTAATCTATATTTATGGACTGTTGGCATTGGTATAATGAGTAGAGAAGTAAGTGGCAAGGCAATTGCTATGAGCATATTAAAAACACCCGTATTATATGCTGTAATAATAGGTTTATTCTTCTATTTAACACAGATAAAATTACCAATTGTTATTACTCAGCCACTAGGTCAGGTTGGGGATATGAATACTCCACTTTCTATGATAATAACAGGTATGTTAATTGCAGATAGTGATATAATTAGAATTCTTAAAAATAAGGACATTTATTTTACTATTCTTTTTAGAATGTTAATAATACCTACTATTTGTTTCGTGATTGTTAAACTTACGGGAATTACAGGAATAGTTGCTAATGTATGTATTATTCTTATTTCATGTCCGACAGCTGCTATAACATCAGCATTTAGTGTAAATTATGGACATAACGAAGAATATGCATCCGGTGCAGTAGTAATGACAACATTGATAAGTATTGTAACTTTGCCTATTATTGCATATTTACTTACGATTTTATAAAGCAATAATAAAAGCCAGGGATTGAATGTAATCCTTGGCTTTTATTAGTTTGGGTTTTATGTTTTGTATGGATGACAAGTATAGTACTTGTACAAAGCAATATATTAGAAAAGGCTATATGAACTGTATATATCTGAACATTCACTATTCATTTTCTTGATAAGTTCTTCCATGCTAGATGCGCTAAGTACCTTTTTGTTATCTAAGTAAGCACAATAGCTTAATCCGCTTGAAATTCTTTCAACTCTTAATGTAAGTTCTTTACCATTCATTTTTTATAACCTCCTATGAAAACTAACTTTCTCTCAACAGTTTCTTATTCTATCATTTATATTTTAAAAGTGCAATACAATACCCTATGTTTTATAGAAAATTTATAAAACTGTTACTAAAGTACTAGATAAAAATAGAGAGTGGTATAAAAGTTGATAGTTAACGTATTGATATGATACAATAAATATATATTTGAGATCGTAAGTTTAATCAGGAGGAATAATATGGGGTATGATGAAAAGGACGAATTTTATCTTCTTGCAGAGGAAGATGCAATAACAGGTCTTCTAAATAGAAGGGGTGGAGAAGAAGAGATTAATGATTATATTGCTGAGCATCCAGATGAAAAATGTGCTTTTATTATTTTTGAATGTGACAAGTTTAAGAAGGTAAAGGATACATTTGGTCATAGAGTTAGTGATAAGATCATTACAGAAAGTGCTGATGAAATAAGTCGCTTCTTTTTAGATAAGGGTATTGTAGCTAGAATGGATAGTGATGAATTTGTTGTATTTTATATAAATACATCAATAGAAGAAGTTAAGAAAAAATTAGATAGTTTTATTGATGAACAAAAGCCGGCACGAATGATAAATGGAAGAATGATACCATTTACTTTTTCAGCTGGTGTAGCAATGTATCCAGAACATGGAAAGAATTTTGAAGAGCTGCTTGATAAGGTAGATATTGCATTATATGATGCAAAATATCGTGGTAGATCTAGATATACAATATATAGAAATGGATTTGTTAATGCTCATCAGAATCAATTGATGTTTGGCTTAGAGGAGTTTTCAAAAAGTTTACCTGGTGGATTCTTTGTATATGAGGCCGTGGGGGATGAAAAAATTCTGTATGCCAATGATTCTATGGTTGATCTCTTTAAATGTGATGATATGAATGATTTTAGAAACTTTGTTGGAAATTCTTTTAAGGGAATAGTTCATCCGGATGAGTATGAAAGAGTGCTAAAAACAATTAATGAGCAGCAATTTGCGACTAAGGATAATAATAAAAATCTTGATTACATAAGATATAAGATAAAATGCAAAGATGGAACGGAAAGACTGGTTGATGATTTTGGACATTTAGTTAATGATCCGACTTATGGAATGATTTACTATGTGTTCTTACTTGATGTTGATGAACACATAGTAAATAGATAAATTAATCGTCTATGCTTATATTACGTATTGTATCAAAATCAATAGTATCACCTGATTTCATAATAATAAGTCGATGAATAGTGTCGATTCTTTTTATAAAGCCATTTATAGGGAGGTATTTACCTCCCTCTTTTTTATTGTCAAAGACAAATCTTGTAATAGTTACAGGTACAATAGAAAAGTCGTCTAATCCAAGAAGGTGATTTATAGTCATGTCCAATTTATACAAATCATCAGAATTTAATTCTTTAAAAGAATCTGTTAATCTAGCAGATTCATTAACTTGCTCGTTGTAACCTGTTAGGGCAGCAAAGGGTGAAAACTGAGCAGCTCTTGCTTGCATCGACATATGTGGATGGCTTTGTGATGATGGGTGAGGTAGGTTAATAATATCATCGTATTTGTTAGTTTCATTAAATGTCATGCTTTGTGACCTCCAATCTGTCTATTTCTATCCATTGCAGTAGCACCTTCTTGTAAACTTGTTCCTTTAACAATAGCGTTCTTCCCAAATTTTTTCTTTATATCAAGCATAGCGTGTTGAATAGATTTTTCTTTTGCTAGAGCTTCGTTTTTAGCTTTGTTTTGCTTTTCTAGTTCGTCATAGTCTGTAAATAAATCCATTTGTCCAAGCAATGGCGAATTAGAAGAAACCTTATCTTCAGCTATAACGTGGTTAGCACATATGGTGATTCTTCTTATTAATAATGTAGGATTTACTATTTTTTCATAAAGTTTATCTACGCAAGATAAAATGTATTTACTAGAAGATGAATATTCCGAAAGATTAGTGGTGCCATGTGCGTGCTCAGGTATATATCTTCCATATCTGTCCATTTTAATGCTACCTCTATAGTTCTGTAGTCTAGTAGGGTCCTTAATATTATCTATGTCATAACCTATGGTTAATACGATTTGATCTGTCATAAGCTTTTTATCTACTAAATCTAGTACAAGGGCATCTGTCATTTCGGCAACAATAATACGCGCTTTATCAAATTCATAGGGACAATGAAGAACTTGACCTTGGCTAAGACTGTTAGTAGTGGGCCTATAGGATTTGATATCAGCAATTGAAACAGGTTCCCATCCCCATGCATGATCAATTAGTAGTTCAGCATTAATACCAAAAAATTCATATAGTAAATCTTCATTATAATATTCGTTTTTATTACCAATAGAACATCGCGCTATGTCTCCCATTGTCATAAGACCATGAGCTTCAAGCTTCTTGGCATAGCCTTGACCAACTCTCCAAAAATCTGTAAGTGGTCTATGATTCCAAAGATATTTGCGATAACTGTATTCGTCTAATTCTGCAATTCTTACACCATCTTCATTAGCGGGCATATGTTTAGCAACAATATCCATTGCAACTTTACAAAGATAAAGATTAGTTCCTATACCGGCAGTGGCAGTTATGCCTGTTTCGTTAAGAATATCTTTAATCATATGAAGAGCTAATTCTTTAGGAGACATCTTATAAGTATTAAGATAATGTGTCGCATCAATGAATACTTCATCTACAGAATAAACATGTATATCTTCAGGAGCTATATATTTAAGATAGATTTCATATATTTTAGTTGAATAGTCCATGTATAATTGCATCCTTGGAATTGCACATATAAAGTCAACCTCAACGTCATTTTTTAAGCATTGATTAGATGAATATGATTTAGATGTGAATTCCTTATTAGGAAGAAGTGCTCTTTTGGCATTATTGATTTCATCAACCTTAGAAATAACCTCAAATAGTCTAGCTCTTCCGGGAATACCAAAGGCTTTAAGAGAAGGAGTAACAGCTAAACATATAGTTTTATGAGTTCTTGATTGATCAGCAACAACAAGATTAGTTGTAAGTGGATCAAGTCCACGTTCTACACATTCAACTGAAGCGTAGAATGATTTTAAATCAATGGCTATAAAACAATTTTTCATAATAAACCTCCTACTTATAATTAAATATAGCACAAAAAAGAACAAGTGTTCAAGGAGCTGTTAGAAATATTTCTAAAATATAGAAAAATTTGCAATAATAGCTATGATTTAGTATAATACTTTTAGGATTTTACGGAAATGAAGTGTTGTCCCAGGGATGATAAAGCTAAAAATAGCTTAGGAATTAACAAGAGGGGATGGGATATACGCTAGTTGGAATGGAGGAGTTATGTTACAACGTAAGCTTAAGTTTGATAAGGAAGAATTTAAGAAAGCTGTAATTGGTAACAGTAAGTTGCTTTATAGAAAAAATCTAGATGAAGCCACCAAACAGCAGAGATTTCAGTGCGTAGCATATGCAGTGAAAGATCTTATTATGGATCGTTGGATTGCTACACATAAGCAGTATGATAAAGAAGATCCAAAGATTGTTTATTATATGTCTATGGAATTTTTAATGGGTAGAGCATTAGGTAATAATATGATTAATCTAATGCAGTATGATGAAATAAAGAAAGCACTTGAGGAATTGGGATTAGATATAAATGAAATAGAAGATCAGGAACCAGATCCAGCTTTAGGAAACGGTGGCCTTGGTAGACTTGCAGCATGTTTCCTTGATTCCTTAGCTACACTTGAATATCCATCATACGGATGTGGAATAAGATATAGATATGGTATGTTTAAACAGGAAATTAAAGATGGATATCAGATAGAGACACCAGATGATTGGTTAAGAGATGGATATCCATTTGAAATAAAAAGACCAGAATATCGTTATGAAGTAAAATTTGGTGGCTACGTAAGAATAGAAAAGGATGAAAAGACAGGACGTGAGAATTTTATTCAGCAGGACTATCGTTCAGTAATAGCTGTTCCATATGATTTGCCAATACTAGGATACGGTAATAATACAGTTAATTCACTTAGAATATGGGATGCTGAACCTGTAGTAAAATTCAATCTAAATTCATTTGATAAGGGAGATTATCAAAAGGCTATTGAAGAGGAAAATCTTGCTAAGAACTTAGTAGAAGTGTTATATCCAAATGATAATCATTATGCAGGTAAGGAACTTAGATTAAAGCAGCAGTATTTCTTTGTATCAGCTTCAGTTCAAAGAGCAGTTGATAGATATAAGAGTATGCATAACGGCGATGTTTCTAAGTTATATGAAAAGGTAACATTCCAGTTAAATGATACACATCCAACAGTTACAGTAGCAGAACTTATGAGAATTCTTATGGATGAGAATGGACTCGATTGGGATCAGGCATGGGATATTACATCTAAGACAGTTGCATATACAAATCATACAATTATGTCAGAAGCGCTTGAAAAATGGCCAATAGAATTATTCTCTAGATTGTTACCTAGAATTTATCAAATCGTAGAGGAAATCAATAGAAGATTTATAGAAGAAATAAAGGCTAAGTATCCAGGAGACCAGGAAAAAATAAGAAAAATGGCTATTATTTATGATGGTCAGGTTAAGATGGCACATTTAGCAATATGTGCAGGATATTCAGTAAATGGTGTTGCAAAACTTCATACAGAAATTCTAAAGAAGCAGGAATTAAAGGACTTCTATGAGATGATGCCAGAAAAATTTAATAATAAGACAAATGGTATTACACAGAGAAGATTCTTACTTCACGGAAATCCATTACTTGCAGAATGGATTACTGATAAGATTGGTGATGGCTGGATAACAGACCTTAAGCAAATTGATAAATTATCACTTTATGTAGATGATTTAAAGGCACAGCAAGAATTTATGAATATCAAATATAAGAATAAGGTGAGACTAGCTAAATATATTAAGGAAAATAATGGCATAGAAGTAGATCCAAATTCTATTTTTGATGTACAGGTAAAGAGATTACATGAATATAAGAGACAGTTGCTTAATATTTTACATGTAATGTACCTTTATAACAAACTAAAAACTGACCCAACATATGATATGACACCAAGAACATTTATCTTTGGTGCTAAGGCAGCAGCGGGCTATAGAATAGCTAAGCAGACAATTAAATTAATTAATAACGTTGCTGATGTTATTAATAATGATGAGTCAATTAGAGGTAAGATAAAGGTAGTATTTATTGAAAACTATAGAGTATCAAATGGTGAGATAATATTTGCAGCAGCAGATGTATCTGAGCAGATTTCAACAGCATCTAAGGAAGCATCGGGAACAGGTAATATGAAGTTTATGCTTAATGGCGCTATTACTCTAGGAACAATGGATGGAGCTAATGTTGAAATTGTACAGGAAGTTGGAGAAGAGAACGCAGTAATTTTTGGACTTAGTTCAGATGAAGTAATTAAGTACGAGAATGAAGGTGGTTATGATCCAATGGAAATATTTAATAATGATCAGGATGTTAGGGAAGTTCTAATGGAACTTATAAATGGAAAATATTCAGATGATGATCCAGAAGAATTTAGAGATATCTATAATTCATTATTAAATTTCAAAGATGGTAGAAGAGCAGATACATACTTTATTCTTAAAGATTTCAAGTCATATGCTAAGGCACAAGAAGAAATTGATAGAAGATATAAAGATAAGAAGGGTTGGGCTAAGTCAGTAATGCTTAACACAGCTAAATCAGGAAAGTTCTCATCAGATAGAACAATTGAAGAGTATGTAAAAGACATCTGGAAGTTAAAGAAAGTTCATGTAGAGCTAAAATAAAATAAGTGATTATAAAGAAATCCCCTCTTTGCTAGTAATAGTAAGGAGGGATTTTTAAATTATTGAAGATATATTTTAAAAATTTATGCAATTATGATACAATGGTAATGTTAGCGAAATAAAGAAGGGGATTCACGTTATGAAAAAGAAGTGTAAGAAACTAGAGATATTTTTATTTATACTTTTAGTGCTACAATTACTAGTAATTGCGGTGTTTAATTTAACAAGATTGCCATATGTTGCAGGATTTGATTCATCTGCAGCAATGGCGCAGGCAATGCAAATTTGGAAACAGCGAACCATATTTTTAAAGGATTGGGCATATCAGTCAACATTAGGTCTAGATTCGGGATTGTTACTTGCAAGTATGATATACGGGGTAACAGGAAATATATTCATATCCTATGGCCTATCTAATTGTGTAATAATAGCCCTGTATTTTTATGTGATATATGAAATTTTAAAGGAAATAAATGTAAGTAAAACAGTAAGGTTAATAACATTAATAATACTATTTACACCATATTCATTAGAACCACTAGGATATATGCCAATGTTATTTACTAATGCATCTTATTATTCGATAAAGGTATTAATACCCTTTATGTTTATATTTATCTTTATAAAGTTATATAAAGAAAGATATCTTGGAGAGTATATAATAATATCTTGCATATTGGGGATAATGATGTATTTTACAGCATTTTCTTGTGGATTATATGTAATGATATGTGGTGTGTTACCAATACTTTTTTATGAAATTTATTATGTTATATGTAGTGGAAATATCCAAAAAATCATATCTAAGAGACTTATAGTATATGGAGTAACTTTTTGTTTATTTGCACTAGGTTATATAACAACAAAATGGTATGGACAGTTTAATTTTACCAATGGAATGCAGTTATGCTCAGTATATGATTTTGGCAAAAATCTTGGTGGGTTTTTAATAGGATGGCTACAATTATTTGGAGCGCTTTATGGACGAGACTTAAGTGTGTTTAGTATGGAAGGAATATATAGTCTTGTACATTGGGCATTAATAATAGTTTTCGCAGGAGTTGTTGTTAGATATTTAAGAACAAATTCGCCATTAAGAAAGGTATATATAGGAAATAATGTGTCTTTAAGAACTCATGTGTTAGGAGCATGTGAGTTTATAATACTTGTAAATACAGGAATTCTTTTACTTACAAATATTACATATGGATCAGATACCTTTGAATTTAGATATTTATTATTTAGTGCAGTGGCATTTTTTATTATATTAGCAGCAGGACTTGATGAATATCTAGGAAATATGAAACATAACAAAAGAAAATTACTCTATAATTCAACATGGATATTAATAATAGCCCTAATGGTAATGGCAAATGCAGGAATGATAAAGTATTATGAAGGCTTTGAACATTATGATAAGGGTAAAGCATTAAAAGGTAGCTTAGTTGATGTAGAAAATATAGTGGATAAAAAGGACGTTAATTATTGGTATTTTGTAGGAGATGGAGAAATATGCGAAATATCAAGAGTTATGAGACTAAGTGTTAAAAATGTAGAGATTGCTGACGGAGATAATATATATTCAGTGCGAGGCTGGGGAACTAAAAGTAATTATGAAGCAGCTGCTACAACAAGTAAGGACATGTATCTAATAGTTACAGAAGGAGATACTAATAATATAGCAGATATAGAATCCCTTGGAGCAAAGTATGTGGAAAGCATAGCAGGATTTAGAATATATGTAAAATAAGAAATTTTATAAAAAATGCACCAGAATTGTTAGATAATAACTAACAGTTCTGGTGCATTCTTAATTATATAGAGTAAATAAATCACATATTAGCAACAAAATTAAAAATCATAATATAGTGGCATAAGCTTCCAGCCATAACAAAGAGATGGAAAATCTCGTGGCTGCCAAAATTAGGATGAGCCATATTAAATTTAACAGGCTTAAGTGCATAAATAATAGCACCAACAGAATACATAATGCCGCCAACTAATAACCACATAAAACCCTTAAAAGGAACTGCTGCAAGAATCTGAGGAAAAGCCATAACACAAGTCCATCCCATAATAAGATAGATGCATGAGGAAATCCATTTAGGGCAAGTAACCCATAAAAGCTTAAATGCAATAGCTATAAATGCGAGTCCCCAAACAATGCCAAGCATAACATAACCAATAGTATTATGAAGTGCAACAAGACAAATAGGAGTGTAGCTTCCAGCAATAAGAACTGAAATCATACTGTGGTCAAGTTTCTTTAAAAGCTTGTTGGCAGAAGGAGAAATATCATATGAATGATAAGTAGTACTTGCTGCATAAAGAGCAATCATGCTAAGCATAAAAACAGTAACACTAAATACATTAAGAAAACTATCAGCAGTTGAAGCTTTATAAACCATAGCTGGCATAAAGATAATTGCTAAAATCATACCGATTAAATGAGTAATAGCACTGCCAGGATCCTTAAGACGGAAATTGCCACGTTCTCTTAACTTATCAAAAGAAATAAGTCTAATAATGTGATTGTTATATCGAGGTCTGTAAATAGAATTGCCGCCGTAGGTATCACGAAGTCTAAAGGAATTCTTAAAAATGCTATTGTCTAGTTTAATCTGACTATTAGAAATAGGTCTTAAATAATCCATATAATTGCCTCCTCTGTAAAAGTTTATATAAATCCCAAATAGGAAACTCTCGTTGCGGTTTTTAATAACTTAGACATGTGGTTTTTAAAACTACATCTGCAAGACAATAATACTATATGATTAATAATAATGCAAGAAAATTTTTACAAAAAGAAATACCGCAACTAAGTAAATAACATTAGTTGCGGCTTTTATTATAAAATTTCTACATATTATTATACATGACATATGGGAACGCTTAGTAGAAGGTAGAGCATTTCTTTATTTCCCTCATATGCTTTAGAAACGGAAACTGCCAGAACATCCCCTGCAAGAATACAGTTATTTTTTTTCATAAAATCTTTAATATTAGGAGATAGTTCACTATATATTTTTTGGTAGTTATTTTCCTTAAAGGTCTTAACTTCGATTTTTTCAATACACATTATGGATTCCATACTAGGATAGTATTTAACATATTCGTTTTCCGTAACGTTAAAGTTTTTAGCTATGTAACCCTTAACAGACCAGCCAGCATTTAGTGTGTATTTTTTGGAATCAATGTCCTTTTTTTTCATAAGGTATATACGTTGAATTTCTGGATATTCGTAAACGAAGGTGTTAAGAACCTTCTGGTGATTAGGGTCGCTAACCAACACATCCCCTTCTGCATAAAAACTGTAGAACATATCAACATTAGTCTTAAAGTAAGGCTTATCTAAGGCATCAATAGATTTATGCATAAGGATAATATCATCCTTTAGACGATGATGGGTATTTTGAAGATTGCTAATTAGTTTTTCAAGTTCCTTCATTTTGTGTTCATAGGCCTGAATGTTATCTTCCATGGAAAAATTTTTCATAGTGGCAAGTTCGTCATGTGAGAAGCCATAACTTCTTAATAGACGAGCATTTATTGCATTAAAGATGCTCTCTTCATCATATATTCTATAACTATTTTGCTCATTTCGTTTGGATTTGAAATAGCCAAATGATTCGTAGCGTCTTACTGTATTAGTTGAAACATCCATTAATTTTGCTAAATCACTAATTTTGTAATTCATAACTACACCCCTTAAAAATATTATAGTTACCTAAGGTATAACTACATAACAAATTGTAGACTATAGTCTAGCTTTAAGCAAAATAAAATTGTTATTAAAGAAAATGTATGATATTATTCATTAGTATTGAAGGGCGGAATAACTATTATACTGGAGGTTTGTAACTTGTTTAGAAGAAAAAGGACATATAATTGGACAATGGTAGATATACATAATCATATGCTTTTTGGAGTAGATGATGGGGCAAAGACACTAGAAATGTCCTTAGAAATGTTAAAGATGGCGTTTGAAAGTGGCACTCAAAAGGTAGTGCTTACACCACATTATTCTCCAAGAAGAGGAAAAGCACCATATAAGCT